>WNFI01689135.1_pt1 | contig 26940 bp, 13 predicted proteins | sample 5400471 | NCBI WGS metagenome assembly WNFI01 (sample SAMN13153348, study PRJNA577476) | soil metagenome | isolation source: 100 cm saprolite on Douglas fir-dominated hillslope | place: USA:California | collected 2013-09-17
CAGCGGGTAAATGAACCGGGCCAGCAGCAATCCACAGCCAAAGGGCATGACGATTCCCGCCACTGAAATACCGATGGCCCTTCTTCCGTGGGTGCGCAGGAGACTGAAATCAAACTCCATTCCGATCAGGAACAACAGAAGCACCAGGCCAATCTGGCTGAGGATCGTGATCGTGTGCGCCACCGAAGGGTCAAAGATGCTTCGGAACAAATGCGGAAAGAATTTCCCGAACAGCGAAGGCCCGAGAATCAGCCCGGCAGCCATCTCTCCGCACACGCCCGGCTGTCCGGCCTTCCGAAAGAGAGCCGAAACAACGCGCGCCGCCACGATGATGACGGTCAACTGGAGGATGACTGTGGATAAGCTCTGTTCCATCGCGTTCTTCAACTGCTCTCATCGAGCCGGGCATGCAGGCGCAATGATTCTGGTAAGTGAGACAGGCGAGATTTGTGAACTTGCGCGGCCTTAGTTTTTGTCAAACCGCCGGGATGCGATTTCTTCTCTGGTTCTCAGGACAGTCGGGAAGGATTGATGCGGTACCCCGCACAAATCCTGCCGGAGCACGCACGATGAAAAATTTTTAATGACAGAAACTTTTTCATCAATCCCATTTTGGGACAGGACGGAATCAAAATTTCAACGGCAATTAACCTGACCACAAAGTTTCAGATGTATATTAGCTGCCGCGCGATTCCACTTGCTCCTCGAATTTCAACCATGACCGATCGATAAAATTGGAGGCAGTTCCGTGAAAGAAGAAAGAGCAGTCGACCATCATTCCACCGACATAAATTCCACATCATTCAACAGCCGTCCTTCCGGCGGCGATTCTCAGCCGAGCCGCCGCGGATTTCTGAAGTCGGCGGGCCTGGGCGCGGCCGCACTCACCGCCACCGCGATTTTGCCTGAGATGCTGACCGAGAAAGCCGCGGCCAGAGAGGTCGCTCCGTTCAATACCAAGGATCCCGACAGCCGCGCGCGGCAGCTCGTGGATGTTCGCACCGACGCGGCGAAGCGCGCGGGCGAGCTGCTGGAAACCTCGTTCCCGCATCCGACCAACGGCGACGAAGAGCGGTACAGAGACCAGGGCTTTGCCGGAAATTTTTCCAAAACGCTGCCTCATGATCCCGCCACCGGCCTCGTGGTCCCCGCGGCCTATCATGCCTTGCTCGATGCTCTCAACGACGGAACGCAGGAAGCTTTCGACGCGGTTCCAGCCGGAGGCCGAGGGCAGTTGGCCGGTCCGCTCAGCCCGTTGCAGTTTCAGATAGCGGGATCGGATTCTCCCGACGCCAAATCGCCATTTACGCCGCCTTCTGTCGCGAGTGCGGGCGGCGCGGCGGAAATGGTGGAGATTTTCTGGGAAGCCTGGCTGCGCGATGTGCCTTTCATCGACTACGGTTCCAATCCGCTGGTCGGCCAGGCCGTAGCGGACATGAATGGGTTGTCGGACTTCGGCGGACCGAAACCAGTGACTGCGCAAAACCTTTTCCGCTTTCCTTTCGTGGGAGCAACCGACGGGCCTTATGTTTCTCAAATCCTGTATCAGTCCCACCGGCTGGATGGCGCCGACTTTGTTCCCAAACTACACACCCGCCTTCCGGTTGCCGACCCCAACACCGGCCAGGTGCTGACCGGCCCCGGCACCGGCGTCGACTTCATGACCAACTTTCCCGAATACCTGTCTGTGGAGAACGGCAATGGAGCGCTTCAGCCCAGCCCCAATGTGACTGATCCCACACCGCGTTTTATCCGAAATGTGCGCGACGTCGGCAACCTGGCCAACTCCGATTCCATTTTCTCCGTTTACTTCCGCGCGGCGATCATTCTGGGCGGGCTGGGCGTTGGCATCGATCCGAACAGTCCCTACAGCGCCGACACCAGAATCAACGGATTCAACACCTTCAGCAGCGCGTACCTTTTCCAGTTGCTGGCCCAGGTGGGGCAGACGGAAGCCGCGGCGTTCTACGAGAAGTGGTATGTCCACAGAAAGGTGCGGCCTGAAGCTCACGCCAACCTGGTGGATGGAATACTCACCCACCGTTTCTCGCTGACGCCATCCATGCACGCCGATCTGCTCAATTCGTCGGTGCTGCCATTGATCTTCGAGCGGAACCGGCAGTTGAACGTGAAACGCGGACTGGGAACCACGGGCAGCTTTCTGCTTCCACAGATGCCGGCGGGCGGCTCGCCTTCGCATCCCTCATCGCCGGCCGGTCACGCTTTTACCGCGGGTGCCGCCGTAACCATGATCAAGGCCATGCTCAATGTCGGCACACCAGCCAATCCCAGACCCTGGCCGGTGCAGCCGGTACAGGCATCGGCGGACGGGCTGAACCTGGTCAACACTACCGACACCAACCTGACTGTGCTGGGCGAACTCAATAAGCTCGCCGCCAACATAAGCGAAGGACGCAACATGCTCGGAATTCACTGGCGCGTTTCCGACAATATGCACGGCATGTTCATGGGCGAAAAAGTCGCAATTCGCCTGCTGGAAGAACTGGGCGCGACTTACCCTGAAAAGTTCAGGGGCTTTACTCTGACGAGGTTCGACGGAACTACGATTCTGATTGGAGGAAGCAGGCCGATCTGACAAGGCTGTAACTAAAACGGAGTGTGGCGGGTATCCGGCCACACTCCGTTTTTTTGCGGAACGAGACATCGAGGGCCCGTTGGCTGCGGCTCGCCCCTCGTCCCGCCGCTGTGAAAATCCTCAGCAAAGTCCGGCACAGGCCGCCCCAGGAACATCCTTCGCGACCCGGAGATGGTAATCTGGTACCGACATCAGGGAATGCTTGTCCTGTTACTCACGCTCCCGCTCGGGCCGTGCCGCAGCACTAACCGTTCCGCTTCGCGAAATTTGGGACTCGAAGATGTGGCAATTAAACAGATGACTGGTTCCTACGATTACCGCCTCGTCTCACTTTCAGTATTGATTGCGATTTGTGCCGCCTATTCAGCTCTCGACCTCGCTGAGCGGACCACCGCGACCAGCGGCCGCGTTCGTCTTGTCTGGCTCGCCGTCGGAGCAATCGCTATGGGCGTAGGCATCTGGTCGATGCATTACATCGGAATGCTGGCTTTTACGCTGCCCATGCCTGTGTCCTACGACTGGCCCACGGTGCTGTTGTCGTTTATGGCGGCTCTGTTTGCCGCGGCGGTAGCGCTATTCGTGGTGAGTCGCCGAGACATGGGTTGGCCACGGGCGCTGGCCGGCAGCGCAATTATGGGCGGCGGCATCGCGACGATGCACTACACAGGCATGGCCGCTATGCGACTGCCTGCGATGTGCACGTATGATCCGGCGCTCTGCATCCTGTCGGTAGTGTTCGCGATTTCAATTTCCCTGATAGCGCTGTGGCTCACGTTTCATCTTCGTGAGGAGGCCACTGCCTCCGTCAGCCGGAAGATCGGCTGCGCCGTACTGATGGGCGCAGCAATCCCGGTGATGCACTATACCGGGATGGCTGCGGCCAGTTTCACGCCGTCTTCCGTCGTTCCCGATACCGCTCATGCCGTGAGCACCGCGACCTTGTCCTACGCGGGCGTTAGCGCTGTCACTCTGCTGGTCATGGGAGTTGCGGTGCTGACCGCGTCTGTGGATCGGCGCTTCTCCGCTCAGAAGGTACAGCTCGCCGCGAGCGAAAGCCGCTATCAGTCGCTGATCGAGGGCGTTAAGGATTATGCAATTTTCATGCTCACTCCGGACGGGCACGTTGCGAGCTGGAATCTTGGGGCTGAACGAATCAAAGGGTACCGCGCCGAAGAAATTGTCGGGCGGGATTTTTCCTGTTTCTATCCGGAAGAAGACATCGAAAGCAACAAACCCGCGGAGCAGCTCAAAGCCGCTGTCCAAAACGGCAGAGTTGAAGACGAAGGATGGCGTGTGCGCAGGGACGGATCAACATTCTGGGCCGACATGGTCATCACTCCTCTATTGAACCGGGCCGGCCAGTTGCAGGGCTTTTCAAAGGTAGTCCGCGACATTACGGAACGCAAGCGAGCCGAGCAAAGTCTTCGCGACCTTTCCGGGCAGTTGCTTCAGATACAGGACGAGGAAAGAAGACGCATTGCGCGGGAGCTCCACGATAGCGCCGGCCAGATCATTGTCGCATTGAGTATGAACCTGGCGCCTCTGGAGAGCGAAGCGGACAAGATCAGTCCTCATGCCGTCAATCTGCTCAAACAGAGTCTCGGCCTGCTCAACGAGCTCTCCAATGAGTTGCGGACGGTTTCACATTTATTGCACCCGCCCCTGTTGGACGAAGTCGGCCTGTCTTCAGCTCTTCGAGGCTACGTGGAAGGGTTCGCGGAGCGCAGCGGGATCAAAGTGGATATGGAAATTCCCGATGATTTCGGCCGACTCTCACAGGAGCTGGAAACAGCGATTTTCCGAATCGTGCAGGAATCTCTCACCAATATCCATCGGCATTCGGGCAGTCCAATGGCCAGAATCGGAATTTCTCGCTCACTGGGTGACGTTAATGTCGAGGTGCAGGACCAGGGCAAGGGCCTGTCCCTGGAGAACCGCATAGCGATGGAATCCACAGGTCGGGCCGGAGTTGGAATCCGCGGCATGAGAGAAAGGGTCCGCCAACTGGGTGGAAACCTGAGAATTGCTTCCGGACCCAATGGCGTGGGCACGACAATACTGGTCCGGCTCCCGATTGGGACCAGCCGCTGACTCGCACAAGCCGATTCACATAGAAATTGCACGTTCGGTGTCCGAAAAACCATCCAGGTGCGTTTCAGGCATCATGGCCAACAGTCTCGCGAGTGGTAATGTCGCTCTCGCCCTAACTAAGCATTCTGCCGAGAGACGAGGGAAGAATTACGGCCCCGAATTTGAGCAGTGCATTTCACGGGCACAACTCTCCACGCTTACAAACGCGGACACCGCTGAATCTCTCCAGAAAGCGCTTTTTCAACATCAAGGCTCCGGTTAACAGCCGGATGCAAAACCCCGGAGCACACGTACATTCAATGACTTAGCCGGAGCCGATTGACGATTTTGGAGCACATTCGGCGATGAATGGACTCCAAAACGGGCTTCAAATTCTATAACAAAACCAAGTTCACGTTGGTCGCGGAGAGCTTGTTATCGAAGCATCGGCTGCAGCACACACCTCGGCGTGCTGTGGCAAACGGGAACCCTGATGGAGCGCTTGATTCTGAAGACCACTGATTAAGAGTCAGGTTTCAGATTCCACCGGCTGAATGCTAAGCAGCAGATAAAACAATAACTTGCGAGAAATTTACCTGCACGGACGGATTTCAAAAACGTTGAAAAAATTGGGTAAATCGAGGGAAGTATGAGCACGCAGGACACAAAAAAGGGCACAATCCGGTGGAATGGCCTGGTCGCGGACCGACCTCAAATCAGAACGCGGTACCGGGCTGCGCGCAGGGTTTCCAGTCCGTCCGCAAACCTCACTATGTGGCGCGTTGCAGGCCTCGCTCAGTGCGCCGGCGATCATACTGAATATCAGCAGCTTTCGCGAATGCTTCAGGAAAAACAGGACGATCCTCATGGGCTGATTCAGCTCCGCCATTCGCCCCCGTACAACGGAAGCAAATGAGGTTCCTCAAAATCGGAAATAGCCGACCACGACGACCCTCGGCATGGAGTCAATGCGGTTCAGGGAAATTTGGCTGGGGCGGATGGATTCGAACCACCACTTATCCTTATAAACAGTAAGGCGTCCTACCAGTTAGACGACGCCCCAACATTTGCGACATTGCGCCCCTTCTTCGGTGGCGAATGCTGCGATACACTTCTGTCTTCAATCACGGCGGCCATCGGCCTGTCACGTGCAATTCAGCCTCTTCAATATCATTCCCGATACTCGATCTGCTCCGGGAACGTTCGCTGCGAATGAACAGAGGGTTCCGGCGCGGGACCGACTATTTTCGATTTCACCTCGCCGGCGGTGCACCAGCGCGCGAGCCTTTCGATCACTTTGGCCACGGCCCCCTGCAAATCTGAATCGCTGCTGCTTTCGGGCGCACAGATGATGAAAAGCAATTCGCGGCTCGAACGGGTCACCATGGTTCGACGCGAATCGCTGACAGGACTTCCAAACGGACCGTAACTGTCGGAAAATACCGGGCGGCCTTCCAGCCGAAACAACGGCCTTCCAATTCCTTCATATTGCTCGCCGGCGTTTCCGCGGCGAAATCTCACGGCGCCGGATATCTTCTCGCAGTCATAACACCCGTGCGGCCATCCTGTTTCAATGGCCCCTATATTGGCGATATCCACCATATTTGAAATTCGCGGAATCGACTTGCCCTTGATAACCCGCCGCAGAAGCGCCTCCGAAGACGGGCGATATTTGGAGGGATCGCTGCCCCAGACCGAGAACATCTTTCGCACCGCGCTGATGGGCAGCCAGTGGCGCAGACTGTCGAATGAATACTGCCCGCGGACATATTCGCAGATCCTGTCGAATTCCCACGTCAGGCCCGCGGCCGTGCCTGTCTCCGGCTCAGCCGCCGCCCGGATGATTCCGGCTTTCATCCCGAACAGTTCAAGATGAATGTCCGGGCAAAGTGAATTTGACGAGCTACTCGGGAGATTTCCCTGAACGGACATCTGGCGTCATCCTCCGGCGTCTGGTAATTCAAAGATTTGTGAGATTCAGAATGATCAAGATGGGAACTACTGGTCTGTGACGGGTCNGCGGGCTGCCGCCATTTCTAATTCTTCGTTCATGAGAGCTGCGCGCCACTCCGCGAAAGTACCATAGAGTTTTCCGGAATCACAGGATTATTTCCGATTGACTCGGTCGTCTCTGATTTCAAAAACAGAACTCTTGTAACCTCACGCCCCATTTTGAATCATGAGATGGCGTCGGATTGGATTGTTTGTGTGGTATGGGAAATAAATCATTGTGGCCAGTGCGAAGTCGATGCGCGTCGCCGAACTCTTAAAAATGAGAATCTGCAGCATTGATAAATCACTGACCAATCTTCAGGGGCTGCGTCACGGACAACAGATTATGTTCGTCTGACTCTCTGCGGCGCACGAGTTCTCCTGACCCAGCTATTCCGTGCGCCGTTCAGATTAACGATGGCCGTGCCGCTGATGATGGTCTTGATGGGCAAGACAATGATGAAGCGCACCATCTGTTGTAAAAGTGCGTCCGTCATATTTCCGGCTATATTGACAGACATGAGTAAACTCCATGTGCCCTCCTTTGACAATCCGTTAGTTTTTCGAGTTTTAAGCAATGACCCTATGACCGACGAGGGCCAGTGCCAGACCATCCCGAAGGATGGGACTCAGCCTATGGCCTTACGATAAAACCGATGAAGACCGGTTGCGATCAGAACAGCATCCATAACGAGGAGCACAAGAATGACCGCCACCATGGGGAGATGCGGAATCTGCGGAGCAAGAGTGGCCCGCAAACCCTCACTTGCATATACCAGAGGATTGATCAGCACCAACTTCTGGAAGACAGGAAATTTGGCGAGGGATGTCCATGGATAATAGGTGCACCCAAACATGATCATAGGGCCAACAACCAGGCTGAACATCAAGCCAACCTGAGTCACGTCCACACTGCAGCCAATCGCCAGCCCCCCGGCGGCTGACAGCAATGCTACCAGGAGCAGAACCACTATGAACTCCGGAATGTGTGAAAATGTCAGATTCAAATTCCGCCCCATCAACAGGATGGCGCCGAGGACAGCCGCTCCGCCGGCCACCAGGGCCAGGAACATACCGCCCAGCACTCTCTCAATTGCCAGCCATTTTATGTCGATAGGGGCCAGGAGGCGGTCCTCAATCTCGCGGGTATACTGAAATTCTCCCATCAGGGGCATAGCCACCGCCTGTATTCCGCTCGTCACCATGGTGAGCGCCATAACGCCAGGCAGCAGTACTGTCTTGAAGCCCTCTGCCATCATCCCATTGCCTGTCAGCACACGTCCGAAGATGAAAACGACCAGGAATGGCTGGAGAAGCGTCTGCAGGATAAGCGGAATTAAGTTTCGCCGGACCACGCGCGAATCCCTGGCCAGCAGGGCCCAAAAAGTTCTCCAATTCATCAGCGGACATCCTTTCAGTTACTGCCGCAGGCTCCGGCCAGTATGGTGAAGAAACAGGTTCTCAAGACTCGGTTCCGAGATATGGACGTCAGACAACTCGATTCCGTGGGAGGCGGCGGCGGCGACAATGGGAGCCACTAACGAACCGCCGCGGTCCGCGTATACATCCGCATTTCCGCCCTGGAGATTGACTTCGCTGACGCCGGGAAGCTGCTTCAGGTGCTCTACCATGCCATTGGGTGAGCCGGCGAAGCGCAGCCGTACTACGTACCCGCCCGGTACTGAAGCTTTCAGCTCGGAAGGGGTCCCCATGGCAATGACTTTCCCATGGTCTATGATCCCGATATGTTCGCACAGGGCATCGGCCTCATCCAGGTTGTGTGTCGTAAGAATGATCGTTTTGCCGCGGGTGCGATACTCGCGGATGATTTCCCACAGCATCAGTCGGGTCTGTGTATCCAATCCCGAACTGGGCTCATCCAGAAACATCACCTCAGGGTCATGCATCATGGCCCGTGCGATCGAGAGGCGCTGCATCATGCCACCGGAGAATCCGCGCACCAGCTGATCGGCCCGATCAGTCAGTTGAAACCGGTCCAGTAATTCTGACGCGCGCCGGGTCCGCTCGCCGGAGCTGATGCCGAAATATGCCGCGTGAAACGTCAATATCTCCCGGGCCGTCAGCCAGAAGTCGAGGTTCGGGCGTTGCTGCACGACCCCGATCAGCCGCTTGGCATCAACCTGTTGGCGCCAAACTTCGTAATCGGAGATCCATGCCTCTCCGGAGGTTGGCCTGATCCTGGTTGTCAGGATTCCAATCGTGGTTGATTTGCCGGCTCCGTTGGGACCCAGAAGACCGAAAATCTCTCCCGCGCGCACATTCAGGGAGACGCCATCCAATGCGACAATTTCAGTTTTTCCCTTCCCTCTTTGCGGTGGCGCGCCCCCGCCTGATGGCGGTGACGTTTTATAGATCTTGCGTAAGTCTCTGGTACGAACTTCGACTCCCATACAATCACCTCCCATAACGATTCAATTTTTATTCAGGAAACATCGATGCTGATGATGCAGCCGCATCCATGCGTCGGCGAGGCAAAGACAGGATCAATCGCTTCACCATGAAGACACAGAGACAAAGAGTGCGACTAAAGCGGACCCGGTCTTTCCGGAATCAGGTGCGAGACGGATGGACTGACGCTCAGCGACCTGAGCGTGAAAGCTGTCGTCACCTCGGCGGTCAATGACATCGCTTTGACGGCCGTTTCGAAATGACGGCTATGCGGAAGGCCGGGACAGGAACTCCACAGGCACGGTTTCCACGTCGTCGATGTTGACTTCCACCGTCACGCTTTGCATGATCAGTTCCAGGGTAACCACGATGCGGCAGGCGCCTTTTCTCCGGAGGAGCACGCCCTGCATTCCTGCCATGATGCCGGCTTTTACCCGCACCTTCGCTCCAGCCACGAGGAAGGGGTGCGGCTCCACCTTGCCGAGGCGCAGGCCTTCGCGAAGAGAATGAATGTAAATGTCGGAAATCCGTGAAGCGTCGCGGCGGCCCACAACCGACAGCACGCCCGGAACTTCGAGCGCCGCCACTCGGCGATTGCGGAGAGTCCGGACAAAGACATAACCGGGGAATAACGGCAAGTGAAGATCTGCTTTCGACCCATCTTTCCAATTGCGGCGCGATTGATATAGGGGAAGAAAATGCTCGATCTGCCGCACGCTGAGATGCTGGGCAATTCGCTTCTCGTGCCGGGGCATGACATAGACCGCAAACCACTCAGGAAGAGCGACCTCGTGTGAAATCGGGTATGGAACCGGCAGTGCGGACACTTTGCTTATCCCTTCGGCGCGAAACATTCAGTGGCAACAGAGAAAACGCAGCCTCTTCGAAGCCGGCCTACTCGCTCTCGATCATGAATTGCTCAAGTTTGCCTTCGGAAGATTCAGTGGCACGGACGGCCAGGGTGCGTCCGGCAAACTTTATTTTATAGGTGCGAGTAGTTAAGCCGCTGCCAATGGAGCGCTCGGCCTGAACGAAGTCCCGAGGTTTACCCAGAGGGGCGAGGCTGGCGGCGAAATCCTGCAAAGCCGCCTCACTGAAGTAGCTGTTGCCATTGCCGGTGAACAACGAGCGATCGATCGTTCCATGCTGCAGATCCTCAAAAATTCTCCGGGCCAGTTCCAGTCTCCGGGGAGCATCAGGGTCTTCCTTCGCCAGCATAAGGGCGGCCACGCCACGAATGATTTCGCTGGGAGCGCCCGCATCCAGATTCGTCAGAACAGCGACAGCCACGCGATCATCCAGAAAGATGGTATTGGCGGCACTGAACCCCGAGATATCACCGATGGTGTACAGGGCGCGCCGCCCTGACTGCCAGGTGATGCCGCTGCCGAGGGCATTGCGGGTGGCAAAGCCGTTTTTGAGCAGCACGTCCGTTTCCAGGTCACGATAGGAAGAAGGCTTGAGCAGCGTCTGTTCAAGGACTGAGACATCCCACCTCCCCAGGTCGCCCGCCGTCATAGCCAGCAATTCTCCCCCAAAGAGCCAGCCCTGAGCTTCGTGGGGAGCGATGCGCAACGGGCCGATGCCATAGCGCATATAGCCGGCCGGGCCGGCAGTTCCGGGCTTTTCATGATCGACGTCGGCGGTGCCATCCATGGAAAGCGGTTTGAATATTTTCTCCTGCAGAAACTGGTAGAGCGGCTTGCCACTGACCTTTTCCACGATCATTCCCGCGATTACATAATTGGTGTCGCTGATTTCCCATTTCGTACCGGGATCGAAGCTAAGAGGCTTGCGGGCAAACTGGTCAACGATCTGGCGGGGAGTCGCGGGCTGCAGCATCATCGGCAACACGTAATCCACCGGCCAAAACTCCCTGTATCCCGACGTATGAGAGAGCAACTGGCGAATCGTTACTTCACCGGAACGGGTGAGTTCCGGCAGGAACTTCGAGACTTTGTCGTCGACGGAGAGTTTGCCCTGCTCCTGAAGCAAAAGCAGGGCCGCCGCCGTAAACGGTTTGCTGAGAGAGGCCAGGCAGTACCGCATTTCGACTTTGGCCGGAGTTGGCGGCTCCAGGCGCGCATTCCCGTATGCCTGTACGTAGACAATCTGGCCGTCTTTCACCACCGCCAGCGAGGCGCTGGGTGTGCCGGTCTTTTCCAGAACTTCCAGGACCAGCTTGTCGATCTTTTGCCTCAGTTCGGACGAAAGCTGAGTCTGCGCTTTCGCGAGAGAGGCTGAAAAAACCAAAACAACGAAAGCCGCTGCAACGTACCGGACAAAGACACAGAATTGGCGCACGTAATTCTCCTCTGAAGAACAAGCTATGCGACTGAAACCCCGAACGGACCGTGCCAAAGACACTTCGGGGTCTGGCCCGCGGATGACCGCGCGGGAGATAACACGTTCAATCTATAAGGGTAAGTCTCCACAGGGTAACGAATTTTCCGTGGAGAGCCTGGATACTGCGACAGGCGGGCGCTTTCCGGCAATGAGCGGGACGCCGACAGACTCCGGCAGTCGCGAAACGAAAAAGTCCGCCCCGCAGCGAGGCGGACTTTGACTTTACCGACAGGGCGAGCGCCGCCGCCCGGACCTGCAACCGGCTCTTTGGTTACGGTCTGACCGCAACATATTCAGGCGTCAGGCCCACACCGATTTTCGTGATCAGAGCCGCAGGGTCGTGACGGATGATCTTCTCGACATCCAGGACAGCAACCGCATCTTCTTCCCGAACCGCAAAGTAGACCAGTTTGCCGTCGGGCGTGACATCGCCCACTGCTGTAATAATGGCGGTCGGCCCGGGTATGGTAAAGTCCGCCAGTTCCGAAAAGTTGCCGGTCGCCGGTTTGAAATTGAAAATGCTCACAATATTGTGGTCGATGTCGAAGGCAAACAGACGATCGCCTACGATGCGCGGGAACTCAAGGATTACTTTGGGGTGTTCCGGCGTGGAAGCGCCGATCAGGGTCGCCACCAGAGCGGGGCTCGCGGGATGGGTTATATCGAAAATGAGGAAATTGTCACCCTGACTTACCAGAACCAGATACTTCCCGTCGGCGCTTATATCCATGGTGAGTTGGAAAGGAAGCATCCCGAGAGCGGCGGACGGTAACAGCGTCACAGCGCGGGTTGCCATATCTATTACCACGAGATTTGCATCTTCTCCATTGCTCTCGAGTTCATCGATAAAGGCGAAGCGCCCATCGGGCGTCATGATTACCGCGTCCGGCGCGCTGGAAGCAGTTGTGATGCCGGTAGGGATGTCATCCACCACGGTATTAAAGGTTGAGGAGGCGGGATCGGCATCAATCGTATACAAGTCAAGGTTTCCAGGACGGCTGGCAACGACAAATGCGGCGAGCCGGCCGGTGGCCAGACGCGGCGCCAGCGCGACTCCTTTGGATTGGCCTGGAAGGCTCGAATGGCTGCCATTCAGGACGATATGGGCCTCAATAGAACGAGTTGAGAAGTTGAAAACCTCGACGCTGGCCGGCGAGAACAGATTCGCGATGTAAGCCCTCGTTCCGTCGGGTGACATTGCCAGGCCCGAGGGGCGCGGCCCGGTTGGGATTTCGGTCGTCAGGCCGTCGGCGTTGTTTTTGCCGATGATCGAAAAGCTGTGATCTCCGAAGTTGGCGACACCCACTTCGTTATCAGGTTTAAAGTTCGCGGAAATCGTCAGCGCGTCACGCAAAATTCCGCTTTGTTGCTGCACAGCAACCGGTTGGCCGGTGTTGGGGTTGGTCACAACAATTGAGGCGATCTGGCTGGGAGAGTTCTCGGGTATGGTAACGCGCAGGCGCCGGCTGGAAACGAATTCAGCGACGATGGGGTCCACTCCGCCAACGTGCACGCTGGCGCCTGGAATAAATCCCGACCCTGAGATCTCAAGGTTTTCATCGTGGTCGTTTTTGATCTCTTTCCGATTAACGGCAGTGACCACCGGCGCGGTCGGGGGAGGCTGATTCAGCACAGCGGCTACCGCGATCGACCGCGGCTGGAACGAAATCTGGGCCTGATGAATCACGGCTGAAGCGGGATGGGTGATGATGGCGCCGGTATCCACCACGAAAACATTGGGGTTGGAGTTCACGAAAGACACTCCCACATTGACATAGACTCGCGATCCGGAGGGATTGAGGGCAAGCATGGTCCGCGATGAAGCGGGCACCGTAGGCGGCAGGGGAACTTCGCCGAGGATTGTGCCGAAAGTGGCCGAACCCGGAGAGATATCCACGACGCTAAGGACCGGTCCGGCGCTGCCTGAATTTCCCACATACGCAACCATCTTTGCGGGGTCGAAAGGGTTGTGGCCGGTTACCACCGAAAACGCGAAGCCAAAGGGCACCGTCAGAATGGGAGTGTTGGTCGACGTATTCATGAGCACCAGACCGTTCGCTCTGATTGCGGCCAGGGTTTTGCCGTCGGGCGTCAGAGCGAGATTCTCAGCACCCTGAAAGAACAGCGCATCGTCAGGCCCGCTGAGCAGCGTAACTGCAAAGCTCGAAAGATCGACCATAATGATGTCGTTACTGGTATTCAGGTATGCCTTATTGCCCAGAATCACAGGATTGTTGAAGCCCAGATCTTCCTGATTCGGATCGTCTCCCGCCCGGCCATTCAGATCGAGGGAACGTATGATGCTCAGGGTGGTCGCATCAAGAATGGTGATTCCCTCATCGTTGATATGCGTGGCGACAATTCTGGTTCCGTCAGCGGACATGGCCAGTTGTTCGGGGCCAAAGTCCCGGATGCGCCTGACCTCGGCATTAATCGTGAGATCGAGTACAGAGACGTACTGGTTGGCGAGGGCCGCCACAAAGGCGAGCCTTCCGTTCGGCGATATTACGACGGAGTTCGGCAGAGACCCCGCGCGGATCGCCGCAACCTCCGTGTTATCTGAAACATTGTGAACCCGCACTACGCCCGCGATGCCATCGAGCACCAGGTAGCGTTCGGTCGACTGACCCCACGTTAAAGCTGCAGTCAACAATAAGATTACCGTGACCAGTAGTTTGCGCATAGGAACTCCTTTTCGACTTTAATCATTTGAGGTGTATGTTCCAAACAGCAACGAACATGTGCAACAGAAGTCTTGCGGGAAGAAACCGCTTCAGGGCTTACCGCTCGGGCTGAGAACGGCAGAGTGAGATGCTTCACAAGGCGAGAACTGGTCGCACATCCCCACCAGCACCCGTCTTTTACCGCGATAGGGATATCGGCCATGGGTTACCTGCATGTTGTCAACAACCAGAATGTCCCCGGCCTCCCATTGAAAGGTCACTGCTTCCTGATGGAAGGCATCGCGAACATGATCGAGATCCGCCTCGTCGATGGGCGAGCCATCGCCGTAGGCGGCGTTACGGGGAAAGTCTTCGACGCTGAGCATTTTGAGCATCGCAGCGCGAGTCTGCCGATCGAGTCCGGAGGGATGGAACAGGTGGGCCTGGTTGAACCAGACATTCGCGCCGGTGCGGGGATGCCGCGCAAAGGCCTGGCAGACCTGCCTGGTACGCAGCGCATCCACTCCGATCCATTCGTACTGAATGTCATGCACCCGACAAAACTCCTCGACCTCTGCGCGCGACTCCGTCTGGAAGACGGTTTGCCACGGCAGATCAAGGTCCTTTCTGTAGCTCCGGATATACATGACCTGTTTTTCCAAGAAGCGGCTCTGAATGGCGGCATCGATGCGACCCGTGACCTTCACCAGACTGGCCAGAGGAGTTTCGCCACCTCCGCCATCCGCAGGATACTCACAGTAGAACAGCAGGCGGAGTGGCCACTCGCGCTGATAGGCGTTCTCGCTGTGCTGAGGAATTGTGAGGCCCGCGGGATACTCTGTCGCCGTATATACGCCGCCGCCGAGCGAGGTGCGCGGCGTCGACCGATAGACATACCGGAGAGGATCACGCGTGAGCAGGCTTACCAAAGCCTTAAACTCGGTTTCACCCGCAATGTCACCTCCCCGCAGCAACACCGCCCCGCAGAGATCGAGGGTGGCATCGATCAAGGCCTTGTTGTGCGTGATCCAGTTCTGAATGTCAGGTGTCACTGCAACGATGTGAGGAATTACGCTATCCATGGTTCACCATTCTGTTAATTGATTCGATACCGCAAGCCGGCGGCGTTTACCCCCGACTGAAGACCGGGTTTTTGAAGTTGCCTCTTCACCAGAGGAGTTCGGTGTTAAACGGCTGGCGCCGTGACCCGGAGATTTTAAGAGAACATCGTGTTCCACGCCGGCCCGGGTTGCCCAGGGCCTTCGGCTTCGCGCGTGAGCGCGCTCACCGCGTAATGAACAAGCTCTCGAAATGGGCGCGACCAGCACTATCGGCGTCCTTCGCACTTCGCGATAAGGAGGACGAGGGAAACGCGTTCCTGTTCATTCTCTTTTCATCCTGTTCCCGCAGATCTCTGCTCAGGATGAAAGGTTGATTTATCCTTCTTTGATTGACCTGCTGTGAGCCAGGAGATATGAGCGGGTGTTTACTCGAACTGAACGCTGAGAGTATAGCGCCCCGCCATTCGCAAAAGCGCGAAGGACGGGGCCCATCTCCGGACGGGAAATCAATCTCGCAGGGCGGTTACCGGATTGGTCCTGGTGGCGCGCCAGGCAGGCAATAAGCACGATGCCAGCGAGATCAGCGCCATCACCGCGAAAGCCACGCCGAAAGCCAGCGGGTCCAGCGGATTCACCTTGTAAAGCAGGTCTCCAACTCCGATCAGACGCGTCACGACCAGAGCGACCACGAAGCCCAGCACCACACCGCCCGCCGACAGGACCAGACCGCGAGACATGATGAGTTGAAACATCTGCGCCGTGTTCGCGCCAAGGGCCATCCGGAGGCCGAGTTCACGCCTGCTTTGCGATACAGAGTACGACATCACGCCGTACAAGCCGATAGCGGCCAGCAGCAGCGCCAGGCCTCCGAAAATGCTGAGGAGCGCGACAACGATCTGCTGAGAGGCCAGAGCCGTACGGTTCATATGCTCGCGCATCGTAATGAGTTCCTGAAGGCCGAGTCCGCCGTCGAGCGCATGAACCTGATCTGTCAGCGCGGGCATCATGACCGAGGGCCCCTGCGAGGTCCGCAGAATCAGGTTGGCCCGCGCAGAGAGGTTCTGCGTCAGAGAAACGTAGAAGAACGCCTTCGGCGCCTCGGCGAATGTGCCGTACTTGACGTACTTCGCCACCCCGATCACCCGCATCTCTTTGTCTTTTACCTGAATGCGTTTGCCCACGGGGTCATTGCCATACCAGTATTTTTTCACCATCAGCTCATTGACCACGACCATGGGCGTGGCGGTTTCAGTATCGCCGGCGGTAAACTCCCGTCCGGAAAGCATCGGTATCCCCATGGTGGCAAAATATCCGGGCCCCACCTGGTTGTATTCAACTGTAGGCCGTTCGTCGACAGCGGTCTGATAGCCATCCACAACTATAGGGGCGGTAAAATAAGCGGCATAGCTGAACGGCCTGATCCGTACCCAGGCTGCCGACTCGACTCCCGGCAGCGCTTTGACGCGATCAACCAGTGCATCCTGAAAGTGTTTCGCTCTGGGCACGTCGTAGCCGGCCGACACCAGATCGAAGAAGGAAGTAAGGACGTTGTCCGTCAGGAAGCCAGGATCGGCGCCCCGAAGCTGCTGAAGGCTTCTCATCAGCAGAACTCCGCCAACCAGCAGAATGAAGCTCAGTGAAACCTGGATTATCACCATCGTGGAGCGGGCCCGCGATTTCCCCCTGCCTCCCAGGGAGCCGCCTGAATCAGATTTGAGCGCGGTGGCGAGATCGATCTTGCTGGTTTGCAGGGCCGGAACCAGCCCAAACATCAGTGTTGAAACGAGGCAAACGCCGATGCTGAAAACGAAGACGCGCCAATCCATCTGGCCGGCGAGATTGGTGGCAATGACGCCCGACGACGGGAAGAATACCGCGAGCAGGTTGCGGCTCCAGTAAGCGACCAAAAGACCAGCGACGGCGGAGATCGAAGACAATATCAGGCCTTCAGTGAGAAGCTGCTTCAGAAGACGTCCGCGTTTGGAGCCGATCGCAAGCCGAACCGTCATCTCGTGGCGGCGCGCCAGCGACCGGACCAGGAGCAGGCTGCTAACGTTGGCGCAGGCGATCAGAAGCACGAAAAAGACCACGCCGAGGGCAATTTCGAGGGTGGGCGCCAGCGAACTTGCCTGGTTGAAGGGGGTTTTCCTCAGGGGGAGCAGTTCGACGCCCCGTCCGCGATTGGTCGCGAGATAGTCTTTTTCCAGCCGCTTGACGACCGTCGAGATCTCAGCCTGCGCCTGTTCCAGAGTCACACCCGGTTTGAGCCGGGCGAATCCTTCGATCCAGGGCGCGCCGCGATCTTCCAGCTTGTAACCGCCGGGGATGAACGTCTCCTGCATGGAGGTCGGAACCCAGAACTGCATTGGAAAACCCACAAAGGTGCCGTAGAAACCCCTGGGTGCAACACCGATGATGGTGTGCGGCACACCGTTGAGAAGCTGCGTCCGACCAACGATATTCTTGTCGCCGCTGAAACGTTCCTGCCACAACCAGTAACTGATGACCGCAACCGGATGGGCATTGCGCCCAAAGTCTTCCTCGGGCGTAAAGCCGCGGCCAAGAATCGGATGCACCTTAAGGGCATCGAAATAATTCGCGGACACCACGCTGGCGGAGACGCGTTCGGCGCGGTCGCCGATGCTTAGAGTGGTTCCGGTAATCCGGTCGACGATAAACCAATCGATCAGTTTGCATTCCCTGCGAAAATCGAGAAAGTCAGGCCAGGAAACATCGGTGTAACCAAGGCCGAGAGATCCCTTGTCAAAACCGCCGGGCTTGGTTCCGGCGAGAGCGACCATTCTGTCCTGGCGCTCCACCAACGGGAATGGGCGCAGAAGAACACCCTCGATCCAGCTAAAGACCGCGGCGTTGGCGCCGATGCCAAGTGTCAGACAAAGAATTGCCAGGGTTGAAAAACCAGGATTGCGCCGGAGCATTCGAACACCGAAGCGGAGATCTTGCAGTAGATCTTGCAGCATGATGGACCACACCTCAAGGGCGGATTTCGTCCAACCCGAACTGGACGTTATTATAATCGCAAAGATAAGTATGTGTCGCCTATTTATCGTGGCCCAACTATCGCCCTCGGAAAAACCGGCGTCGTTGCCGTGCAATTCTTTCACTGTTCAAGTGGAGACCCTTCCCCTCCTGTAAAAAACGAGCGGGTGGCGCCCGTCGCATCCCTTGCCGATTCCGTCGACCGGAAGCCAATGGCCCGGGAAACTAGATAATGAACTCCTGCTGATCGCTGCCGGCGGACATCTCCTGCTGATTGTGAGCAGCCCAAATCGCCGTTTGCACGATCCGGGCCAGAGCAGCGACAGTGGGGCCATCCATCAGTTCTCGGATCGGCAAAGCGACCTGATATTGTTCGCGAATACGCGATACAACCTGAGTGGCAAAAAGAGAGTGCCCGCCCAATTCAAAGAAATTATCGTCTCGTCCAACGCGCGCCACTCCCAGCACTTCGCACCACAATTCCGACAGTTCGGTTTCGAGCGGAGTTTGCGGCGGAGTGTACCGCGGCTCCATGCGCGCGGAAGAAGTCTTCTCCGCCCTGCGGCCGGGTTGAGGCGCGACATCGCGCGTCTGGTCCAGGAATTGGATATCAGAGCCGGCACCCGCCACCATCTCGTTCAGTGCCTGCGCATACCAGGAGGCCAGTTGTTCCGCATGGCCCGGCGCAATCTGCGTGACGTCGCAACAGAGCTGCAGGTTCACCAGGTTGGTGAATGGATCGACGCCAAACATCGCAAGCAGCGTAAAGCTGCTTTCCTCATAGTTCCGGAATCCGAGCACTTCCAGCTCTCCGAAGCGCTGCAGCGCATGGTAGATGTGATAGTGGGTGAAATAGAACCCGGTTTCCGAGAGGCGCTCTCCTCCGAACAGCTGCTGAATTTCCAGCAGCGGATAACGCCGGAATTTCAGGATGTCCCGCTCTTCGGCAAAGGTCTCTCGGATCAGGTCAGACCAGCTGCCCCGCCCGCGACGCAGCCGGAAGGGGGTGCTGTTCAGAAAAAGCCCCAGCACGCGATCGCCATCGGCCGTCTCAGGCCGGCCGTTGGAAGTTACACAGGTGAGCACGTCCGGGCTGCCGGATATCCGCTCCAGCACAGCAAGGTGGGATGCCAGGAGTACGGTCTTCACCGGCACGGCGGCAGACAAGGCGAGATTTTGCAACCGGTCGGAGAGCTCCTGGGAGACCGGAACGTCGACCCGGAATACACCACGCCGTTCCGCCGGGCCGGCGAAAGGCTCGTTCCCGCGCGGCAGAACGACGGGCACCGCGCCTTCCATCTTTTTACGCCAGAACTCCCGCGCTTCCGCGGACCTCACCGCCTCCTGCTCCATGGCAATGAAGTCGCGGTACAGAGTTTGCGGCGAAGAAAACGGCGGAGCTTCACCATACAGCAGAAACATGTAGCTCTGCGCGATTTCGATCTGCATGGTCGCATCACTCCATCCGTCGAGAATAGCGTGATGAAAGCAAAGTGTGAACTGGAGCGTATTCTCGGTACGAAGATGCACATGGAATCGAAGAAGCGGCGCATGCGAGATGCTGAAGCCATGCACCTTATCGGCCTCGATCCATTCGGTGATCGCGGCTTCCTGGGCTTCAGGGCTCCGATGACTAAGGTCCTCTTCTTCCAGTGGCAACGGTACTTCCCGATGCACCAGTTGCAGAGGCTGGCTGTAGCGACCCATATCAAACGAAGTACGCAACGTGGGATGCCGCGCGCAAACCTGTTCAATGGCCCTGGCCAGCAGTTCGCGGCGGAAAGGCGCTTTGACGTGAAAACTCATAACGTCGTGATAAATGGCAGCTTCGGGATGAAGCTCCCGATGGTAAAGCATGCCGGCCTGGAGGCGGCTGAGGGGATAAGCGTCCTCGACATCAGCAGGCAGCATAGCGCGGTCCGCCGCGGAGATCAGACTGAACGGATGGGTGCTCGAAGGCTCAGCGGCGAGAACCTGCTGGTCGCGCAGCGCTTCGGCAAGACGGCGCACTGTGGGAGATTGAAAAAGCTGCTGTAACGAGAACTGCAAACCCCGCTCCCGAGACAGGGAGACTATCTGAATGCTGCGGATCGAATCTCCCCCCAGCGCAAAGTAATCGTCGTCAATCCCCACCTGTTTGAGACCGAGCACCCTGGACCATATTCCGGCGAGTATCTGCTCTTCGGGAGTACGGGGGGACACGAATGCGGTTAAACCGGCGGCGCGGGAGAGTTCCGGGTCGGGCAGGGCCGCGCGGTCGAGCTTTCCGTTTTGGGTCAGCGGTAGTTTCTCGAGCGGCAGGATGACGGCGGGCACCATGTAGTCGGGCAGTTTGTTCTGAAGGAAGGTCCGCAACTGATCAACCTCAATACCCGCTGCGCTCGGCACGATATAGGCGACCAGGCGCTTCTCCGTCCGATTGAAGGTCCTGGCCAGCACGACGGCCTGGGCAACTTCCGGATGAGTTATCAGGGCAGATTCGATTTCGCCGATCTCGATGCGATAGCCACGAATTTTGAGCTGACTGTCACGCCTTCCGAGAAAGTCATAGTTACCATCCCTGAGACGCCGAGCCAGATCACCAGTGCGGTATAAGCGCTCACCCGGCTGCTTTGAGAAGGGATCGGGAATGAAATTTTCGGCGGTCAGGTCTGGCCGCGCCAGATAGCCTCGCGCCAGGCCCGCGCCACCAATATGAAGCTCTCCTGGGGTCATCAGCGGCGCCGGTTCCATGAACTGATCCAGAACATAGAGCGCCGTATTGGTAATAGGTTTTCCGATGGGTACATCGCCGGTGTCAGGAGCCCGAGTGCCGGCGGGTATGATGAAAACCGAGCAGCCCACGGTGGCCTCTGTAGGACCATACTCGTTGATCAGAACACATTCCGGCGCAGCCGCCTGCCAGCGCCGCAGGTCTTCATTGTGCAGGGCCTCGCCGCCGATAATCAACGAACCTGTATGGCCCGGAAGTTTGGCCGCGGGAATCTGGTCCTGCAACATACGCAGGTGAACAGGAGTGAGCTTGACGAAGCTGAGATCCTGGCTGCGAACCAGCGAATCGGCCAGGGCATCCAGACCTCCGGCGTCGGAAATCATGGCGACCGGTTGCCCCGCCATCCAGGGCGCCAACATAGCGGTAACCGTGAGATCAAATGAGATGGAAGAATGCACCAGAGAACCCCTGCCATTGACCGGCAAATAGTTTGCGACGCACCAGTCCAGATAATTGGCCAGATTGCGGTGAGTGATCATCACGCCCTTGGGCGCGCCCGTTGACCCGGAGGTATAGATAACGTAGGCCAGGGTGTCCGGCGTCGCTGCCGAAACAGGCGGTCCGCCGGAAAAGGGAGGGAGAGACTCCTGGTCGGCGTCTATGTATAAGCAGTGCACCGAAAGCTCCGCAAGCCGGTCTCTGAACTTCTCCTGGGAAACGAGAACCCCCACCCTGGCGTCGCGCAGAACGAAGGCAAGGCGATCTTTCGGATAACCGGGATCGAGCGGAAGGTAAGCGCCGCCGGCCTTCAGCACACCGAGAACCGAGACGGCAAGGTCCACGGACCTTTCGAGAAGCAACCCCACCACCACGTCGGGCTTGACGCCAAAAGATTGCAGACAGACCGCCAGGCGGCTGGATTGCCGTTCAAGATTCTCAAAGCTAAGCTGCCGCTGGTCATCGAGCACGGCCGTCTCCCGTGGAGTCCGCGCAGCCTGTTGGGAGAACTGTTCATGAACGCAAAGCGGAGTCCTAAGCCTGCCGGCCGGCCCAGTTGCGACGGCCATTGCATCTTCATATTCGGAATCCGACAACATACTCAGCGAATCATAGCGGCCATCGGGATGAGCGGCCATATCGATCAGCACGCGGTGGTAATAACCGGCGATGGCGGCCAGTTGTTCCGCTCCGATTTCCGTCTGGTCGCTGGTGAGATAAAAACGCACCTTGTTGGTGAATGAAGCCAGGGCGAAATTGGCCAGCAGCGTAATATTGGTCTCTTCGTAGTAATTGTGCTGAAGCAGTTCGAAATCCTTAAACGTCTCAAGTCCGTGATAGATGTGGTAATGCGTGAAATAGAAGCCAGTCTCCGATATCTCGTCCCGGCCCAGCAGTTTTTGAATTTCCGCCAGCGGGTAGCGCCGAAACGGGACGGCTTCGCGCTCGGCGACAAAGGCCTCGCTCAGAAGTTTGCTCCACTTTTCGCCGGGGAGCTTCAATCGGAACGGAGTGCTGTTGAGGAACAGCCCGAACACCCGGTCACCGTCGCGGGTTTCAGGTCTGCCGACAGAAGTGAGAAAAGTCGTGATATCGGTATTCCCCGTCAGCATGGCCAGAGCGCGCATATGTGCGGCCAGGAGGACGGTTTTCACCGGAACCGCGTATGTCAGAGCGAGGCGCTTGAGCCGGTTGGACAGTTCATCGGAGATTTCCACCTCATGGAAACCCACGCCGCGGGTGGTGGTGATCGGCGTCGGCAGCCGGCGAGGCACGCGCAGAACCTCGCTTTCCTCCAGACGGTCCTGCCAGAAGCGGCGGTGTTCCTCCGAAGCAATCGCCTGGAGTTCCAGCAACACAAAATCGCGGAACTGGGTGTCAGGAGAATCCGGTGAAAAAGTTTCACCGCGAAGCCGGTGAAAATAGGTCTGAGCGATTTCAGTCAGCATGCTGGCGTCGCTCCATCCGTCGAGAATGGCATGATGGAAGCAAAGCGTGAACTGAAAGGTGTCGGCCGAGCGCTTGTGCACATGGAAGCGCACCAGCGGATATTGAGAGATGTTGAACCCACGCCGCTTGTCCGCCTCCGCCCAGTCCCGCAAGGCCGCTTCCTGTCCGGCAGTATCGAGATGCGTGAGATCGTCGATAGTCAGGGGCAAAGGGGCGACTTGGTGGACAATCTGCAGCGGCTCGCTATAAGTTGACAGGTCGAACGACGTGCGCAGCGCCGGATGCCTGGCAATCACCTGCCGTATGGTCTCGGCCACCAGGTCTTCGAACAATGGCGTGCGCAAATGAAACGTGCCTATATCGTGGTAGACCGCCGATTCCGGATGTAATTCACGATGAAATATCATGCCGGCCTGGAGCCGGGTCAGAGGATAGGCGGCCTCTGCATCGTCAGGCAGCAAAAGGCGATCTTCGGGAGTAATCAGCGAAAACGGCAGGGCTTTAGCTTCCGGCGCGGCTTTCAGGTCCGCAAGGTTTTGGGCGAGGCCGCGGACGGTCTGGTAACGGAAGATGTCTCCGACGGTGAATTTCAGCCCGCACTCCGCGGCGCGGGTAATGATCTGAAGGCTCCGGATCGAATCACCGCCCAGCGCAAAGTAATTGTCGTCAATGCCCACGCGTTCAACCGACAACACCTGGCTCCATACGGCACAGAGCAATTCTTCTTCCAGGGTACGGGGTTCGGTGTAACGACCGGCCCCGGCTTCGGCACTGTCGGGAGATGGAAGCGCAAAGCGATCGACTTTTCCATTCGCTGTGAGAGGCAATTCCTTCAGCCATACATAGGCGGCGGGAACCATATAGTCGGGAAGAAATCCGGAAAGATGTTCCCGCACTTCGCTCACCGAAACCGGAGCCTGCTGCCCGGAATCCGTTTCGCCCACCAGATAGGCCACCAATTGCCGTCCACGTTCGGTGTCGCGAGCCACAACGCAGGCCTGGCTCACGCTCGGCATTCTGGTCAGGACGGACTCAACTTCTCCCAACTCGACACGATAACCGCGAATCTTCACCTGATGGTCAGTGCGCCCCAGGCAATCGATCATTCCATCCGGAAGATACCTCGCCAGATCGCCGGTGCGGTAGATGCGGCCGCCCGTCTCGGCGCTGAAGGGATGCGGCAAAAAACGTTCGGCCGTGAGATCGGGGCGGCCAAGATAACCGCGGGCCAATCCGTCGCCCGCCACATAGATCTCTCCGGCCACCCCCACGGGAACCGGGCGAAGATGACGGTCAAGCAGGTATATCTGAGTGTTCACGATGGGCCTGCCCACCGGAACGGACTCTCCCTCATTCCCGTTGCACTGGTACACGCAGCAGCCTACAACGGTCTCCGTGGGGCCGTATTCATTGATCAGGACCGTATCGGGAGCGTTTTCGCTCCAAAAAGCGACATCGCCGGCGCGCAGGGCCTCGCCTCCCAGAATGATGGAGCGGGTCTTGCGGGCCACTTTGGTTGCCGCGAGTTGCATCCCCAGCAGGCGCGCATGCGCCGGCGTCACTTTCAACAGGCTCAGATTCTCATGCGTTCGCAGGCAGTCCGCCAGGTTCTCCATGCTCGAAAGCACCACTCTCTTCCCCGCCATGAGCGGCCCGAAGAGGCTGGTCACGGTCAAATCAAAACCAATGGAGGAGTGCAGAGGCGCCCCGGTTCCATCCTTGATTGCATAGGCATCAACCGCCCAGGAAAGATAGTTCGCCAGTCCGTGATGGGTGATCATGCCGGCTTTGGGTGCGCCCGTCGACCCTGAGGTGTAGATGAGATAAGCCAGATTCTGAGGCAACGGTCGAGAGGAAGGGGCGCACGCATCGCGATTCATTTCCGCCGGAAACTCCCAGTCCGGCTTCAACAGCAGCAAATGCGGAAGGGCTGGGGGCAAAATAGGAACAAGAGCTTCTTTTGTTATCAGAAGCTGCGCCTGGCTGTCGTCAAGCATATAACCGATGCGCTCCGGGGGCAGAGTTGGGTCGATTGGCAGATAAGCGGCTCCCGAACGCAGTACTCCCAGAATGGCGACCACCAGTTCCGAAGAATGGTCCAGCATGATACCTACCACGGATTCCGGGCCAATGCCGAGTCGGTTCAGACGCCGCGCCAGAGAGTCAGCCTCAGTTTGTATCTTTCCATAGGTTACGGCGAATCCGTCGCCTTCCACCGCGATCTCCTGCCAGTGCCGCGAAGCCGTTTGAGCGATGACGTCATGCACCAGAACCGGATCCATGGTCCGTCGCGTGTGGTTGATGCGATCGATCCAGTCGAGAAATTCCCGCTCATCCAGCAGCGACAAATCCGCTATGAACGATTCGGGACGATGAATTGCCGCGCCAATGAGGATGGCGAGGGATTCCGCGATTTTGCTTACATACGGAGATGCATAGACAGCGTCGTCATAGCGGAGGGCCAGGACCACTCCATCTTCCGCCTGGTTAACGACAAGTGCGAGGCCGGCATGATCCACATCGGCCATCACTACATCCAGACTGAAGACAACCTCGCCCAGCCGTTGTGGTGAAGGAATGGTGTAACTCTCGAAAGCGACAGGCAGTGCCTGGGAAGAGTCCGAGACTGCTGAAAAGGGAAAACCTTCCTGATGCTGGTATACATCTTTTCTTTCGGCCGCAGCCTTCGCCAGCACTTCACTGAAAGCGTCTCCGCCGCTCATTTCGCAGATAACCGGCAGGTACCTGCCGGCCAGACCCGGCATGGCATCGAGTTCCTCGAACTTGCGCCCATCCACCAGCGCAGCCGCCACCATGGGCGATTGAGAGGTGTGCCGGTACAGCAGTACCTGCCAGCAGGTGAAAAGGAAATCCTCGACCGTAGTTCCCAGGTCCTTTGCCGTACGCTGCAATGCCGATTGCAGGCCGGCCGGAAGCGGAACCGGCAGCATCGAAACGCCGCCCGGAGCAGGACCGCCCTTGCGTCCGAGCGGCAGTTCCACAGGTGCGTACTCGCCGCGACGCCGCCAGAAAGCGCGGCTGTCTTCAATCTCTTCGCCCGCCAGCAGTTCGGCGTACCAGTCGGAAAACTGAGCGTACTGGATGGTTTCTTTCGCAGAGGAAGCGCCCGCCGCTCCATAAGCGGCGCACAGATCCTGAAAAATGATGCGGGCGGATTCGCCATCTGCCAGCAGCGCTGAAAAACTGAAGGCCAGAACATGGCGCTCTGCGTTCACCGTATACAGGGCAACGACGGTTTCACCGTTCAATCCCTCGTCTTTTGCACCGCGCGATTCCATACCGGCAAACAGTTTTGTCCCAAAAGGATCGGCGCCAACCGGCAATTCACACCGGCCGATGGAACTGCCCTGCTCGCGCACCACCTGTATAGGCTCTTTGATTCCGGGAAGATATTCCAGCACCGTCCTGAGAATCTGATGGCGCTCCTGAACATCAAGCCACGCCCCTTCAAGCCGGAAGTGATCAAGCGGGCCATGAATGGTGATGGTGAAGCGCGTGCGCAGATTGCCCCGATTTTGTTCTTCCTGAAAACGCCAGAGCCTGCTTTGGTGCGGCGAGAGGGACACTCCCTCAATTGTGGATACGGCGTGACTCGACATAAGGCTTTGCTCCGGTAGCGCTGAGTTAGTTATGTTTGCTATGCGGTGTGGCCATGCCAACCAGGATCTTGCGGGGGCCCACGTACGGAGTTCGCCCATGGGCGGCAAGCATGTTGTCCATGGCCAGCACATCGCCTGGCTGCCACGGGAATTTCACGGTTTCTTCGCTGTAGGCCCCGCGAATGGCATCCAGGGCGGAATCCTCGATTGGCGTTCCGTCGCCGTAATAGGTCTGATTGGGAAGGTCTTCGTCCGCAAACTGGGCCCGCAATGCGTCGCGGACCGCCGGTTCCAGCGTTGACACGTGAAAGAAGGCGGCATGATTGAACCAGACACGCTCACCTGTCCGGGGATGCCGCGCCACTGCCGGGGCGACGCGCCGGGTGCGCAACCGATTCTGGTCGCGCCATTCAAAGTCGTAGCCGGCCTTGCGACAATACTGCTCCACCTGGGTGCGATCGGTCGTCTGAAAAACAGTCTTCCATGAGAGCCCGATATGATCGGAGAAGTTGCGCACATACAT
>WNFI01261011.1_pt1 | contig 26937 bp, 33 predicted proteins | sample 5400471 | NCBI WGS metagenome assembly WNFI01 (sample SAMN13153348, study PRJNA577476) | soil metagenome | isolation source: 100 cm saprolite on Douglas fir-dominated hillslope | place: USA:California | collected 2013-09-17
GATGAAGGTGTTCAACTGCGCGAGCTGCGCGGTGAAGTTGGCGGACAGGATCGACTGCTGGCTGGCGGTGTTGGACGGGTTCGAGGCGGAGATCGCAGTCGTGTTGATCTGCGCCAAGAGATTGGACACTGAGGTGGCACCTGCGATGGCCACGGAAAGAATACCCGTGGCGCTCGACAGGCTCTGCTGAACTGCGTCGAAAGCCTTGATGTTAGAGCGAAGGCCCTGGGCAATCGCGAAGTTCGCCGCATCGTCAACGGCGCCCGTAACCTTGAGGCCGGTGGAGATGCGGTTCTGCGTGGTGTTGAGGTTGAACTGAGTGGTGCTGAGATTGACCAGCGCCACCTGAGCGCCAACATTGGTATTGACCGAAGTCATACCGTTACTCCTTTTTCTAGGGTTCTTCGTCAGGCCTTCTGGCCTGCCGTTGACGGTTGGTTTGTTCTAAACCGGGTCCCGTCGCGGCCAGCATCGCAGAAAATCCATGAAGGAAACGTGAGGGTTAGCTCCAATTTTATGGAGTAAGGTAAGCCGTCCCCTTTTGGTCAGCGATTCAAGGCCTAAGGCCGCAAGTCCGGCCCGAGCGATGTCCAGTCAGACCATGCGCCCCCCGACGCGCCCCCAGGAACCGCAACCGCGTCGGCGCGTTGCTTTGGCGAGAACCGCCCTGGAGGAGACAGCCATGAAATATCTATGCGCCGCCATTGGCCTTCTGGCGCTCGTCGGCTGCGACACATACGCACCGCCCCCGCCCCCGCCGCCCACCACCGCAACCACCGTGGTGCCCTCCACGACGGCCGTCGTGCCCGCTGCGTCCTGCATCTACACCTCGCGATCGTATCCCGCTGGGACGCGGATCAATCCGCCGGAGCTGCCCGGCACCACGTTGCAATGCGTGAACGGCAGCTGGCACTCGATCTAGCCGGTCGCTAAGCCGCTCGAGCTGATCCTCAGCGTCCGCCGCCGCGGCGCATATCCGCGGCGGCGTTGCACATTGGCGGATGCCTCCGCGCGGAAATCGACGGGCACGTCGAAGAGCGGACCCGCGTTCAGGTCCCGGTATCGGGAAGGTCGGGCGCCGCGTTAGCGCTTCGGAACCGCGCCCTGGCCGAATCTGCAGCGCTGATACCTTTCGCCATCTGATCGCAACGCCAGGCGAGATTGATCAGGCGCTTGCGCAACGGGCCATTCGCTTCCGTGCGCGCGAGCTCCCGGAAGCGGACGGCGATGCTGTGGAGGTCGGCGGCTGTCGTCATCGAGGCCGGTCCCCAGTTAGGGCGATGTCCCAAGGAACTACCGCCGCACCGCTTCCACAATCCGGTGAAATCCCCAATTTTCCGGCGAAAATCACTGATGGCCCCCGAATGAGACCCAGGATGTGTCGGTTAACCTTTACTGCTTGTGCCCACTTGGCGGCAGCGCGAGGCGGCGACCGGCATTACAACCGCAAGCAAGCGGCCCAAAGGCTAGGCTGCGGCCATCCGAGTCGCCCGTATCGCGGGGCTGGCCGCCGCCGTGAGATCTCGGACCGGCTGTCGTGCTGATCGATGACGATGACGTTTGCGCGACGCGGTGGTCGCTCAGCTGCGTGAGCACCGGTTCAGCTCTCAAAGGCAAGGAGCCGCGCCGGCTTTGTTCGGCGGCGCAGTCTACGCGTACCGGCGCTCGCGGCTGTCCGGCCCTGACGGCGGGGCACTCTCCGTCTCCGCGTGTAGCCTGTCGGCCTCGGCCATGAAATCCCGGGCAAGAGCCTGCAGTTCGCTCTTGATCGAGGCATCCATGATGAGTCGCGCCAGGCGAATGCAGTGGTTCGCCTTTTCGATGAAAAATTCAGGCTCTTGCGGCATGCGCCCTTTAGCCCTCCGCGGGTCCGTCAGCTGTTTTCGCATATGACCTTACCCGGCCAGACGCACAATCGGGGGAAACCCCCCGATGCAGAAGGGGAATTGCGGAGATGGGGAAGAGCTTAAAGCGCTGCAAGCTTTGGCTAATTTCTCGGCAGCCGGAGGTTGCGGAGGCGGGCTGTTTCACAATGCTGCGAATTAGCCGGGCTCAGCAGCTTAAAACCGCGAGAGAGTTTCGCGCGGCGGCCGAAGGTGGCCACCGGAACCGCGAACGATCCTGCTGTGCTTGGCCCGCGGCTAGGCCGAAAGTGTGAGACGCGGCACCTCAGTGCGGGGCCAGGGCCGCGGCACCTTCGGCGTTTTTGACCGCTTCGGTCGGCACTGTCGCAACTACGGCGGCATCACTGCCGGCGCTCGAATGGCGTGGGCGTGCGGCGGGGCTCGCCTCGATCGAATCAAGCCGCCGGGTCATGTCGCGGCGGACATCCGTGAACGGCACGCCCTGCAAAGAGAGGCCCAGCGCCACGACAAGCTGCCCAAGCGTGAGGCCGGCGTAGGTATCGGCGTGCGCGGTCGGAGCGGTGAAGCGCTGATTCACCTGCACCTCTTCCGCACTCGCCGCGAGCGGCGCCAGGGCCGTGATCACGGCCACGAACGATGCCGCATGGAATTTATAGCTCATGTCACGGAAAACGGGCGGGGGAGCCGGATTCTTCCGCTTTCGATGGCCCAGTCGAATCGTCCGGTGGATCCTCATCGCCCGCGCGGCCACAAATCGGACACCGCCAGTCGGTACCGGACGGCCGCTGCGGATGCTTGAGGTCCGGCCGGTCCAGCCGATGGTAGAGCTCGCATTCCAGTCGGAAAGCGTCCTCAGCCGATCCGGCCGGCTGAAACAGGAAGGCCTCGTAAAGCCCGATCTGGCTCTGCAATACGGCCGCCAGATCAGTCTCGGCGCGGCCGACGGCCTGTGCCCCCTCGTAATTGGGCTTGAGGCGGACGCCGCCGAGAATGTAAGCGCCGGGGGTCTTTTTCGGCACCTCGCGGGCGATGCCGTACTTGGTCAGCACAAAAGGCCCGCTCATTGCGACGCTCGCTCCCGGCAGCTTTGCTCCCCGAGGGTTACTTGTATCGGCTATAGCTGCAGTGCGGTAACCGGGGTGATTACCCATTTTGACACCGGAAAAGCCTTAAAACGATAAGCGGGGCAAGCACTTGAGATGGCCGGCCGCATTCGGAACCCGTTGAATTTCCCCACGTTATCAATGAGTAAGTCGGACAATTAGCGGTGCCGCTATATGATAAAAAACCCATCGGTCGAGCGCTACCGCAAGGAGGCGAAACGCCTCCGGGCGCTGGCCGCAGCGACGAGATTTGCCGATATCCGTGAGCGCTTTGTGCTGATCGCGCGGGACTATCTCAGCCTCGCCGACGTGGCGGAGGCCGAGGCCACTTACGGCTCGGCGTTTGCGGCCGTTGCGGGACGCGACGCCGTAGCGCCCACCGATCGGCGACGGGCAAGATCCGGGTCTGCCAGACCGCCCGTGAAAACGTCTTAAGGCGCCGCTGCGATCGCGACGCGGAACCAATAAGCGTCGCGGTGTGTTCTTGCACGCATGGCGCTCATCCTCGTAGTCCAGCCGGACGCCGGCCTCCGCGACGGGCTTCGCACCATGCTCAAATCGGCGGGCCATTTCGTTGAGACGGTGATCACGGGCGGGGAGGCCGAGCGCGCGCTGGCGGCGACCCGCCACGATGTCGTTATTGCGGACCTATCGTTGCCGGACGGCCCCGGACTGGCCCTCATGGAGCGATTCGAGCGCCAAGGACACAAGACCATCGTGTTCGCGCCGCAAGGTGGGCGGCTGCTGATCGAGTTGCGGGACGACGCGTACTTCTGTCGGCCGTACAGCCGCAAAGTGCTGCTGCAGATCATCGAGCGCCGCATCGAGACCAGCCGCTCACGAACGAAAAAAAAGCTGGGCTTCCTGCCTGCGCCGCTGCGACCGATGCTCGCCAAGCTCCGTGCGCCCGGCTGAGCCCGGCATTCACCCGGTTGCGTGCGCGCCGACCCGCCGGAATGTCGCGACGACGGGGGCGATCCTGCTTCATGAAGCAAAGAGCGGTCCGCGCCCGGCCTGGAAGAGGACATATCCTCAAGCCGGTGAACATGGGTCGCCAACACTTACATGAGTTGATATGGCCAAGCCCGCGCCGACATTGGTCGAGGTCGTCAATGCCGCACTACGCGACAAGCTGCCGCTAAAGATCGATTGGGACGACCTTCATCACCGGGCAGTCGCGGCGGCGGTTGCAGAGCATATCCTGATGTGGAGCGACGTCATGCCGCGCGCGCAAAAGCGCGTGGTGAAGCCGGACGCCGATTTTGTCGACGCAATCAACTATGCCCTGCGGCATGGCCTGCCAGGCACCGTCAGATGGACTGACGAGCCGGAGAGCGAGATCATCGCTTATGCGATCGCGGAGTACGTGCAGCAGGTCTTCGATGTCAAGCGTCGTCCATCGCCCAAGCAGAAGGTCGCTCAGGCGAGGGCTGGTCTGCTCGTCCGCGATCCCTCGGATTAAGTGAGCCGCGGCGCTTGTCGGCCCGCGACGGTTAGCGCGACGCCGATGCATCCAGTTCGGGTTGATGCGTTGCCGCGCTCTCGTCTTTGCCGCTTCTCACCGCCCACACGAGGGCGATCAGCCAGCCCGCAATCGTCCATCCGGCCAACATGTTCAAGCTCATGATCGTCAGCGTCCAGCGGCTTTGGCGCAGTGCCGCGATGATCGTCGGCGCCAGATACAGGGCGGTGGTGACCGTGATCAAAGACGCGAGCATCAGCAAGTCACCGGGCGCAGCCACGGCCCGGGCGGCGGGAAGATACGCCGTGAGATCGCAACATCCCGGCGGCCAACCGGGTACGGCAGCCTGGGCCAGCGAGCGCAACGATGTCACGTCAGCCCACACCGGTTGCGCACCGGCTCATTCGGCGGCGTCCGGCGCCGGTGCCGGCAAGGGCATCGCGTTGAGAGCCATTTCGACAAAGATGCGCCGCGCCACCCGCTCGGCCAGTTCACGCGGCATGGCATATTCCTGAAGCACGCCGACGCCCGCCGCGATCATCCGGTTGGTGATCGGCACGTGGACGTCGATATTCATCGCCTCCGACATGATGTACCTCCTGGGGAGGCGCCATGGTTGCGTCGGGTCTGACCGAAGGCCAGTGACAAAGCGGGGGCCGAAGCGCTTCAGGCCGCCTGGAATCGAGGGGGCGGCGGCCCATGCCGGCCATCAGGGCGTCGACCGCAGCCGGACTGCCGTTGCCCGATCGCCTTCGTCCGGGCGAACACCACGCCGGCATCTTCCAGGGCACGCATGATGGCGTGGCGCGTGCGGGCCTGAAGCCGGCGAGACTCCTGCTCAAATTCGGCGACGGTCTTCCGGGCCACTCGGGCGCGCGCGCAGCGAGGTCATTTTGCTCCAGTGGAGCAGAGCCCGTGCTGCCCGGCGTTGCTGCGCGGACACGATTCGACGCCCAAGCATCATCGGGCCCCCGCCTTGGCTCGTGTGCGGAGTCGACTGTTCCAAAACTTCGGATGAATTGGTGTGCATTTACGCACACCGGCGTGTGATGTGGGCCGGGCGAAGCTGACGTTAGGACGGTTTCAACCTTTTCCGGATAAACCGGACCCGGAACGTGAATGGGGGCCCGCCTTGCGCGACGCCGGCACATGGTGGCTACGGTGGTAAGCGGAGCGGGGTTCCATCGCACCGCGTGGCGGTCAGGCCGGATTTAGCCCGCCGATGTCGATCATCAGCAATCCGCAGTTGAAGACCTTGTACGACTATTGGCTCGGCAAAAAAGCCGGCAGAGCCGTGCCGTTGCGCGCCGATATCGATCCCGCCGAGCTGCCGGCGACGGTCTTGCCGCACCTGATGATCCTCGAGCTCAGCCGCGACGACGGTGCTTTACAGATCCGCTTCCGCCTCACGGGGACCGACTTCGACCAGGCGCTCGGCCGCAATCCAACCGGCGAGGTCGTCAGCGACAAGCTGCACTCGAATGGCGACTATGTGCGATACCTGCATGATCTCTACGGCGAGCTGCAGCGCAACGGCAAGCCGCTCTACTCGGAGAACTTGTTCTATCTCGCCCGCCAAGCGGCGCCCGTGCGCACGTTGCGGCTCAGCCTCCCGCTGTCGAGCGACGGCCAGCTAATCGACATGGCGATCACCGGGGCCATCTTCGAGCGTCCGACTCACACGGACCCAAACTACGCGACGACGCTCGTCCGTTTCGAGGAAGTGCGACGCCATGTTCTCGCCAGCTGAACAGGCGCCGCAGTGAGCGACTCCCTGAACCGCAAGCGGCTCTCGACGCGCGACCTGACGGCGGCGATTCTTGCCCATGAGCGCTTCGCCACCGGTGTCCCGGGGGGCCGGCGCGCTCTGCTGGCGCATCACGATCTCGAGAATGTCGACTTCGGCGGCCGCAACCTCACCGAAATCGACCTCGTCGGGGCCCGGCTGACGGGGTCGCGCTTTGTGCATGCACGACTGCCGCGGGCCAACCTTTTCGCAGCCGACCTGCGCCGCACCGTCCTCGACGGAGCCGACCTGACTCGCGCCGATATGCGCGGCGCCTGCTTCCGCGGCTGTTCGATGAATGGTGCCATCCTCGCCAATGCCGACATTCGCGAGGCGGTGCTGGCGCGCCACCAGGGCGAGCTCCATCCGGTGCACCACGACGCCGACGACGGGGCCGCCGATCTGTCGGTGATCGACGCCCGGGGTGCTGATTTTTCGAGCGCGAAGCTCGGCGGATCCTTCGTGGTCCGGGCCGATTTCACCAACGCCTCGCTCAAAGCCGCCAACCTGCGCAACGCCGATCTTCGATCCGCAAATTTCACCAACGCAAATCTGGAAGGTGCCAATCTCTCCGGCTGCAAGGCGAGCGGAGCCTCGTTCCGTGGCGCTATTCTCAAAAAGGTGCAGTTCCTCGACGCCGATTTCGGCGTCGCGGACATGACCGGCGCTGTGGTCGATTCGGATCTCGCGGAGAGCGGGCTGCTGCGGAACGCGGTCCGTGAGCCGGACGGCCATAGTGAGGTGACCGATCTCGAGGAACAGGTCCGGCGACACGCGGTGTGGATGGACTCGCAGATGCGCGACGGCCGGATGGCGGATTTCAATCACGGCCGGCTGGGCCACGCCAACTTTGACGGGAAACGCCTCGTCGGTGCCTCGTTCCATGGCGCTTATCTTCTGGGCGCGCGGTTTGCGAACGCGGAACTCGTGCGGGCGAATTTCAGCGGGACCGATCTGAGGCAGGCTGATTTCAGCGGGGCCGATCTGCGGGCGGCGATCCTGCGGCGCGCCAATCTGATGGAGGCGACTCTGCGCGGCGCGCGTCTCGGGCCCATCGTCAACGTGGGCTCATCGCGTGCGGATCTTCCCGCCGATCTGACCGGCGCCAATCTCGTCGGTGCCTCCCTTGTTCAAGTCGATTTTAGCCGCGCCCAGCTCACAGGCGCAGATTTCTCACGCGCTGATCTGACGAGGGCCGTCTTTCGCGGTGCCAATCTTCGCGACGCCTGTTTCGAGGGCGCGATCATGACCGGCGTCCAGCTGGACGGTGCCGAGCTGCACGGTGCCTCCGGACTGGTCGCCCCGGCCGGCGCTCCACGGCGAAACCGAAGATGACGATTGCGTAAGCTTCGCCGCACGGACAGGGGTTCATTTAACCAGGGGTTAAACCACACCGTCTAGGCTCTCCGACGTCCAGATGCCTGGGGAGAGCAGCGGTGAGTGCCGATCTTCGTTTCATAGCCACCCAGTGGATCACTCAGCACGGCCCCGATACGCCCGCCATCGTCCGCGGGTGGGCGAAGGATCTCCGCAATGCGCCGACGGCGATCCGGTTCCTCGAGGACATTGCCGATGCGGCCGAAGCGGTCCTGAAGGAAGGGGCCAACCCGCCGGCCGGCGATTCCGAAGGGCAGGCGTAAGGCGCCGCCCGGTCGTCCCGTGTTGATCTAGATCAACGCCAGGCCGGTCGTTATCGGGCAGGGTCCGCCGCGGAGGGACCCGGAGATGCTATGCCCACGGACCGCGACTATTACCTGACGAAGGCCGCCGAATTGCGGCGCATCGCGAGTGCCGTCAGCGACGAGAAAATGGCCGACGAACTCGAACGGCTGGCGAGCGAATTCGTGGAGCGTGCCGCTCGCCTCAACCCGGAACCGCGGGAGCCCAAGCCGCAGTCCTAACGTGACCAGTCCGGTTGCTGCGGGCGATCCGCCGGGGGAACGGGGTCCCTCCGGTGCCGTTGCTTGTCTGATGGCGAACCGGAAGCTCTCGAAATACCGTGCCAAGCGCGACTTCAGGCAGACCGCGGAGCCCCGGGGCGACGATGCGGTCGTGCCGTCGAAGCGGCTGCGCTATGTTATCCAGAAACACGCGGCTACGCGCCTGCACTACGATTTGCGACTTGAGCTCGACGGTGTGTTCAAGTCGTGGGCTGTGACCAAGGGTCCGTCACTGGATCCGCGTGACAAACGGCTTGCCGTGGAGGTCGAAGACCATCCGCTCGACTACGGCGATTTCGAGGGAACCATCCCCAAGGGCCAGTATGGCGGTGGAACCGTCTTGCTGTGGGACCGCGGCTACTGGTCGTTGGCTGCTCATCAAGCGCACCGATCCGGCGGCGCATTCCGGCGATGCGGACAAACTGCTGGCCGAAGATCGGTCGGTCGCCTCCGGCCGGACGATGGCGGACATCGCGGCGGGAAAAGGACCGGGACCAAAACCATTCATGCTCGCGGCGCGCCAGCCAGCACGTTCGGATGCGGTTTGGAAGTCGAACCGTCGCGAGCAGCCGCAGCCGAGACGTGCCGCCTCAGCGGCGAAGGCGAAGGGGACACGGCTGGCGTCGCGCCGCTCGGCCTGATCGCCATCGCGGAATTCACCCGGCCGCGCCTCGGGCGCGTGCCTTCCGGCCGAAATTTATGTTTTTGGGCCGGCCCTATATCTTGCCCCCCTTGGACGGCGCCGGCCGTCAAAAGTATCGCGATGTAACCGGCGTTGGGAGGTGACATCCACAAGGGAGCAACCAGGAATGGTGCAGGTGTTGTTCGTCGATGACGACCCGGACGTTCTGGCGCTAGTCACGCTGCGGCTCGAGCTCGATGGCCACAAGGTGATTCCCGCCATCTCCCGCGCCGCTGCAAACGAGCAGATTGCGAAGGGCGGCGTCGACATCGTTGTGACCGATTCTATGCTGCGGGGCGGCAATGGCGACGACGTCGCAAAGACGGCCCAGCGCGCCGGCCTGCCGGTGATCATTGTCAGTGGTGAGCCGGAACGCGTGAAGCGGCACGAGATCGGCGATATTCCCTTTCTATCGAAGCCATTCGAGCCGGGCTTGCTGATGGCGATGATCTCGATGCTCGCGAAACCCAAGACGGCGTAACGGCGGCATCCGGTCCGCCCGCCAGCCGCAGGACCGCCGGGGCGCAGCGGGGTGTCCCCCGCCAGGTCCGGCGCTCGGCAGTCTCCGCCGAGCCACGGGGCTCAGCGCACCCGCGCGCCGCGTTCAAGGCGTCCCGCCGCGAGCGGTGCGCCGCCGCCTTTCGACGGAGGTCCGCTCGCTACAACGCGTCGGCGACGGCGGCGGTCACGGGGATGGCGGCAAGAACAGGAAACTTGCGTGCACAGCGCACGCCCTCAATGCCTTCCGACCACGTGAACTCGACGCCGGCCGTCTGCAGCGCCGTGGTGATATCGGCGCGCGTTCGCAGATGCAGCCGTCGGACCCCGGCTTCGAAATCGGCGACCGTCTTGCGGGCCACACCGGCCTGTTCAGCAAGATGACGTTGCGTCCACTTGAGCAAGGCCCGCGCCGCCCGACACTGCGCCGGCGATGCCACTTGTTTGCGTTCCATTATTCGACCCTCCCGCTCCTAGCTCGAACGAACCGGGTTCTAGAGCTTGTGAATATGTGAATAACTTTAGCACTAAGTCCCGGTTTGTCCTTATGATATCGTCGCTTAGGTGTGCTCAAAACTGTACTGTTTGAGCGGTTTTGATCTTTCTCAGCGACAAATTTTCGCGATCACACGATAGCGCACGGCCGCCATTTCAACGCGCACGGAACTGCACATCGCATGCGCGTGGGCGCTGAGACGTCGGGGCACTCAAACATCCGAAGGTTGCACTTTGCGCAGGCCGGTCCGTGGGGAAAAAAGTCCCGTCGTTCGCGACGCAACGGGACCAGGCAGGCAACGCCACGTCTTTTCTTGGCCGCGTCAGGGCGCGCGCAATATCCGGAGTTCGGGACGAACCTACGAGTGATCATCCGGTGACGTGGCTCACATCAACGCCCCGCGCCGACGGCAATGCCTTGCAAATGCGGCTGTCCGATACATGCGTAGGGCGAATCTGACACCGAACAATTCACGGCAAATTGAAAAAGTACATAGATTCCCGGGCACGCCTAGGTAGTCTTCCACGCCGTGATCTCGTCGCGTCCCGGTAGAGTCCTCCAGTGGGAGGACATTCGGGATGAGCGACTTGCGTTACATCGCGGAGCGATGGATCTCGGAATACGGCGCGGACACGCCAAGTGTCATTCGCGAATGGGCGCTTCAGCTCGAGACCGCCCCGACGGCCAAAGAATTTCTCGAACAGATCGCAGAAGTGGCCCAAGCTCTGCTCGATGAGCAGGCGGCGCGCGGGACCGCCGAGTCTCCCGGCTCGACCTCGTTGCTCAGCTCGAGGTGATCGCGCTCGGCGGCTAGATCTTCGTCGCGGGGTGTGCCGGGCCCTAGACGGTCAGCCGATGTCGTTCGTCTGGAACAGCAGCGCGGACAGCGTGTCGATCGCGCGGACGACGAGCAACTCTCCGAGCGCGCCGATCAGCAGCACTCCGGTGAGGCAAAAAGAGAGAGCATAGAGCGGCCACGCGAGGGCGCCTCGCCGGCGTCGGGTTTGGCGCCTGCCCGGCTTCGCGTCCGACGGCGGCCGTGCAGCGAGGGACCCGGCCGTCACGTCGAGCTCGATGCCGGCGAGTCTTTCGCCGGTTGGCCGTCCTGGGGCATAAAGCGAAGCGGCGGGTCCGCGGGCTTCGGCGCCCACCAGCTCCATGACTCCTCGACGACACGGGCGACGGACCCGCGGGCGATGTTGCCAAACTCGAGGCAATACCACGCTGCAAGCGCGCTCAACGCGTCGATATTCGACTCGATGGTGGCCACGACGCGCGTCACGCCCTCGACCGGAACGAGAGCCAGATCCGCGATGTCCCTTTGCAGCCTTTTGATGTCGCCCATGGTCCCTCGCTTGTTCGGCGGCACGTATTTGCCCGCCGGCAGGCCGCGATGCGAGTGATCAACCCGTGATGAAGCAGCGGCCGGGCGACCATCGGTGTGAAATGACCGGTGCCGTGTGTTCTTAGCCGGTCTCGCCCGTCAGGCGGCTTCGTTTCAGGTGCGCGGCTAATAGATCTGGCTGTAACAATCCACCGCCGGACCGGTCCGCCGGCAGTTCGTGATCTGCGGCGGCGGCACGCCGACCGGTCCGACGAATGGATAGGGCGCCGCCTGATCCGGCAGATAGGCGCCGTGATTGGTGAGCGCGTTCATCGCGTTCTGCTGCTGTTGGGCGCGCTGCTGGGCGAACACCGCTCGGCAGGCCGGATAGGCCGGGTCGACGGGCGTGATGTTGTAGGAGGCACAGGAGACGCTGTCGCCGTAGTCGCGCCACGCCTCGATGCTGGGCGCACACGCGGCGAGCGGCAGGCATGCGAGGACGAGGGCAGAGACGAGACTCCGCATGCCCGATGAACGGCGGACGAGGTGCTTGGTTCCGGCGATTTGCCGTCCAGGACGGAGTCGGGCGTCAGCGCGTCCGCGACGGCCTCCTTCTTTGGCCGCGGCAGGAGCTTCATCGTCAGAATGAAGCCGGGAGAGGGTGAGGCAGATCGCGTTCGTAACGATCAGCGGCCACTGGCCGAGCAGCACGCCGTAGACGGTCCACAGCGCGAAGCCGCCGACGGTCAGCGTATACATGCCCGCCGATATGTCATGGGTCCGGCGCGACTTGATGATCTTCCAGGCCTGCGGCGTGAAGCTCACCGTCGAGGCCAGAGCCGCAGCCGAGCCGATGATCGTGACCATGTCCGCGCGATAACAACCGCAAGAGCAGGGTGGGGTTCCGCCGAACGCGGCACGCGCGCCCGCCGCCGCCGAACGACTAAGCCAGTCCCGATGCTCTGATCACCTCCGGAATCGCCGACGGGTTCTGCGGCGCCATGATGTGGGCGCCGGCGATGCCGGAGACTTCGGCGAGCTGCTGGACCAAGTCGACGCAGAGGGCCGTGCCTTCGCGCTTCGGATCGGCGGCCTTCTCGAGCCGCTCGATCATCCGGTCGGGGATGATGGTGCCGTAGAGCTTCTCGCGCATCCACCGCGCCGAGCGCGCCGAGGGGATCGGGGCCACGCCGACGAGGATGCGGATCTTCTGGGCAATGCCGAGCTCCATCAGCCGCGCGGCATAGCGGCGCACGATATCGATGTCCATGCAGAACTGCGTCTGCACGAAATCAGCGCCGGCGTTCAGCTTCTCGATGAGCCCCTTCGGTGTCCAGCCGGGCGGCGGGTCGACCGGCATGTCGGCGCCGCCAAGGACGAGCCCGATGCGCCCTTTGATCTCGGTCCCGGTCGGCAGCCGGTGGGCCATGCGGATGCGGTGCGCCGTCTCGAGCAGGCTCTGGCTCTTGAGGTCGAATACCGGCTTCGCATCCGGCTGATCGCCGGCTGTGGGATCGTCGCCGCTAAGCACGAGCAGGTTGCGGATCCCCAGCGACATGGCGCCGATGAGGTCCGCCTGCAGCGCAATCCGGTTGCGGTCGCGGCAGGTCATTTGCAGGATCGGCTCGATCCCGCTTTGCAGCAGATAGTGCGCGGCGACGACGCTCGACATGTGCGTCTTGGCGCCGGCGCCGTCCGTCACATTGACCGCCGTCGCGAGGTCCTTCAGCGGCAGGGCCTTGGCGATGAACTCGGTCGGATCGGTCGACACCGGCGGCGTCAGCTCCGCGGTGATCACGAACTTGTCGGCGGCGAGGCGGCGGCCGAGCAGGCTGTCGCGTGGCAGGCGCTGCGATTGATCGACGGGCAGATCGTCCATGCGGTCCAGCCGGGTTCATGCGTGGCGGCTCGCGTCGCGAGGCGCACCCCAAAATAGAGAGGTTTTTTACAATCGCCCAAGCGAATTTCGTCCGGCGGGACGCTGCCCACCGGTCCCGTCGGCCGTGGGGATTCAGGCCGGTGCCGCGCCCAAGCCTCGACCGCGTCTCGGCTACGTCGCAACGTGCCGCCGGTCTAGCTGAACCCCACATCCGAACGGCTGGCGAGAACCGCGACGATGTTGTCGATCTCGGCGCAGGCGGCGTCAAGGCTGGCGCGGGTATTTTCCGGCAGCGCATCGCCGTCCCGGCGCATATATCCGACGACGGCGCGGCGCAGAGCCGCCAGCGCGCAGGTCATTTCGGCGCTGGCTCGCGGGTCGGGTGTGATCGGAAGGCGCACCGCGCGATAAAGCACGTTGTGTTCGACCTGCGGCTGGTCCGCGAGGTCGAGCTGCGTTGGCCGCATTTGTGTATCCCCTCCAGAAATCGGTGGGCGGCGGCCCCTTTCCGCCGTTCAAAGCTGTAGCTCCGCCACTGAAAGCTGTAGCGAACTCGGCGCGGTCGCTGGAGCGTCAAGAAAGTGACAAATGGGGCAATTTGGTCCCGCGCCCGCGGCTCCCCGGGAGCCGCCACGGTAAGGTGGTAAAACACGCCGACCGGGCCGTGGCGGCGGCGAACTCGGATTGGGCCAGCCGAATGTCGCGACCTGCGCGGCTCAGGGATTGGTCAGCCGCAAATCTGCGCCAAAAAAGTTCGGGGTGTGATGCATGTCATTGGCGTGCGCATTCATTTTGATGACAACTGCGTCCGACGCTGGATCTCTTGGTTGGGCGAGGGCGCCAGCGCTGAGCAACCATGCGCCGGGCGATCGCTCGCAAAACGGCGCACCGATTTGGAGATCTCTACATGGTTCAGTGCATTCTCCGGGCCGCTGTCCTGGCTCCGCTCGTGCTCGGGTTTGGCCTTGCCGCTCACGCTGAAATGCCGGCGGATTGCGCCGCCGCGGATGCCGTGGTCTCGGGAAAGATCCGCGCCCTGATGCGACGTTCCGACGTCCGGGCGACCTGGCTCATCGGCAACAGCATTGCCGTGGTGAAGCAGGCGCGTGCGTATTGCGGCGGCGGCCAGCAAGAGGCGGCGCTGCGGCAGTACGGACGCCTTCTCCTCTACATGGAGACGCAGGAGGCTGCGCTGGCCCCGAGCGGCGATTCGGGCCGGAGCGCCGACGACGTGGTGGAGTTTGCCGATCCGGCAAGCCGAGAGTCGCAATACGACCCGTGGTGACGGAGTCCGGCGCCGCCGAAGTCGCCTCAGGCGCCTCGGTCTGGCACCGCGAGAACCCGGCGGGCTTCGAGCTTGACGGGGCGAGGGGTGAACTATCGGCGGAGCTTTGAGCTCGTCACTTCGGGCGAGCCGCGGATCCTCGACCAGTTGCGGCTTTATGCACAAAGCTTCACCGGATATCAGCTGGCGACGCTCTCGCTCGGGTGCGACTCCGCCTACATCCGCGAGAAGCTGCCGGTCGACGTGGACCGGCTGATGTTGGCGCCGCGTGCGCGCGAGGTGTGTCCTTCGGTGCAGGATATACGTTCCTGCGGAGCTACCTGCTGCGCGACCTGCCCGAAGTGTCGTTTCCGACCAAGTTCGGCGAGGCCGGATGGCGGGTCGGCTCCGCCATCGTCAACTACGACCTGACCTATTATTTGTCGCTCATCGCCGATCTGCGGCTCGCCGGTCTGTTCGACGCGCTGGTCGCGATCGCCGCCCGCCGGCCCGCGGTCGTGCTCGAGATCGGCGGCGGCTTCGGCGGACTGGCCTGTCTCATTCGGAAGCTTGTTCCGAACAGCCATTACATCGTCGTCGACTTGCCGGAGAGCCTCGTGTTCTCGGTGCCCTATCTCGGGACCCTGTTTCCGCAGGACAGCCTCGCGTTGGTGAACGGCGACGGCGGCGCGGAACGCCCGGCCGTCCCAGATTTCACGTTCGTGCCGAACCACCGGGTTGATGCGGTGCGGGGCGCCAACCTGCGAGTCGATCTGGCGGTCAACACCATGTCGCTGGACGAAATGGCCCCGCATCAGGTGGAAGGGTACGCGCGCCTCCTGTCCGAAGTGCTGGCGGACGGCGCGTTCTTCTTCGAAGTCAATGTCGACCATGTCGTGCCGCCGCTGTCTCGGCACCTGCGGCAGATCGCTCCACCGTCGCCGTGGGCGCGGTCCGAACGCGCGGTGCTGTGGCGGGATACAAAGAAGATCCGCTACTGGCAGGCTTGAGCCGGCCTCGTTCGGCCCGGCGCTGTGGCAGCCCTGACACCTGACGAGCCCGGCCTTCGCCCAGGGCACGATGGACAAGGCGAAGACGGAAATGAAGGACGACTACAACAAGGCGAAAGAGGCGGTCACCGGCCGCCGGGTCGAACTGTCGTCGGTGCCGGCTTCGGCCATGGCGACGGCCCACAAGGAAATCGGCCAGAACATCACCGAAGCCCGCCAGTCCCGGGAGAACGGCCAGGAGGTCTACGAACTCGAAGGCCGCGATGCTGCCAACAAGGAGCATTCGGTCCACGTCACCGCGGACGGCAAGGTCCTGCGCAAGCGTTAGCGAAAGGTCGCCGCCGGCCCCCGCTCGGACATCCGGGCGGGTACGGCGGTGCGGGCGGACGTACCACCGCCCTAAGTCGAGGCCTGCGGCCCAAAAGTGCGATCCGCGATTTGGCGGGAACCGCTGCCGCAAAAAGGGCGTTTTTCCTGTGGAGGCCGGGCGCCCGCCGCCCTACCTGCGCACCGGCACGGGATAACCACAATATCGGAGGAGATCATGTCGAAGACCCGCCTGTTCCTGTCCGCGGCTGTCAGCGCCTTATTGCTTAGCAGCCCGGCGGCTTTGGCCCAGACCACGACCGACAAGGCCAAGACCGAGTACAATCGGGCGAAAGAGGAGATGACCGAGAAGAGGGTCAACCTCTCGCAGGTGCCGGCCCCCGCGATGGCCGCGGCGCGTCAGCAGATCGGCACGAACATCAAGGAGGCCAAGCAGGCCACCGAAAACGGCCAGACCGTCTACGAGATCGAAGGACGCGACGCGAGCAACAAGGAGCGCTCGGTCCACGTTACGGCCGACGGCAAGGTGCTGCGGACCCGCTGACGAACGCCGCAGTCTCGGATCGCCGAGGTCGCATCGACGGCCTCGGCGATTTTCTTGGCGGCCGGCCGCGGTGGTCGTCGGGGGCCGGTTGGCCTATCCTGGCCGGCAATGAAGTTCAATGTCTGCCTCGGCAACACCGTTCGCTCGCATGATGATTGGGGGATCAATCACGGCATCGCCCTGACGGCCGAGGACCTGATCCAGGTCCTGCGGCTCGGTCTGGAATCCTGCGGCCATTCCGTCATGGTGTCCCGCACCTATCTGGTCCGCGACGGGATCAACCTGTTCATCGGCGGCTTCCATAATGAAAACCGGCCGATGGCCAAAAAGCTGAAAGAAGCTGGATACAGGTTCGGCGTCGTCATGCCGGAATGGCTGAAGGATGGCCGCTATAACCCGTTCGAGCAGACAGAGGCGAACGCGCGCGACCTGTACGATCAGTTTTGCGAGGGCGCCTCGCATGCCGAATTCATCTGGTACATGGTCGAAGAGTCGGCCGAGACCTGCCGGGAGAGCAATCGAAACGCCCATTTTCTGACGATCGGGCATGTCCCTGGCTACGCGAACCTGACCAGCCCCGAAGCGCGGCAATATGAATGGGACTTCGCCTTCGCGGGATACTCCTCCGATCACCGGCAGAGCATCCTGTCGGCCCTGCAGTCGAAGGGCTTCACGGTCGCGGCCTGCGTGCTCGAGCCCGATTACATCCGGCGGACGCTCCTGGAGCGCTCGAGGGTATCGCTTTCGATCCAGAAATCGGCCCAGCATTCGTTCGTCTCGCTGACCAGGGTTCCGCACGCGATCATGAACCGGGTCCCGATCATCGTGGAGTATGGCGGCCCGCCGCATTATTTGTCGCCGTACTGTACTCTGGCGGAGCCCCGCGATTTCATCGATGCGTGCGTGGCCATGGTCCGCGACGAGGACCTCAGCGTGCGCGCAACCGACGCCCTGAACAGGTACGCCGCCGAGCTTCCCATGCAGCGGATACTGCACGACCTGGTCGAGACGACGTTCCAGCACATGGGGACGGCTTAAGGCAGATCCTTATCCGCCGAGTGCCTCGCGTATCTGCGTCTCGGACTCCGCCTTCGCAAACAGAAACGCCCGGTGCGGCTGGTACTGCGCCATGTTCTTCTCGTGCCAGTTCGGCGGCAGGCCGCCGGCGGGGTAGTTGAACTCGACGATGACCGGAAAATCGAGCATCGCCATCGATCGAAACAACAGCCCCGTGGTGATCGCCGTGCCGCTCGAGAAGCGGCTGAAAAAATAGTCCTGGAAGCCGCTGGGAAACGATCCCAGCGGCGGATTGAGGCGGATCAGATATTCATCGCTCTGGATGAAGCCGCTCCACAAGAACACGGCCTTCTTCGCGTGACGCGCGATCGCATGCAGGAAATGAAGCGGGTCCGCGAGATGACACATGAACTCGAGGTTCGACACCACGTCGAACTGGCGTCGAAACGGCTCGGCCCCCTCTGCGGTGCGGACGGCGAGGGACGGCGGCGCCGGGAGATAGCCGCCCCGTATGAACTCCGCCTTTGCGCCGGTGATCCGGTTCAGCAGCTGGAATGCGTCGGCGTGATCCAGCGGATCCATCCCGGCGGCGTCCTTCATACCCAGCAGAGATGCGGCGATCGGGAAGTACCCGGTGTTGCACGACACGTCCAGGTACGATCCTCCGGGAAATGCCTTGCAGATTCCGGAGATGAAATGGTCGTACGTCTTGCGCAGCATCGCGTTCGCCTCCTGGGCGACGCGAAATTTTTCCGGTCCGGCGCTCTTCAGGTCGTAGACCTCGCGGGCAGTCTGCCAGGCCGTCTCCGCGTTCTCGGCGTGGAGCCAGTTATAGGCGACGCCGGTACACACCTCGTCCGAGATGATGAATGGCTGGTAAGCCAAAAGACGCGTTGCGGCATCGACGTCGGCAGCGCTGGGATTGAATTTTCGCAGGTCCATGGCCGAGCGTCGCCTCCTCAGGCATCCGGGACGATGTTCCCGGTTGCGGCGCATGAAAACCTGAAGCAGAAGTCGGACCGCGCGACGGGGTGCAACGACGGCGCACGATGGCAGAAATCCCGGACAGCGGCAACGGCCGCCGCGGCCGGCTCACGCTGCGCTGCTTTGGGCTATCCGCCTTTCGGCGGTGCACACACAAGGCAACGATCTATATACACGCGGCGTTCGTCTCGCCCGACGCGGTCCATCTGCGGCAAAGGTGGCGCGCCGGTGTTCACCGCCATGACGTTCCGGTACAGGCCATAGCGCGCCGAGCAGATCAACCGTCGGCCTTCCGTCAGCGGCAGCCCCTTGTGGAGGCCGCTCGTGTCGGCGACGAAGCCGAATCCGGCGGGCCCGGTGATGGTCTCGACGAAGCCGTCGAACACCGCTTCATACATAGAGTCGTGTTGTTCGCTGTGGAAGGCGCTGTACAGATCGGGCAGGGTCGCCGCGCGATCGCCGATGCGCACCCGTCCGGCGCGCATTTGCAGGATTTGCTCGCTGGCCTCCGGACGATGGCTGCGGCGAATGAAGCTGTGCGCGCCGTTCCTAGGCCCGACGTCGGTGAGATAGAGAAACAGGGTGCAAAACCGGAAATCGTCGAAATCTCGATGGTAGCGCTGGGCGTATTCGGCCGTGCCGTGGCCGGAAAACGACCACCAGGCGTGCAAGGAATAGAGGGTCGGAACGCAACCCAAATAGCGCTCCGCAATCGCGAGGATCTCCGGCCGGTTGGCCAGCTCCAACAGATGCGGGGCGGCCACGGCTTCGTGCCGCGTATAGCAGCCGTAATGAAACGCTTCCGCTCCCTTCCCGATCAGGCGCGGGATGCGGTCGCTTTGGTCGGGGGTGTGACCGTTGAGACAGGGCCTTTTCTCGAAATAGGCCCGCAATTCCGCGACCTGATCATCGGTCAGGAGCCTGGCCAGCGAGACAAGCCCCTCGGTCCGCAACTGCGCGGCTTCCGCAGTACTCGGCAATTCAGTATCCGGGCGTCGCGGGATGACCTTATTGATCGCTTGCGTCAATTCATCTGCGACGAGCTGCCGGTATATCGGCCCGGTCCGGCTCTGCAGAAAATGAAGCATCGACAGATTTACGGCGGCGTCGAGATCGGCGGGCATGGACACGTGCCTCCGGGCACGCGGGTCCTCTCTTAGCGTTGCGGCCCACCGACCGGAACCCTACTAAAGTAGACGTTTGGTGACAGTGCCGGAGCAGCTGTCCGCAGGTTTCGTAAGTGTTTCATTATGTTAAGTTAAGAAACGTCGCCCGGCTGAAGCTTACTGAAAAGGCACCGCGAGTAGCCCGGGGCTGATCGAAAAGTCCTGTCGTTCGCCCTGAATCCCACAAGACGCGGATGCGCGGCCGCGATGTGTGGGCCATTCAGTCCAGGACGACCCCGGTCGAGCGGTCTGACTTGAGTTTCAGATTTTCGCGGGCCGCGATCGGGAACACCTGCGCGCAGATGGCCTCCAGCCGGTGAACGAGATGATGGTTGTCCAACGCAAAGCGGTGACGCTGCGCTGCGCCGTCGCGTCCCCCCTGGTCGAACCGGGCCAACGCCTCGCGCCAGGCCGCCTCGCCGGCGTCCACCGCCAATTGCTCGAGGCGGACCACCGGCAGCGACTGCTGCCGTGCCGGCGGAATGACCTCGTCGAAGTCCTGGCACCAGCGCGGGACGATCGGCACCTGTCCGGTCGTGAGGCTGTCGAAGAAGCGAACGCCCAGATCGTCTTTCAGCGGCAGGATGAGGCCGACTTTGTGCCGCGCCCAATCCTGCCACCGCCCCTCGGCGCTGAGGCCGAAATACACGTCCTTGTCGCCGTAATCGATCAGGCGCAGCGCGTGGCCCGGCAGTCTCGCCTGGAGGGCGCGCGTGAACCCCTCGCGCCCGCCGCGATTGATGTGGCTATAGACCATGAAGCCGCCATGAAGCGCGTCGTCACGCTCGAGATCGCGATGCGCCTCAAACAAGCGGCTGGCACTGGCCCGGCTCCACTGCGTCGTGGCCAGCGGCACGTGCCGCCCCAGCACGGTGGCCGGCGACTTCATGTACGCGGCGCAAAACCGATGCGCCGGCACGACGATGTCGCCGAGCGCGTTTCCGACCAACGTCTGGGCTTCGTCATGGTGGTTGTCCCACGTCCACACGAAGATCAGGTCGCACAGGTTCAGTTGCCGCATCATGAACAACGACGCGTGCTCCGACTGGTTGTTGTTGCAGACGATGCCGATGTCGAAGCGCCGCGTCAGGTCCGACTTGATGCGGCCATCGGCTTCGACCGCGAAATTCTCCGCCGACGCGAACTGAACGGATTTGATCCGGTCCGAGCGGTAATCCTGGAATTCGGCGGTGTCGAAGAACTGCTGCCGGTGCGAGAATAGGAGGACGTCCCAGCCGCCGCGGCCCGCCACGTCCCGGGCGGCGCTCTGAATCCTGGCGAACGAATGCTCGAAGATAGGGGCCGTCATCGGGCGCTATGATTCGAACTTCAGCCGGACCACGCCGGGGTGCCCGTGCTGCACCTCAAGGAACGAGATCGACGGGGCGGCCGGCTTGTAGATCTTGAGGGCCCGGTCGATGAATGCCGTGGCCGCCGTGTCGAAAGGCGTTATGTAGATCTTCCGCCGGTCGAGAAAATCCGGATGAGCCGCCATCCGGGCCGCCTGCTCGTCATTGAGCGTGTAGCAGCCGGCGTGCGGGTTGAGGGCGGGGGCGGTCCGGACCGGGTGGCCTCCGAACTCGAACGTCAGCTCCGGTCCCGCGAACGCCGGGGCGGCACGCGACTGATAGTCGATATAGACGCGGCAGGCGGTCGCCAGATCCGCGGGATTGTTGGAGTTCAGCGTCTCTTCATAACGTTGCGGCTGCAACAGCAGGCCGTTCTTGCCGGCCTCGAACGTCTCGTTGAAACGGCCGACCTTCGCGAAAAACAGCGGGTCCCGGACGATGATGTCGTCCTCGAGATAGGCGTAGAAATCGTAGCTGCCGAGACGCTCCCTGATCCAGCGCGCGCATTCGAAGCCGAGGAACGGCGCCTCGGCGTCGGTCTCGACATGGCGGTAATGCGCGGACCCGCATTCGAGCTCCCCCAGGAGATGCTGGCCGCCGGTGGTGAAGACATAGACGTCGAAGTCGATGCGATGCGGATTCGGCACCTGAACAATCTCGCGCCGGTTTGCGTCCTGGATCTTGACCAGCGCGGCGTAACTTGGCCCGAACAGGCTGTGGATTTGAAAGATGACCCGGTCGAGAATCGAGCGCCGAATCGCGCGCGCGTCCGGCCGGTACGATCCGTGGACCGAATTCGGCTGGTTACCGCCGAAAAAATGCGGAATCAGGAAGGCGACGCGCATGGGTTTCTGCCGGGCAGGGCGGACGACTTAATACCACTCTTCGCTGGTACTACGGCGAGTTTTTCGCGATATTTCGCCCGCCAGGCGGCGGGGGACACCGGGAGCGGAGCTGGAGCGTGGCCAAGGTTTCAATCATCTTGCCGAGCGTGTTTCCCGACGACGTCGCGGCGACGATCAAGAGTTTCCACGAAACCACGAAGACGGTGGACTATGAAATCGTCGTCGTCTCGCCGTTCGAGGTGAAGCTGCCGCGCGTGGTGTGGATCGCCGAGAAAGATCCTCGCGGGAACGTCGCCGCGAATGCCGAAGCGTTTCGGCACGTCACGGGCGACTTCGTCCTCGCCTGCGCCGACGACACCATCATGCGGCCGGGCTGGGACGACTTCGCGATGAAGAATTTTCACGAGCGCGAGCGCGATCATAAATACTTCTCGCTCGGGCTTCATCAATCGACCCGCGTCATCAACACGGTGTTCGGGATTTATTTTCCCGTCTTCCCGTTGGTGCGGCGCGCGACCCTGGACGCCCTCGGCTTTTTCTCCGACCAGTACGTCGCCCATTTCGGCGACGGCGACCTGGCTTTGCGCATCTGGGACGCCGGCGGGCGATGCGAATTTTCCCGCGAGCCGCTCGTCAAGCACATGAACCTGCTCTACCGGAACGACAACGCGACCAAGAAATGGACGTCGCTCGAACGTGACCGCGAGGTGTTTGTCCGGAAGTGGGCCCCAAAATACGGTCGCGGCTGGGACACCAGCCACCTTCGGGGGTTCAACATCGACATCGACGCGGCCATGCAGCTGGTGCTCGTGCGCGACCAGTCGATCTGGTTCAACGACCCGCTGTTCAAAGAGCTGTGCGACAACTTCCAGGTCAACATCCAGAAATGCCGTCTGACCCTGAATTTTCCCACCTGAATTCGGCCCTCGTTCTCTCATAGACGGATTTCGAGATTGGATCTCCAGCTCGCGCTCACGGATGCCGTCCGGCACCACCAGGGAGGCCAGCTCGCCGAAGCCGAGGCGAAATATCGCGCGATATTGAACCAAGCGCCGGATCAGCCGGATGCTCTGCACCTCCTCGGCGTGCTCAGGACGCAGCGCGGCGATCCGGCGGATGGGATTCCGCTCATCCGCCGCGCTATCAGGCTTCGCCCGGAATCTCCCGCCTTCCACAACAATCTCGGCAAGGCGCTGGCGGAGACGGGCGACCGCGCGGGCGCGATCGCAAGCTACCGGCACGCCGCGCGGCTCGGGCCCGATTACGCCGAGGCGCATTATAATCTCGGTGTCGCCTTGCAAGAGGCGGAGGACCATCTCGCCGCGGAGTCGGCCTATCGCCGTGTGCTGCAGCTCAACCCCGCGCATTACAAGGCGGTGGTCAATCTGAGCGCCGTCCTGATGGCCCTGGCCCGACCGCACGACGCGTTCGAACTGTTGCAGACGGCGCGCAACGCCAAGCCTGACGATCCGGGGACGGCGCGCGCCCTGATCACGGCCGTACTCTACGATCCGGAGGCGGACGAGGCGACGCGATTGCTGGAATACCAGCGGCTCGAGCGGCAGTTCGCGCGGCCGGCCTATGCGCGGCGGCGCGCCTTCGCCAATTCACGCGAGCCCGACCGACGCTTGCGGATCGGGTGGATCTCCTCCGACTTTCGCGACCATCCGGTGGCGCGGAATCTGGAGCCGATTTTCAGCGGCTGCGACCGCACCCGCTTCGAGATGACGTGCTACGCCGATGTGGCGAAGCCGGACGCGACCACCGCGTTATTTCAATCGCTGGCGGCGCGCTGGCGCCCGATCATGCAGCGCACGGATGACGAAGTGGCCGAGCTGATACGCTCGGACGGCATCGACATTCTGGTCATTCTCGCCGGCCGTTTCGATCACAACCGCTACCTCATCGGCGCTTATGGCGCCGCCCCGGTGCAGATCAGCCTGTTCGACGGGGGGACCAGCGGCATAACGGGCGTCGATTACATCGTCGCCGATCCGGTCCTCGTTCCCCGGCAGCTGACGGAGTATTTTACCGAGCGCGTGGTCAGGCTTCCGAGCCTGTACGTCTACCCGGTTCCCCCGGCCGTCCCCGCGGTGGCCCCGCCGCCGTCCGCCACGACCGGCCGGATCACCCTTGGCTCGTTCAACAACCCGATCAAGGTGAACGATCGCGTGGTGGCGTTGTGGGCGGCCGTGATGCGCGAGTTGCCCGATGCGCGGCTTCATCTCAAATACCGGAACCGGTTCGCTCCGCTGCGCGACAGCCTGGCACGCAGCCTGGCCGCCGAGGGCGTCACCGGTGACCGGCTCGAAGTCGGCGACAGGCTTCTGGATCAAGAGAGTCATCTGTCGCTGTACAACGACGTCGATGTCGCGCTCGACACGTTTCCGTTCACGGGATCGACCACGACCTTCGAGGCGCTGTGGATGGGCGTTCCGGTCATCACCCTTGTCGGCGATCACATGGCCGCGCGGTGGAGCGCTTCGATCCTGCGCGCCGCGAGATTGGACGAGTTGGTGGCCACCACGCCACGGGAATTCGTCGAAAAGGCGGTCGCTCTCGCCAGGGATCCGGTCCGCCTCGCCGACCTCAGGGGACAACTCCGCGAACGGGTGGCGAGGTCACCGCTCTGCGACGGGCGGGGCCGCGCGCGCCAATTCGAGCGGCTGTTCCGTGCCGCCTGGGGCCGGTGGTGCGCGCGAACCTGACCCCGATGCGGGCGCCCGTCCGATCTGCCATCCTGCCGAAGGGTTAGACTCGAAAAAATGGCCACTCCGGTGGATTCGCGCCAGACATTGTCCGACGCCCTTCGGCAGCATCAGGCCGGCCGGCTGGCCGAGGCCGAGGCTTCCTATCGGGTGGTCCTCAAGGACGATCCCGCCAATCCCGATGCGCTGCATCTGCTGGGCGTCCTCCGCCACCAGCAGGGCGATTCCGCCGCGGCGGAATCGCTGATCCGCCAAGCCATCGCCATAAACCCCAACGCCCCGATGTTCCACAACAACATGGGAAAGACGCTGGCCGAAAAGGGCGATCGGCCGGGTGCCTTGGCGAGCTACAGGCGGGCCATCGAGCTGGCCCCCGACTATGCCGAGGCCCATTACAATCACGGCGTATGCCTGCAGGCCGACGGAGACTATGTCGCCGCCGAAGCGGCATACCGGCGCGCCCTCGGACTTGCACCGGCCAACGACAAGGCGGCGGTCAATCTCGGGGCGGCCTTGCTGGGGCAAGGTCGGCCGCAAGAGGCGATCCTGGCCTTGCGGCATGCGCTCACGGTGAAGCCCGACGATGCTGACACGTACCGGCTTCTGCTGACCGCACTGCTGTACGATCCGACCGCCGATGCCGGAACCTACGCCGCCGAGCACCGGCGATTTGCCGGGCAATTTGCGGCTCTGCGCGCCCCGGCGCCGGCGCCCGCCAATCCGCGCGACCCCGAGCGGCGGCTGCGGATCGGCTGGGTGTCCTCCGATTTCCGCGACCATCCGGTCGCCCGGAACTTGGAGCCGATCTTCACCCATCGCGACCGCTCGCGATTCGAAACCGTGTGTTATGCCGAAGTGGCCAAGCCCGACGCGACGACGGCGCGCTACAAGTCGCTGGCCGATTCGTGGCGGTCGATCGTCGGTCGCACGGACCGGGACGTTGCCGAGCTCATCCGCTCGGACGGCATCGACATCCTGATCATCCTGGCCGGGCGTTTCGACCACAACCGCCCGCTGATTGCGGCCTATCGGCCGGCGCCGATCCAGATCAGTTTCCACGACCCGGGAACGAGCGGCCTGTCCGCGATCGATTATCTGATCGCCGATCCGGTGCTGGCGCCGCCGCGAACGGACGAGGCCTTTGCCGAGCGCATCTTGTACTTGCCGAGCTTTTACATTCACGAACCGCTTCGCGACGCCCCGCCCGTCGGCCCGCCGCCGTCGGCGGTCGCCGGGCACGTGGCCTTCGGGTCGTTCAACAACCCGGTGAAGGTGAACGATTCGGTTCTGGGCCTGTGGGGCGGCATCCTGCGGCAGGTTCCGCGCTCTCGCCTGCAGCTCAAATATCGCAATCGCTTCGGCCCCCTGCGCGGCCGCATCGATCGGGTGCTTGCGGCCGAGTCCGTGGCTGCCGACCGGCTCGAGCTCAGCGACGAAGCGCTTGCTCACGCCGGTCATCTGGCGCTCTACAACCGCATCGACATCGCCCTCGATCCGTTTCCCTTCACCGGGTCGACGACGACGTTCGAAGCCTTGTGGATGGGAGTTCCCGTCGTGACCTTGGCCGGCCGCACGATGGCGTCGCGTTGGAGTGCGTCGATCCTGCACGCATTGAAGCTCGACGAGCTGATCGCGCATTCTCTAGCGGACTATGTCGCCAAGGCGGTGGCGCTGGCCAACGACCTGCCGCGCCTTGCGGAGCTGCGGTCGACCTTGCGGGCGCGCGTGGCGAATTCGCCGCTCTGCGACGGCCGCGGCCGCACGCGCCAGATCGAGCGACTTCTCCGCGCCGTGTGGCGGCGGTGGTGCGATCCTCGATGACCCGATTGGAAGACGCGGTGGCGCTTCACCGGGCCGGCCGTTTGCCGGAGGCCGGCGCCATCTATGAGGAGATCCTGCGGATCGAGCCGCGCAATGCGGATGTCTGGCAGTTTTTGGGCCTGATCGCGCTCTCACAGAACGATCTGCCCGTGGCTGTGGAGAAGATCCGCCACGCCGTCGCCCTCAACCCGCAGGCGGGGGTGTATCACTTCAATCTCGGCTTGGTGCTGCGCCGCCTGAGCGACGTCGCCGGCGCCATCGCGAGCTACCGGCGGGCGGTGGAATTGGCGCCCGGCCTGGCGGAGGCGCACACCAATCTCGGAAATTGCTTGCGCGAGAGCGGCGATACCGAGGGGGCGGTGGCCGCCTGCCGGCGGGCCACGGTGCTCCGTCCGACCTATGCCGATGCGCACGTGAATCTCGGCGTGGCGCTGCAGGAGTCCGGTCGCACCGACGAGGCGGTCGCCGCCTATCGCCGTGCGCTGACGATCAAGCCGGACTTTGCCGAGGCCCACTACAACCTGGGCCTGGCCCTGCTTCAGCAGGGCAAGGTCGACGAGGCCGCCGGCGAGTTCCGCGGCGCCATCGAGCTGCAGCCGGGTTACGTCGATGCATGGAACAATTTCGGCGTGGTGCTGCAGGCTTATGGCAACTTCGATGCGGCCGTCGCCGCCTATCGCAAGGCGATGGAGAGCGACCCTGCCGGCTCGCCCACTGCCTATCGGAACATCATGGGTGCAGCGTTGCACATGACGTCCGTGGATGAGCCGGGGCGGTGGGAGATTGCGCACGGGTTCGAGGCGTTGTACGGGGCGCCGATCTACGCGCGGGTGGCGGCGCCCGACGCGGTGGCGCGCGCTGCGGAGC
>WNFI01353490.1_pt1 | contig 26937 bp, 32 predicted proteins | sample 5400471 | NCBI WGS metagenome assembly WNFI01 (sample SAMN13153348, study PRJNA577476) | soil metagenome | isolation source: 100 cm saprolite on Douglas fir-dominated hillslope | place: USA:California | collected 2013-09-17
TGATGCTGCCGAACATGATCTGGTCGTATTTGTTGGGGTGGGTCAGGAATTCGTTGTGGTTGACCTTGAGCAGGAATGGAATGCGGTGCGCGTACTTGCGCGAACACGCACCCAGCACCCCCAGGGTCGAGGCCACCGCGTTGCAGCCGCCTTCGATGGCCAGCTTGACGATGTTCTCCGGGTCGAAATAGGCCGGGTTCTTGGCGAACGATGCACCGGCGGAGTGCTCGATGCCCTGGTCCACAGGCAGGATGGACAGGTAGCCGGTGCCGCCCAGCCGGCCATGGTCGAACATCTGCTGCAGGCTGCGGATCACCCGCGGGGTCCGGTCCGTAGGGGTAAACACGCGCTCGACGAAATCCGGCCCCGGCAGGTGCACCGTTTCCTTCGGAATGCCTTTGCAGACGTAGTTCAGCAGCTTGTCGGCGTCGGCGCCGAGCAGCTTGACGATATCGGTTTCGCTTGCGGTTTTGACGGCGGTGACGGCTGACATAATGCGGTTCTCCTTGACTCGGACGGCGGTATTATCCCCCGGCTCGGGTGGGCGCGCTAAGCGTCCTTTATAATGCCCCGGTCCGGCCTCACAAATGAAGAAAGCATGATTTATTCCCTCGGCGACAGAAAAGTCATCACGCGCGGCGATTACTGGATTGCGGACAACGCGACCGTCATCGGTTCCGTGGTGCTGGAGCACAACGCCAGCGTCTGGTTCAACAGCGTGGTGCGCGGGGACAACGACCTGATCACCATCGGCGAAGGGTCGAATGTGCAGGATGACTGCGTGCTGCATACCGACGAGGGCATTCGGCTGACCCTCGGAAAGAACGTGAGCGTCGGCCATCAGGTGACGCTACATGGCTGCACCGTCGGCGAAGGCAGCCTGGTCGGCATAAAGTCGACGATCCTGAATAATGCCAAGATCGGCAAGCACTGTCTGATCGGCGCGCACGCGCTGATTACCGAAGGCAAGGAGATTCCGGACCGCTCGCTGGTGGTGGGCTCACCGGGAAAAGTAGCGCGCCAGCTCACCGACGAGGAAGTTGCGCGATTGCTGGAAAACGCGCTGCATTATGTGAAGAACTTCCAGCGTTACCGGCTGGATCTCAAGGTTCAGGCAGGCTGATCGTGTCCGCGCCCACCCCCGGTCCGGTACAGCATTTGAATAAATTCGGATTCAGGATCCGCACGCGCAGCGGTCTGCCGGTGGAAAACCTCGTCGTTCACGCGCGCGATCAGGCCGAAGCCGAGCGCAAGATCACCCAGATGTACATGCACTGCGAAATCATCGAGTGCAAACAAATCGCCTCGCCGGTGCGGGAAGAAGGCAGCGACCTCGAAGGAATCATCTCGCTCATATCGAGACAGCCGGATGAAGAAAAGCCGTAACAGGGGATTGCGTGATGACTTCGGGCTCGCGGCGTTCGATAAACCCGGTATTCACCAGTTCTTCCAGCAGCGCGTCGTAATCCTTCGCGCCGCGGCTGTCGGGCGAATGCGCGAAGACGTCCTTCCTTGACGCCGGGCTTTCGGCAACGCTGACGTTTTCCGTGATCCGGGTGTTGCAGACCTCGTCGCCCAGGCGCGCCTTGAGTTCGTTGTAGATCTGGTGCGACATCTTGCGGCGGCTGTCGAAGCGCGTCATCACGTAACGGCGCAGCACGCGCTTTCTCAGCACATGCTCCAGCGCCTTCAGGGTCTTTTCCACCTGGAGCACGCTGTGCACGGCCAGAAAGTCGGCGGAGACCGGGACCAGCACGCGATCCGACGCGAAAATCGCGCTCAAGGACAGCACACCCAGCATCGGGCAACAGTCGAGCACGATCGGCCGGCCCGTATTGAGGTTCTCCTTGACGATGCCGACGTTGAGCCGGTTGAGGATGTTCGGGCCCTTGCCGAACTGGGTATCGACCTTCGACAGCTCGACATGCGCCGGGATGACCAGCCAGCCGCCCGTCGCGGGGCGAATCAACTGCGTCAGCGGCTTGGTGCATTCGTAAAAACCGAAGATCGAATCGTCGGCATTGCCGACGGTACTGCCGCAGATGTAGGAGAGATGGGCCTGCGGATCGAGGTCGATCGACAACGGGTTATAGCCCCGTCGGGCGAGCGCCGCCGTGAGGTTGAGCGAAGTCGTGGTCTTGCCGACCCCGCCCTTCTGGTTGAATACCGCGATTTTGGCCATGGACTACCCGCCGCCGAGCGGAAATCGCTCAGAAATGACAATCACAATACAAATTGAATCAGCCGCTTGTCAATCAAAATTGAGAGCATTTCAAGCCTTGGCGCGTGCCTCGTTCAAAGCCCGCATGCGAGGCCCGGTGTTGACGCTGCTCTATCGTATACCCAAGCGCGTAAGACGAATGCCCGCCGCGTTGCCGCGACGGCTCGCGTGGTCCCGCATGAGCGCAAGTTTCAGCGCAGCCGGGAAAGCCGGCGTCATGGCTGTGATAGAGTTCGCGTCTCGCTTTGCGCACTCCGCGATGCGCCGATATCGTGGCATCCGCATGGAGTGCGGCGTGTTCCCGCAAAATAATGAGCAACGATCCCTTCCTCACTGCGCTGCGGCGCATGGGGTTGCTTCAGCCCGGCGAATTGCCCGCCATTACGCCGCTCACCGGCGGCGTGTCCTCGGACATCGTGCGCGTGGACCTCGAGAGCGGACCGATCTGCATCAAGCGCGCATTGCCCAAACTGAAAGTTCAGGCGAACTGGCAGGCGCCGGTCGAACGCAACCAATACGAGATCGAATGGATGCGGGTCGCGGCGGCCATCGTCCCGCTGGCGGTGCCGAAGATGCTCGGCGAGGACCGCGACACCGGCATGTTCGCCATGGAATTCCTCGATGGCGACCGCTACCCTGTCTGGAAAGCGCAGTTGCGCGACGGGGTAATTGCGCTCGACACCGCGCGCGAGGTCGGCCGGCGCATCGCGGCGATCCACGGCCGCACCGCAGGCCAGGTCGATATCGCGCAGAAATTCTCCACGGATCGCATTTTCTTTCCGATACGGCTCGAGCCTTATCTTCGCGCCACGGCGCAGAAACATCCCGATTGCGCCGATCGGCTGGAGAGCCTGGTGCGCGTCACCGGCGCGACCAAGAAGGCGCTGGTGCACGGCGACGTCAGCCCGAAGAATATTCTGGCGGGACCGAACGGGCCGGTGTTTCTCGACGCCGAATGCGCGTGGTACGGCGATCCGGCATTCGATCTGGCGTTCTGTCTGAATCATCTGCTGCTCAAATGCCTGTGGCGGCCACAGTGGCAGGCACGTTACCTCGAGAGCTACGACGCGCTGGCCGGGAGCTATCTGGCGGGCGTTACCTGGGAAGCGCGCGCCGACATCGAGGAACGCACCGCGCATTTGCTGCCCGGGCTGTTTCTCGGGCGCGTCGACGGCAAGTCGCCGGTGGAATACATCACGACCGAGGCGCAACGAGACCGGGTACGCCGCGTCGCTCGCGCGCTGCTGCTCGATCCGGTCCACAGTCTTGCCGGCGTGCGCGATGCATGGCAGGGCGAGCTTTCCAGACCATGACTCAAGAGCACTTTTCGTGACCGATACCACCATCACCAAAGTTCATGGCCGCCGGGTGTGGGATTCGCGCGGCCGGCCCACGGTCGAAGTGGAGGTGCATGTCGCCGGCGGCGCGGTCGGCCGGGCGATCGCGCCGGCCGGTGCATCGCGCGGCATGCACGAGGCGGTGGATCTGCGCGACGGTGGACAGGCGTTCGGCGGCATGGGCGTGTCGAAAGCGGTGGCAAACGTCAACAACGAAATCTCCCGCCTGCTGCTGGGGCGCAACGCATTGCGGCAAGCGGAAATCGACGAAGAGCTGATTGCGTGCGACGGCACGCGGGACAAATCCAGACTCGGCGGCAACGCGATGATCGCGACGTCAATGGCGGTTCTGCATGCCGTTGCCGGCGCTCACCGGATGCCCCTCTACGCGTATCTCGCGCAGGGAAAAAGCATTCGCATGCCGTTGCCGGAGATCCAGATCTTCGGCGGCGGCGCGCACGCGGGACGGCGCGTGGATATCCAGGACTTCATGGTCATGGCGCTTGGCGCGCACAGCTTCGGCGAGGCTGCCGCGATGACCGCCGAAATCTATCGCGCCGCAGGCGAACTGATGCAAGAGGCGGGCAAGCTGCAAGGCGTTGCCGACGAAGGCGGATTCTGGCCGGTTTTCGATTCGAACGAAGAGGCGCTCACCGTGCTGATGCGGGCGATCGAACGCGCGGGCTATCGTCCCGGCGAAGAGGTCGGCATCTCGCTCGACATCGCCGCCTCGGAATTCGGCCGGAAGGGCCGCTACCGGCTCGGCCTGGAAAGCCGCGAACTCGACAGCGATGGTCTGTGCGAATTGCTGCTCGGATGGCTGGACCGCTATCCGATCGTTTCGATCGAGGACCCGGTTGCCGAGGACGATGCCGGAGGCATGAAGAAATTCACCGCGGCGGTGGGAAAAAAAGTGCAGATCATCGGCGACGATTTTCTGGTGACCAATGCCGCAAGGGTGAAAAATGCCGCTGCTTCCGGCGCCTGCAATGCCGTGCTCATCAAACCCAATCAGGCCGGCACCATTACCGAAACCAAGGCCGCCCTGGACGCGGGCAAGCGCGCCGGCTGGGGAACCATCGTCTCCGCGCGCTCGGGCGAAACCGAGGACGTCACCATCGTGCATCTCGCCGCGGGCTGGGATGCCGGTCAGCTCAAGGTCGGCTCCTTCGCGCGCTCGGAACGCATGGCGAAATGGAACGAAGCGCTGCGCATCGAGGAGCAGCTCGGCCACAAAACGAGCTTCGCCGGGCGGTCGGTACTGCCTGCGCGGCAATGAAGGAAAAATCTTGAACCACGGAGAACACGGAGGACTGCGTGAAAACCGGCCGGGGGTAAAAAGCGAAGGCGCGATTTCGGACGGCTCGATGACGAGATTCGCGATCGATTCGTACCTGTCCTCCCAATTCCTGTTTTTTCCCTCCGTGTTCTCCGTGGTTCGATGTGGTTTCAGATATAGATGACTACGACCGAAGCCCAGCATCACCGTCGCATATTGCGCGGCATCGTGTTGACCCTGTCGGCGGTGTTCATGTTTTCGGCGATGGACACGCTCGCGAAATTCATGCTCAAGTCCTACCCGATGTCCGCGCTGATGTGGGCGCGCTACATGGTTCATGTCGTGGTGATGCTAGCCCTGCTGGCCCCGCGGATGGGGATGAAGCTGGTTCATACGTCGCACCCGTGGCTGCAGATTCTGCGCGGCGTGTTGCTGGTGGGGAGCACCACTTTCTTTTATTTCGCGCTGCGCTATCTTCCGCTCGCGGAAGCGGCGGCCATCAGCTTCGTGGGTCCGGTGCTCACCGCCCTGCTGTCGGGACCCATGCTCGGCGACAAGGTCACCCACCGCCAGTGGTTCGCAGTCACGCTGGGCTTCATTGGCGTGCTGATCATCATGCGACCGGGCGGGGGCGTGCTTTCGCTGCCGGCCGTGTTTCCGCTCGCGACCGCGATCCTGTTCAGCGTCTATCAGATCGTGACCCGCAAGCTGTCCGGACGCGAACACCCCTATACCACACTGTTCTATACCGCGATCGTCGGCGGTGCGATCACCAGCATTGCCGTACCGCTGCATTGGGTCACGCCGACTGCAAGCCAGGCGGGCTTCATCGTTTGCATTGGCCTGCTGGGCGGCTTCGGCCATCTTCTGTTGATCCGCGCCATGGAGCACACGTCGCCGTCGACACTCGCACCGTTTGTTTACTCACAGCTTATATGGTCGACGTCGCTGGCTTACCTGGCGTTCGGGGATTTTCCGGAACCCATGACCCTGTTCGGGATGCTGGTCGTCGTCGCGGCCGGGCTGCTCGCGGTGAACTGGCAACACATGCGACGATTGAGCGATGCGGACGACCAGACCGGCACGCATTGACAACAAAAGGCCCCTACATGACTCGAGCGACACCGGAACTTCGTGACACTTACCGCCACTTCCAGGCCATTCCCACCCGCTGGGCGGACAACGACGTATACGGCCACGTGAACAACGTCGTCTATTACAGTTTCTTCGATACGGTCGTGAACCAGTACCTGATCGAACAACGCGCGCTGGACTTCGAAAAAAGCGCAGTAATCGGCCTGGTGGTGGAAACCCAGTGCGAGTACTTCGCCCCGCTCAGTTTCCCTGACGTGGTACATGCCGGCCTGCGGGTCGCGAAGGTGGGCAACAGCAGCGTGCGCTACGAAATCGGATTGTTCCGAAACGACGAGAACACCGCCTCGGCGCAAGGATATTTCGTGCATGTATACGTGGATCGCGCCTCGCGCCGCGCCACTGCGGTGCCCGCCGACATGCGCGCCGCGCTGGAGAAAATTCTGATTTAAAGAGAACCGCGACGCAAATACCCGACGCACGGCGCCCGTAGGGTAATTGCGTCGAGATTTAGCCTCTCTACTCGAGATCTTCGAATTCGGGGCCGTAGCGCACCGTGCCCGACGCGCCGGCGAATGCACCGGGCTCGAGTTCGATCCCCACGAAAAAATTTTCGGCCACGGGAAAGGGACATTTCAGCCCGAATCGCGCGGCCGGCGCGAATCCGAAGCGCGCGTAATAAACCGGGTCGCCAACCACCAGCACGCGTGAATGCCGTTCCAGCCGGCAGCGCTCCAGCCCGGCACTGACCAGCGCGCTGCCGATGCCGAGACGCTGAAATGCGGGCAGCACTGCAAGCGGCGCCAATGCAAGGGCATCGACCTCGCTTCCTTCGGCATCCAAGGCAATCTTCGAGAACATCGCATGACCGAGAATGCGTTCCTTTTCCTCGGCCACGAGCGCCAATGTGATTTTCCCGGAAGCACGCAAACGATCGACAAGTCGTGCTTCCGCGTCGCGCGCAAACGCAGCCAGCAGAAGTTCGCGAACCGGTTCGACATCTGCGGACTGTTCCGGCCGGATCGCGGGCATGCGAACTAACTACCCGGCCCGCCACCGTTCACGAATACGACCTGCCCCGTCATGTAGCTGGCCGCGTCGGAAACCAGGAAGGCCACGGCTTCGGCGATTTCCTTCGGTTCGCCCTTGCGCCCCAGCGGCACGGACTTGATGAAGGCGTCCGCGCGCTGGGGACCGATCTTGACCATCGTTTCCTCCAGCATGTCGGTGCGGATCGGGCCGGGGGCGACCGCATTGACGCGGATGCCATTGCCGCCCTCTTCCTTCGACAGGATGCGGGTCAGGGCCTCGACCCCGACTTTAGAAACGGTATAGGCGCAGTTGCGCGCCGCGAAGCGACTGGTGATGTTGGATGACAGGTTGACGATGTTGCCCCCCTTGCGGGCGCGCATGTGCGGCAGCACGGCCTGCACCATGTGGAACGTCCCGTACAGGTTCACGCGCAGAACCCGATCCCAATCTTCCGGTGACGTATCCGCAATGGAAACATCTGGAAGATGCGTGCCGGCATTGTTGACCAGCACGTCGATGCGGCCGAACGCATCAAGCGCGGATTGCACCACTGTCCGGGCGGATTTTGCATCGGCCACGTCCGCGCACAATTTTTTCGCTTCGCCCCCGGCCGATTTCACCGCGGATTCGACGACTGCCGCATCGCCTTCCCGATTGACATAGGTGAACATCACGCGAAATCCGCGCGACGCCAGCATTTCGACGATGGCCCGCCCGATTCCGCGCGAACCTCCGGTTACCAGCGCGACCTCGCTCTCAGCCATGAGTCACCTCCCACTGTTCAGCACGTCCGGCGATTGAAAGAAAATGTTCACCACGGAGGACACGGAGAAAAACCGCATGAGATTCACGAGAGAGAGAGGAGGTTGGGCTCATCGCGGCAATTATCGTCATGCGACAACATCGCGCTTAGTCTCTCCCCTGCCTTGCTTTCTCCGTGCTCTCCATGTCCTCCGCGGTTCAACGCTTTGGATCTTGGCCTTACTCCTCAGTCCCTAAATAAGAACATCAGCCGACAAGCGGGACGCGTCCCGTCAGCGGATACTGCGGATCGTTGTATCCCGGCGTCGACGGATGCCCGAGGGACACCAGCGAATCCACCAGCGCCTCCCCCTTGGGTTCGAACCTGAACTCGAGCGCCTTCAGATAATCCTGCCATTGCTCCCGGGTTCGCGGTCCGCCGATGACGCTGGTCACGAGGGCGTTGTTGAGCACCCAGTTGATCGCAAAGTGTCCGGCGCTCGTTCCTTTCTTTTCGGCAAAGACGCGGATCTTCTGCGCGATAGCCAGCGATTCCTTGCGAAATTCGGTTTCCATCATGCGTTTGTCGGCACGCCCGGCCCGCGTTCCCTCGGGTGGAGCTTCGTTGGGCCGGTATTTTCCGGTGAGGACACCGCGCGCAAGCGGACTGTAAGGCACGACGCCGATCCCGTAATGGCGGCATGCCGGCAGGATTTCGACTTCGGGCTGGCGGTTCATCGCGTTGTAGTAAGGCTGGCAAACGACCGGTTGCGGCACGTTCATGGCGCGGCACAACCGGATGATCTCGGCGATGCGCCAGCCGCGAAAATTGGACAGCCCGAAATAGCGCGCCTTGCCCGACCGGATGATGTCGCCCATGGCACCGACCGTTTCCTCCAGATTTGCGTCATCGAAGTCGCGATGCAAATAGTAGATATCGACATAGTCGCCACCGAGGCGCTTCAGGCTCGCATCGATCGCCTGCATGATCCATTTGCGCCCGAGGCCCATCTGGTTCGGCCCGGGACCCATGACGTTGCCGACCTTGGTGGCGAGAACCCAATGATCGCGGTTGGACGCGATCAGCTTGCCGGTAATGCGCTCCGATTCGCCCTTCGCGTACTGGTCGGCGGTGTCGATGAAATTGACACCGGCGTCGAATGCGAAACTGATGATGCGGTCTGCCTCCTGTTCATCGGTCCGATCGCCGAACATCATGGTGCCGAGGCACAATGGCGAAACCCTCAGTCCGCTGTTGCCGAGCTTGCGGTATTCCATGGAATCCTCCCGCTGATACGCTTTCCGTCAAAGAGCCGCGAATGATGCCGCAAGCTCCCGCGAGGCGCAAACCTGGAGGGCCCGCCGCGCAAAGTGATATAAGACACCAATCCCCTTACGAGACCCCTTCTCCCATGCCCGGATCCATCCCATCCCAGATGCAGGCCATCGAAATCTCCTCCCCCGGCGGCCCGGAAGTGCTGCGCCCCGGTCGGCGGCCTGTCCCGTTACCCGCTGCAGGTGAAGTACTGATCGAGATCGCGGCCGCGGGCGTGAACCGCCCCGACGTCCTGCAGCGCAAGGGCGGCTATCCGCCACCGCCGGGCGCATCCGATATTCCGGGTCTTGAAGTCGCCGGGACCATCGTCGCCATCGGTCCGGATGACCCTGGTAAATCTGCGTCCCAAGACAACAGCAAGTCGGCGCCGCGGGTGCCTGAGTGGAAGATCGGTGACAACGTTTGTGCACTCGTCACCGGTGGCGGTTACGCCGAGTATGTTGCCGCGCCCGCCGCGCAATGCCTGCCGGTTCCGAGGGGCCTCACGCTGGAACAGGCTGCCAGCCTGCCGGAAACCTTCTTCACGGTCTGGGTGAACGTGTTCCAGCGCGCAGCGCTGAAGAACGACGAGACGCTGCTGGTGCAAGGCGGCTCCAGCGGCATCGGTGTGACCGCGATCCAGCTGGCGCGCGCCTTCGGGCATCGCGTATTCGTTACCGCGGGAACGGCCGAAAAATGTGCGGCGTGCGAAAAACTTGGCGCAACCCGCGCAATCAACTACCGCGATGAGGATTTCGTGGCGGTCATCAAACAACTGACCGGGGATCACGGCGTCGATGTGATCCTGGACATGGTCGGCGGGGACTATGTGCCTCGCGAACTTGCGTGTCTCGCGCCCGACGGCAGGTTGTCGCTGATTGCCTTTCTGGGCGGCACCAGGACTTCCCTGGACATGACCGACATCCTGCGCCGGCGCCTGACGATCACGGGTTCCACGCTGCGCCCGCGGCCTGTCGAGGTCAAGGCCGCCATCGCGCGCGCGCTTCGGGAAATGGTGTGGCCGCTGATCGAGGCGGGAAAAATACGCCCGGTGATCTACCGGACGTTCGGTCTGGAACAGGCGGCAGCCGCGCACGCGCTCATGGAATCAGGCGAGCACGTCGGAAAAATCATGCTCAGCGTCGGCAGGAAAAGCTAGAAGACCTGGAAGGCTTCCTCGCCGGGTTTCGGCGGTTCGCGGCGCAGCAGCGTCAAGTCGTGCTGCTCGGCGACCGCAGAGGCGTACTGCATGTTCTTGTCGATTTCGTCGAAGTACAGGTTCTGACCGCCGAAGTGCTTGCCGACATAGCCGTGCGCCCTGCCAAGCTGATCGTTCAGGCGCACCGTCGCGGTCTTGTAGAAATGCGGCGTCTTCTGCATCAGGTCCTCCACGGACCGGAACATGACGCTGGACCGGCGATCGGACTCGTCGCGCGCGGCCAGCCCGCCTTCGACGAATTCCGGATAAAGGCGATCGCGGCACTTCTCCAGATAACAGCGATCGGCCATCTGCGCGATGATGTCGGCAGTGCCGAGCATGTTGCCGATCAGCCGGAACGTCAGGTTCGGCACATCGATCTTGGCAATCGGCTTTTCGTAACCGGTGAAGTGGATGATGCGTGAGGCAATCGGCGCGAGTTCGGCCATGCCGATGCGGTTCATGTATTCCTCGAGGAATTTCGCGCCGCGGGTCACGTGCCTGAGCGTGTATTCGGCGCCGTTCTTGTGCCGGGTGTCGTTGACTTTGCGCAGGTAACCGATGTCGTGAAACAGCGCGGTCACGATGCCGAAGCGGAACAGCCGGGCGCCGAGTTCTCCGCTACGGTCCTGGGTGCGTTCGTAGCCGTCCATCAAGCGTGCCATCGCCAGGGTAACGTCGAGCGAATGCTGCAGGTTGTGGTAACTGGTATCGCAGGCGTGGTAACCGGGGTATTCGCCGGCCTGCAGGCGGGTCAGATCGCGGAAGCAGCGATTGAGGACGTGCGTGGAGGCCTTCGGATAAAGCTCGAGGAATATGCGATTGACTTCGCCATTGACCGAAGGCGCGTCAGTTGTGTTGACCCGGTTGGTGACATCGTAGTCGTTGCGACGCGGCATCAATGCCTGTCCTCTGTGGCCGTTTTGTTCTGTGACCGGAAAATCTTCGTCATGGTACCCTCCGGGCCGCCGGATTTTCAAGGCGATTTTTCCGCTTGCGGGCTTTTTTTGCGCCGTCGAATGCGGCCCAAGCCTGCTGCGTGAGAACTCACGTCCCCAAGCTTTATTGTAGGAAGCTAATGCATTGAACGGTCGGATTAAAAGTGACAACGGGCGTGCGCCGTCCGGACTATGCCGTAATGTCTGCAAAGCCGCAGGTGGCGCCGCAGCACTTTTGCTCGGACTGGCTTTACTCGCAGCTGCGGCGCCGACTTCGGCCCGTTCGCCGACAACCGGGTCGGTCGAGGTGGTGCGCACGGCCGACCTGCCCCAGGAAGCAAGGCAGACCCTGGCGTTGATCAAGCAGGGCGGGCCGTTTCCTTATGCGCGCGACGGCGTCGAATTTGCGAACCGCGAGGGCCGCTTACCGTATGCGTCGCGTGGCACCTATCGCGAATACACTGTAAAAACGCCAGGCAGCCGCGATCGGGGCGCCAGGAGAATTATCGCCGCGGGAAGCGAACGGTTCTGGTACACAGCCGACCACTATCGCAGTTTCAGGCGGATCGTCGAATGACAATCGATTTCTTCGAACTCATCGATTCGGGAGCAGGCGGCGTATTCCGCTGCCATGCGACCCTGCCCGACCAGGCGCTGGAATCCGCCGCGCAACGCAAAATGCTGGTCGTTCCGGTCAGGCTGCTTGCCGCCCGCGACAAGAACGGCTTTCTGGAAACAGTCGCCAGAGCATTGCAGTTCCCGGCGTATTTCGGCCACAACTGGGATGCGTTTTACGACTGCCTGCTCGACCTGAAGCATGGCGATGGCGCCGGCACGTTACTGGTATTGCGCGACGCCTCGGGTTTTGCGCGGGCCGACCCCGAAGAATTCGCGGCAGCGGTGGACACGCTGGTGGATGCCGCCGATTACTGGAAAGATAAAAACAAGGCGCTGCTGGTCGTCGTCGAACTGGAAACTCCGGCGCTGGCACCGGAGCTTGCGCAGATCAGCCGTCCAACGGCGTGACGGCTCGCGGCTCGTGCTGTTCGATATGGCGGCGCGCGCGTGAAGCATTCAGATAGCGTACCAGCTCCTGCAATGCCCGCTGGTACACCTCGCGCTTGAACTCGATCACGTTCTCCAGCGGAATCCAGTACTCGTGCCAACGCCAGGCATCGAACTCCGGATGCTCGGACTGGCGCAGACAAACGTCGCAGTCCCGCCCCACCAGCCTGAGCAGGTACCAGATCTGTTTTTGTCCGCGATACTGGCTGCGAGACTCCCGCCGGACCCAGTTCTGCGGCACGTCATAGCGCAACCATTCGCGTGTGCGCCCGAGGATCTTCACATGGCAGGGGTCGAGGCCGACTTCTTCCTTGAGCTCGCGGTACATCGCCTGCTCGGGGGTCTCGCCACCCTTGATCCCGCCCTGCGGGAACTGCCAGGCGTGTTCCTTGATCCGCTTGCCCCAGAAAACCTCGTTCCGTACGTTGCAAAGAATGATTCCTACATTCGGGCGATAGCCGTCACGATCGATCATGTGAGCCACCACTTGCCGATTCTCAATGGGGCGATTTTTCCACAAAACCCGGGATAAAAGAAGTTTCGTAATCCGATATCACGCCAGAAGGCGGGCCGCGGAGCGCGGATTCATCTCCCGCAATCCATCGACAAATCTCAGGAATTCAAGGCCGTAGAGCGACTGCAGGGATCGGGCCGCGGCCCGCAAGTCGTCCCAGCGCGGTTGCCCGGGCGAACGGCGGAAGGCAAGAACCGCCATGTTTCCGCGCCTTTGCGCCGGCACACAGACCACGGCAGCGAAGACGCCCTCGATGCGTTGCACGTAAGCATCGAACCGGGGATCGGCGCTCCAGAGATTCACCACCAGAACGCCATCGTCTGTCAGCGCAGTGTGCGCACTCGCATAAAAATCCTCCGAACAAAGCTCGGGAACCTGCTCGTTGCCGTCGTAGCCATCGACCATCAGCACGTCGCAGCAATCCGGGTGCGCGGCTACCCAGGCACCACCCTCCGCCGCTTCCACGGCCAGGCGTTCATCGTCGGGCGGCAGATGAAAATACTGCCGCGCAATGGCAATCACCCTGGGTTCGGATTCGATGATCGTAGTTTTGGTGCCGGGCAGATGCTTGTACACGAACTTGGGTAGCGAACCGCCGCCCAAGCCGATCATGAGAACATGAACGGGTCGCGGGCAGAACAACAGAAATGCCATCATCGCCCGCGTATACGACAGCACCAGTTCGTACGGGTCGTCGAGCTTCATCGAGCTTTGCACCGTATCGCTGCCCAGATGCAATGATCGGATACCGTCCTGCTCGCTGACTTCGACACTGATTTCGCGATTCACCCAGCGACTGATTTTCCACTTACCAAGCAAGCCCGCCTCCCGATGATTAACGCAATGCGCAACGCCCGGCGTCCCGAGCGACAAACGCGAGGACCGCAGCCAAAAAGGCCGCAAGCCTCGTTGCGCACCGGTGCCGGCCTGTAGAATAGCTGCTTTTCGACAACGGAATCATGCGCATGCGCACCTCGCAGTTCTTCATCTCCACGCTCAAGGAAGCCCCCAGCGAAGCCGAACTCCTCAGCCACAAGCTGATGCTGCGCGCCGGCCTCATCAAGAAACTCGGCAGCGGGCTTTATACCTGGATGCCGCTGGGCTTGCGCGTGCTGCGCAGGGTCGAGCACATCGTGCGTGAGGAAATGAATCGCGCCGGTGCGGTGGAGTTGCTGATGCCGGCGGTGCAGCCGGCCGAGTTGTGGCAGGAAACCGGCCGCTGGGAGGTGTTCGGCCCGCAAATGCTCAAGATCAAGGATCGCCACGAGCGCGATTTCTGTTTCGGCCCGACGCACGAAGAAGTCATCACCGATATCGCACGCAAGGAAATACGCTCCTACCGGCAACTGCCGCTGAATTTTTATCAGATCCAGACCAAGTTTCGCGACGAGATCAGGCCGCGCTTCGGGGTCATGCGCGCCCGCGAGTTCGTGATGAAGGACGCATACTCCTTCCACGCGAATTATCCGGACCTCGAGCGCGAGTACCGCAACATGTATGAAGCGTATTCGCGCATCTTCACGCGACTCGGCCTCAAATTCCGCGCTGTTGCGGCCGACCCCGGCGCGATCGGCGGCACCGGATCACATGAGTTTCACGTGCTCGCGGATTCGGGCGAAGATGCCATTGCCTATTCGCCGGCATCCGACTTCGCCGCAAATGTAGAACTGGCCGAGGCCGTGGCACCGGTGCAGCCGCGAGCGGCGGCGGTGAAGAAAATGCAGAAAGTGCCCACGCCGGGCAAGACGACGTGCGAAGAGGCGTCTGCGCTGCTGAACCTGCCGCTGTCGCGTTCGGTAAAAGCGCTGGCGGTCGTGAACGAAGACAGAATGTTCATGCTCCTGGTGCGCGGCGACCATCAATTGAACGAAGTCAAGGCAGCAAAGATCCCGGGGCTCGACCCTTTCCGCTTCGCGACCGACAAGGAAATCGAGGCACGCCTCGGCTGTCGTCCCGGCTATATCGGCCCGGTGGGCGTGCCCGCCGACATCACGGTCGTGGCCGACCGCTCGGTTGCCGCGATGAGCGATTTCGTCTGCGGTGCCAACGAAGCCGGTTTTCATCTGGCCGGCGTCAATTTCGGCCGCGACCTGCCCGAGCCCGCCGTCGTCTCCGACATCCGCAACGCGATCGCCGGCGACCCCTCACCCGACGGCAAGGGCACGCTCGAAATCTGCCGCGGCATCGAAGTCGGGCACATCTTCCAGTTGCGGACCAAATACTCCGAAGCGATGAAAGCGACCTATCTCGACGAAGGCGGCAAGACGCAGGTGCTGGAAATGGGTTGCTACGGCATCGGCGTATCGCGCATCGTTGCCGCGGCGATCGAACAGGGAAACGACGAAAAGGGCATCGTCTGGCCGTTGCCGATGGCGCCGTTCCAGGTTGCGATCGCGCCGATCGGCTATCGCAAGAATGCGGACGTCAAAAGGGTCGCGGACCAGCTGCACGAAGAATTACGGGACGGCGGCGTGGATGTGCTGCTCGATGACCGCGACGAGCGCCCGGGCGTCATGTTCGCGGATCTCGAACTGATCGGCGTGCCTCATCGCGTGACCGTCGGCGAACGCGGCTTGAAGGAAGGCAAGATCGAATATCAGGGCCGCACCGACAAATCCGCCACCTCCATCGAATTGCAGACGGCGGCAGGATACTTCAAATCCCTGTGGCGATGAAAAGAACACGCACGCGAACTGCAATCGCGGCGCGCCTGCTGCTGCTGTTGGCATGCATGTCAGTCCTTCGTTTATCTTTCGCGGGCGAGCAGCAATACGAGCCGCTTTCCGCGAGCGTGCAGGCGGTATTGCACCGTTCCGTGGCCGATCGCGCCAGTCAGCGGCTGACCTTCGCATCGCAGACGGAAGGCGCCGCGTGGCTTGCCGACATGTCGAGGCGGCTGGAAAGGCATATTCCGGACGATATCGCCCGCCAGGATTTTCTTGTTACCGTGCAATACGAAGCGACCCGAGCCGGGCTCGATCCGCAACTGGTGCTCGGCGTCATTCAGGTGGAGAGCAAATTCCGCAAATACGCGGTGTCGAAGGCGGGCGCGCGCGGCTACATGCAGGTGATGCCGTTCTGGCTGAAACTGATCGGCGATGGCAACCAGAATCTGTTCAACCTGCGCACCAATTTGCGCTACGGCTGCACGATCCTGCGCCACTACCTGAATATCGAACGCGGCGACACGTTCCGTGCGTTGGCTCGCTACAACGGATCCCTCGGCAAGTCCGGCTTTCTTGCCACCGATCAGTTTCTCGATCTGCTTGCGGGTTATCTTGCCCACATGCCGCTGCGCGAGCCTGCCCTGGGGATCGTAAATGAAGGTGGTCGGGAGTCCGTCGACCTGGCCGATGCTTTCTGAAATCTTGCGATCGCCGAGCACGATCGGGTAGTTGACGAACATGCCTTCGGCGAACTGCATGACCTGCCTGGCATCCTGGAATTCCATCGCGATGCCGATGACCTCGAGATCCTTGCGCGATTCCTTGATCGCCACGAGGTCCGGTATCTCTTCCAGGCAGGGCGGGCACCAGGTCGCCCAGAAGTTCACGATCACCCACTTGCCACGGTAACCGGCAAGACTGTGGGACTTGCCTTGCGCATCGATCAGCGTGAAATTTTCCGCGGCGGGCGCGACACCCGTCCAGAGCAGGGCCAGTACCAGGAGCAACCGAAATCCGCGCACTTGCATGAATCCCCTCAGGCGATGCGCGCGGTCCGGGAACTGCTGCCGGTTGCGAACAACTCCCTCAGGCTGAAGTCCAGTTCGCCATCCACCGTGGAAGATACGTTCGCCACCAGCTTTCGGATTGCGGATTCTTCACTGACTTCCGCGGCATCCCGCCCGAACACGAACAACCTGAAGATCTCCTTGACCGGAATGCCTCCCGCGTCGCGTGCAAGCACCCACCCGTTGCCCTGAAGCTTGGCGACCCAGCCCGCGTTCACCAGTTTTTCCAGGATCGCCTCGGCTTCTTCCCACGACAGCTTCAAGGCCGTGCGCAATTGCTGAAGGTTGAGCACGTAACCATCCAGATAGGCGCGGTAGAGCATCCTGAGAACTTCCATGGCCGAGACGAACTGCGCCCCGGGCGCCTGCTTGAGGAGCACGCCGCCGCTGCGCCAGTAGGGCAGCACCGCCGTGATGACCGCGGCAAAAATAATCACCACCCAGGAGAAATAGATCCACATCAGCAGGATCGGCAGGCTGGCGAGCGTACCGTAGACCAGTTTGTAGCTGGCAAAATTGGCGACAAAATGGCCGAAGGCGAGTTTCATGGCTTCGAATGCAAACGCGGCGATGATGCCGCCGACCACCGCGTCGAGCACGGTAACATGCCGGTTCGGTACGGTGCGATATAGAAAACCGAAAGCAACCGAGGTCAGGACCAGCGGACCCAGTTTCAGGAGCGCAACCTCGAGATCCGGCGCCTGCCGGCCAAAGCCCAATGACTGCGAAACCAGCCAGGACGTCAGCGAAAGGCTGCCGCCGATCAGCATGGGCCCGATGGTCAGCACCGACCAGTAGATAAGTACTCGCTGGATCAGGGAACGCGGCCGCTTGACACGCCAGATGGTGTTGAATGCCCGGTCGATGGTCAGCATCAGCATGATCGCCGTGACAGCCAGCAGCACGATGCCAAGAGCTGTCAGACGCGCCGCGTTTTCCGCGAACTGCTGCATGTAGACGGTGATCAGCCGCGAGGACCCCGCCGGTACCAGATTGCTGGCGACATAGGCACGCAACGTTTCTACAACATTGTCGAACACCGGAAACGCCGTCATGACCGTGGCCATGATGGTGACCAGCGGCACCAGTGCGAGCATGGTGGTAAACGTGAGGCTGCCGCAAAGCTGGAAGCACCGCTCCTCCTTGAAACGCCGGTAAACCAGCACGACGAAGTTCCCCAGCAGCCGGAACTGGCGAACGATGTCTTTGAGTGATTGCAGGCGAAGGTTCATGTCGGGCCGCAGGATGCTGCCGATATAATACGGGCTTCCAGGGCGGGAAAACATACGGCGATGCAGGAAATCCTGATTCTCTACTACAGCCAGACCGGCGCAGTGAGGCAGATGGCCCAACTCATCGCGCGCGGCGTAGAGAAGGTGCCTGGAATGGCCGCGCGGCTGCGCACTGTCCCTAAGGTATCTACGGTGGCAGAGGCGACGCAGGCCGAGGTGCCGGATGCCGGAGCCCCTTACGTCGAGTACAGCGATCTCGAGCAATGCACCGGACTGGCGCTGGGCAGTCCGACACGCTTCGGCAACATGGCCGCTCCCCTGAAGTATTTCATCGACGGCACGGGCGCGCTGTGGCTCAAAGGCGCCATGAGGGGCAAGCCGGCGGCGGTTTTTACTTCCACCGCGTCGATGCACGGCGGACAGGAATCAACGCTGATTTCCATGATGCTGCCGCTCATCCATCACGGCATGCTGATTGTCGGCGTGCCCTATACGGAACCGGAACTCATGAGCACTCGCGGCGGCGGTACACCCTATGGCGCCAGCCACCTCGCCGGGGCCAACGCTGACCAACCGATAAGCGAAGACGAGCGGCGGCTTTGCATTGCGCTCGGCCAGCGGCTTGCCGAAACCGCGCGCAAACTCGCAAAGATATGATCTTTAAACTCCCACAGCGGTGGCAAGTAAGAAGCCATGACCAGAGGAGATGAAGCGCGCCGGCTGGTGCGCAGGTTTGCGAGCGGCGTACTTGCCACGCAATCGCTGAAATTTCCCGGCTATCCGTACGCATCTTCTTTGCCCTTCTGCACCGACCAGCGTGGCCGCGTCGTAGTGCTGATCAGCCACCTTGCCGAACATACCCAGAATGCGGACCACGACCCGAAATCCGGCTTTCTGGTCTCTCCTCTGACCCGCGACCTGCAGGAGCAGGCACGCGTGAGCATGATCGGAGACATCGTGGCAATAGATGATGCAGGAGTTGCCTCGCGTTATCTGCGATTTTTTCCGGAGGCCCGGCAATATCTGCAGATCGGCGGCTTCCGTTTTTTTCGCCTCGAACCGCGTTCGCTGCGCTATATCGCGGGGTTTGGCAGTATTCATACAATCGCTTCCGAAAATTACCTCGCTCCGCATTATCCGATCGCGGACGCCGAAGGCGACGTGATCGAGCACATGAACGTCGAACATGTGCACAACCTGCTCGACTATTGCCGTCACGTTCATGGGAAGAGGCCCGATAGCGCCGAAATGATCGGCATCGACTGCGATGGATTCGATGTGCGCGCCGACAGCGAAGTACTGCGCATCGAATTCGACGGCGAGATCAAGGACTCCGGTGAGGCGCGAGCAGAACTCGTGAAACTCGCGCAGGCGAGCCGCGCATGATGCGTGCTGCGCAAGTCATCGCCGGCGCGAGCCTCATCGCGCTCATCTTTCTGTGCGTTGCCTGGGAATTGTGGCTGGCTCCGGTACGGGCAGGCGGTTCCGCCATGGCCCTGAAAGCGCTGCCGCTGTTGCTGCCGCTGTTTGGCGTCCTGCACGGCAAGCGCTATACCTACCAGTGGTCATCGATGCTGATCTTTGCCTACTTTGCAGAAGGTGTGGTGCGCGCCTGGAGCGAACGCGGATCCGGTCGTGTGCTGGCAATCACCGAGATCGTACTTTCTCTTCTTTTTTTCACTGCGGCTGTCTGGTATGCGCGCGCCTCTGCGGGGAAATGGACGTGATCTACCCGCGAATTGTCGTTTCCGTCAGGCCGCTTCACGTCCCGTGACGATCTATCACGGCCGTTTCGCGCCGACGCCTTCGGGTCCCCTGCACTTCGGCTCGATGGTCGCCGCGGTCGGAAGCTACCTCGACGCAAAATCGCATGGCGGGACCTGGGCATTGCGCATCGACGACCTTGACCCTCCTCGGAATGCGCCCGGCTCGGCCGACTCGATCTTTCGATGTCTGGAGAAATTTCAGATGGTTTGGGACGGCGCAGTCGTATTTCAGAGCGCACGCACGGATGTCTACCAGGCGGCTCTGGATCGATTGCGAAGCCAGGGCCTCGTCTACCCCTGCGCTTGCAGCCGCAAGGAGGTCGGCGATGCGGGGCAGGGCGGAACGGTTTATCCCGGCACCTGCCGCCAGGGTGTGCGTCCGGGACGAGAGGCGCAAGCGTGGCGCCTGCGCACAGTGGACACGGCCATTGAATTCGTGGACCTCCTGCAGGGCCGCATGGGCCAGAATCTCGAACGCGAGATCGGCGATTTCGTGCTCTTTCGCGCCGATCGGGTATTCGCCTACCACCTGGCCTGTGCAATCGACGACTCCGCGCAAGGCATCACGCACGTGGTGCGCGGCGCCGATCTGATGGCCTCGACGCCACGGCAGATTTACCTGCAAAGGTTACTGGACCTGCCCACACCGGAATACCTGCACTTGCCGGTCGCGCTGGACGCATCCGGCGAAAAGCTCTCCAAACAAACCCGCGCTGGAGCCGTGCAGCCAGAACAAGCGGCGCTTATCCTGGCCGACGTCCTGCGATTCCTGAACCACCGGCCGCCCGATGAAGTATGCACTGACGGCGTTTCCGCCCTGTGGAGCTGGGCCCTGGAAATGTGGAGGCGGGATCGGCTGCCCGATGTTATAAGCGCGGGCGCGCCTTCCGTCCGTAGAGACAGCGCAACTCCATCCTGAAAGGCCGGTTCCTTCGATTGCGTCTTTAACGATGGAGACCAAATCACTTGCCTGAGTTGGCACGAGCGGGCGCTCACTTTGGAACGCTATGACGGACTGATCGCTGTAGACAATACGTTCTGCATTGGTCAACTAATTGATAAAAAAATAATTTTGCTACCCGAGCAATGGGGCGGTGGCGTGAATTGTTCCGAATCGATTTACGCAATCACCTTTCCTTGCTGTCGATCGGGAACCGCTTCAGCTTCGACCTCGCTAGTGGCCCGAAAAAATTTATTGTTCAATGAGTTAACTTAGGCAACCAACCGTGGCCCGTTCATGGTGCAAGGCACCATTCTCTCGCGGCATTACACCAGAAACTCCTTGACTCAGGCGGCGGTAAAGGGAAGAATACGAATTGTGCAATGCACCATTTCTATTTGTATCGAGCTTCTTAACTCTTGCCGTCAAAGGACTACGCCATGATCACCAAACCTGAACAAATCACTGCAGCCGGAAAAGCGCATTTGGACGCAACCGTGCGCATCGCCACGATCGCCGCCGAAGGCGCCGAAAAACTTCTGGATCTGCAATTCAAGAATGCCAAGGCCACGTTCGACGCAGTCGTAAAGAATGCAAAAGTGTTCACTGAACTCAAAGATGTGTCGCAAGTGGCATCCTGGGCCGAAACCAGTTTCCAGCCCAGCATGGACAAAGCCGCCGCGTACGCCAAGAGCTTTTACGACGTCGCCAGCGGGACCCAGCGGGAAATCAGCGCGCTGCTTGAAGAGCAGGTCGCGGAATTCAACAAAAGTGTGTCCGTGGCACTGGACGCCGCCTTCAAGTTAGCTCCGGCCGGATCGGAATCCGCCGTCGCAGCGGCAAAATCGGTCATCGATGTCGCCAATTCAGTTTACGACACCGTCTCCAAGGCGACCAAGCAGCTGTCCTCTTTGACGGAGCAAAACGTCGTAGCCGCGACCAGCAAAAAGAAAGCCGCTTGAGCACCTCGATTTTGGAAAAGCCCCGGCATTCCGGGGCTTTTTCATTTCGCACCCCCGGGTCTGCGAACCCCTGGCGCGAACCCCAATCACTTGTCGGCCATGAAAACCCTCAGCGCTGATCCGGCGGCACAAGGGCCTGGAGGCGTTCGGGAAGAGGATAGTGGGGATATTGATGGCGGAATGCGAGCAGTTGCCGGCGCACCTCAGCCTCCTTGCCATCGCGTAGCAAGGCTTCGATCGTTCCGAGCCAGCCCTGAGGCTGGGCCTGCGACGCGTCGATCTCTTTGCGCGATTCCTGGGCACTTCCACGGGATTCCCCGGCAATATCGGCCAACGCCTTGGCTTTTTTGCTGGAGGATATATCGCTGGAGTCGGCAGCCGGGAACTGAGGCTGCTGGGTGGACTGGGCCGATCCGGCTACGTCGGCCGCGGCCGGCAACGGTGCGGGCGACGCCACCGAGCCCAATGCGGAATTTTTCTGGGCAACTGCCACTTCATCGCGCGCGACCGGCTCCCGATCCGGGCGCGAACCGCGCTCGCGGGAAGGCCTGTCTTCACGGAGCGAGTCCGCCTGCATCCTGGTTTGAGCCTTCAACGCCAGTTTCGGCGGAGCCGATTTTGCCAGCTTTGCTTCCTCGGTGGCGGGCCGATCGAGGGACTGAAGCGGCGGTTCATTGTCACGCACCAGAAGTACTAGAGAAACGCCAATTACGAGCATGGCAGCAATAGACGCCGGCACGTGCCAGTTGCTTCTCCGGCGAGGTTGCTCCACTTCGCGACGGGCAGCCGCCAATACGGCTGCGTCCAGGCGCGCCGGCGGTTCGTCCTTAGCGCCTGCGCGGTAGCGTTCGGAGACCTCCGAACTTATCTTTTCCAGCTCGCGGTCTTCAGGCGACGTCGGCTTCATGCTCGATTCCTTCGCGCAGCTTTGCAAGCGCATAGCGCAAGCGGCTCTTGGCGGTTTCCCTTCCGGTCCCGGTCACCGTGGCAATTTCTTCCAGCGACAAGCCACCTTCTTCGTGCAACAAAAACACTTCGCGCTGTTCCGGTGGCAGCAATGCCAGCGCGTTCAGAAGTTTCGCGGCCGATTGGCGTATCGCCACTGCGCGCTCGGGTTGATCCCGGGCGGGACCCGCTACCTGATTGACCTCGTCCCCATCGTCGTCGAGCGAAATCAGGTGCAGCGGCGTCTTGCGGCGAAAATAATCGACCACGCAATTGTGTGCGACGTGATAAAGAAAGGTCGCAAACCGGGCCTCGACCCGATAGCGCGCTCGAGAGGACACGATGTTCACCCAGATTTCCTGGAACACTTCCTCAGCGGCGGAACGCAGTCCGACCTGGCGCAACACGTAGCGGAATACTCCGCCGCGATGGCGTCCGTATAACTGCTCGAATGCCGCCGCATCGCCGTCGCGGTAGCGCAGCATCAACTGTTCGTCGGGCACGGGTTCGACGGTCACGTGCGCCAGTCTAGCCGGAAGCATTGCTCATGGCATCTTCGCGTGGACCGGGGCCCCCGCGCCTAGCCCCGTTCCGGCGGGTCCGCGACAAATCCACCCGGGAACGGCGAAGGCAGCTTGCGCTGTTCGCGGATCACGCCGCGCGTAACCAGATTGGCATAAGTATCGTAGTGGATGGCAATGATCTCCGCCGGTACGTCCGATTCGCGCTCGAATTCGACGAAACGCGCGGGAGCGTTCTGGCTGCGTCCATGGCCGGTCCCGATTTTATTCTCCGCAGCCGGTGCTGCCGCCGAACGCGGCGCACTGTCGTTGGAAGCACCGGCGGCTTCGGCGCGCGATTTAGGTTGCTCAAGCTCCGCCAGCGGCTCCGGCTTGCGCCGGAACAACGCAACGCCTATCACGCCCACGTTGTCCGGACGCCCGGTGCGCGCGGCATAGGAATCGCCCAGGTCCGTGAAATAGAACGACGCTATTTTTTCCAGGCTCTTGCGCCAGCCCGCGATGGACAGCGGCCTGCCCCGCTCGATCACATACCCGCTTTGCGCAGACGCCGCGGTTTCGCCCGTCACGACATTGACGCCATCGACGGAAACGACGGCAAGCAAATCGCCTCGATCGCGATTGCGAATGGTGACCTGGTATTCCTTGCCGGGACGCCCGGCCACGAACCAGTGGCCGCTGCTTTCGTAGACTGGCAGCGTACGCCCGGATTCACGGTCGTGGATTTCGACGTCGGCCAGGCGGCCGGCCGCCAGCACCGGGCCGGCGAGAAGAAACAAAAAGAAGAATTGCAGCAAGTGTTTCATGGTGTGCTCCTTGTGATGAGAACACTGCTGTAAACGCAGGGTCGCGCAGAATGGGGTTAAATCAAAGGAGGCACGAGGCGCCAGGCTCTAGGCGCGAGGGGAAAGGCTCCAAGGCCCTTTTTAGAACTTCGTGCCTAGTTCTTCGCGCCTACTTTCTCGGGTCCCACGCAAACCCGAGCGCGCCCACTCCCTGTTTGAGGAACTCGAGGGCTTCGGCCGCGAGCTTCGCTTCGCCTTTGATGCCGAGTTCGATGCGCCGTCCGGCGGGCGTAAAACTCGGAAGGCTGAACAACTTCAGCGCCGGGTAACGGGCAATGCAGTCGTTCATCAGATCGATGAGCTGGCTCTCACCCGCATCCTTGACGACGATCGCCATGTCCACCGGTGGGTCCACCCGGTTCAGGTGGGGGTATTCGGTGTCGAGCACCCACTCCATCATTGGCCACGCCATCTCCGGAAATCCGGGCAAAAAATGGTGCCTTGCAAAGCTGAATCCGGGCACGCGGTTGTAGGGATTGGGAATGATCCGGCTGCCGACGGGAAACACGCCCATCTGGATGCGCTTGGGGTAGGCCTCGGCGCCGAAGCGCGCTTCAATCTCGCGCTTAGCGTCGGGATGCAGTTGCAACCCAACGCCCGCCGCCTGCGCCGCGCACTGGCGTGTGTGGTCGTCGGGGGTCGCGCCGATTCCACCGAAACTGAACACGATGTCTGCGCGTGCCAGCGTACTGGTCAGCACCGGCGTGATGATTTCCGGATCATCGGGCAGATTCATGCTCCACGACAGCCCGAGGCCGCGCGCCTTCAGCAGTTCGACGATCCGCGGAAAGTGCTTGTCCTGGCGTTTGCCCGACAGGATTTCATCGCCAATGATGAGTGCTCCGAACACGTTGCGGCTCCCGCCTGGGTCAAGGGCGGCGAGTTTGCGGCTAACGGGGAACGGCCGTCAAGCGCGCCGCCTCAAATGACCCATTGACATTCACCCGGGCTAGCGGCAAAAATAGTTCGCATTAGAACAAAATCACCGGACAGCGGCTTCATGCCTAAAGAGCAGTTCATTAGAACTTTGCGATCGTTGGCCGAGTGCTACCAGGCTTTCGAGGCCTATGCGGGAACGCATGTGCGCAAGCTTGGGTTGACGGCCGCGCAATTCGATATCATCGCGACGCTCGGAAACACGCCGGGCATGACGTGCAAGGAACTCGGCGAAAGAACGCTGATCACCAAGGGCACGCTAACCGGCGTGCTGGATCGACTGGAAGCCCACGGCCTGATCCGGCGCACCGCTTCCGATGCCGATCGCAGGCAGGTATTCATAGTGCTTACGCCGCTGGGAGTACGCACTTTCGAGCACACATTCCCGGCCCACATCGGCCACCTCAAGGTCGCGTTTACGGTGTTGTCCCCGCGCGAGTTGGATCAGACGGCGGAACTGCTTCACAAGCTTCGGGACGCCTTGCGCGAAGCCCGCGCGCAACGCAAGGCGGCCTGACATGGTCTCATCCCCGCAACGCTACACGGGCGTCGCGATCACGCTGCACTGGCTGATCGCGGTGGCGATCCTGTGCACGTTCCTGCTCGCCGAGTATATGACCGGGATGCAGCTTTCTCCGGCCAAACTGAAGCTGTATTCCTATCACAAGTGGATCGGCGTCACGATTTTCCTGCTCGTGCTGATACGCCTCGCCTGGCACGCCTCGCATCGCCCGCCCGCGCCGCCGGCATCGATGCCGGCCTGGCAGCACAGCGCCGCCAGCATCGCCCATTTTTTTCTTTACGCGCTCACGCTGGCCATTCCCGTTTCGGGCTGGCTGATGAGTTCGGCTTCCGGCTTTCAGGTCGTCTACCTCGGTGTGCTCCCGATCCCCGACTTGCTTGCCAAGAACAAGGATATGGCGGACCAACTGAAGCAACTGCATGAGGCGCTGAACTGGCTGATGGTGCTGGTCGTTGCGTTGCATGTCGGAGCCGCGCTGAAGCACCATCTTTTGGACCGCGATAACGTGCTCTCGCGCATGCTGCCTTTCATCAAACAACGGAGTGCCGTCAAATGAGATTCCAGTCCATCCTGCCGCTCGTGGCCCTGTCCGCGTTCAGCCTGCCCGCCGCAGCGGCCGGCGTGGATTACGCGAACAGCGAAATCACATTCGTCTCGAAGCAAATGAACGTTCCGGTACAGGGGCGGTTCAGAAAATTCACTGCGCAGATCGCTTTCGATCCCAAAAAACTCGCCTCGGCAAAAGCCGAAATCGAGGTCGACCTGGCAAGCATCGATACCGGGAGCGCGGACGCCGATGCCGAAGTCGGCAAGAAAGCCTGGTTCAACACCAGCGCCTTCCCCACTGCAAGATTTGTTTCCGCCTCCGTGGCGCAAGCCGGTCCCGACAAATACGAAGCGCACGGCCAACTCTCCATCAAGGGGGTTGGCCAGGACATCGCCGCACCGTTCAGCGTCAAGCGTTCCGGCGATCGTGTCACCTACGAAGGCAGTTTCGTCCTCAGGCGATTGCAATTCAAGATCGGCGACGGCGTCTGGTCGGACACCGACACGGTGGCCGACGAGGTGCAGGTGAAATTCCGCATCGTCACCTCAGCCAAGAATTAGCGTTCGGATGTCGCCGCGTGCCGGGGATCGGGACGCGCGACGTCTAACCAGGAACACTGATAAGTCGGCAACATCATCCAACCAGCAATGTTCAACCAGAAAAGGAGATTCAATTGAAAACCAAACTCGCAGCATTCCTGATCGGCACCGCTCTCGCGCTGCCGGTGGCCGCGGCTGATTTCTACACTTTGGACCCGGCTCACACTTATCCAAATTTCGAGATCAATCACCTCGGCTTCTCGACAATGCACGGCCGCTTTGGCGCGACCAGCGGAAAAGTCGTCCTCGACACCACGGCCAAGAGCGGCAGCATCGATATCACGATTGATGCCACGTCGATCGATACCGGCCACGCGAAGCGCGACACCCATCTGAAGAGCGAAGAGTTTTTCAATATCGGCAAATTTCCCACGCTGACGTACACGGCCACCAAACTGAAGTTCAACGGCGACAAGCTGGCGGGCGCCGACGGCGAACTGACCCTGCTCGGCGTGACCAAGCCGGTGAGCCTTGCAGTGACTGCTTTCAACTGCGGACCGCATCCGATGAACAAGAAACAGATGTGCGGCGCGAGCGCCACGGCAACAATCAAGCGAAGCGATTTCGGCCTGAGCACCTACGTGCCGGCAGTAGGTGACGAAGTGAAGATCACCATCGAGGTGGAAGCCGTCAAGGATTGATCGTTGCGCCAACAG
>WNFI01146029.1_pt2 | contig 26932 bp, 25 predicted proteins | sample 5400471 | NCBI WGS metagenome assembly WNFI01 (sample SAMN13153348, study PRJNA577476) | soil metagenome | isolation source: 100 cm saprolite on Douglas fir-dominated hillslope | place: USA:California | collected 2013-09-17
CGCCGGCGAACGCATACTTGAGGTTGTCGTGGGTCTTGCTGCCTTTAAGGGCTTTCATGGGTCCTCCTGCAAAGGGAAGTCCAGCCTACGACCGGACCAGTGATAGATCAAATGGAAACTTCTAATGCCTTCGATTGAAACCAGCTATCTGCCGAGAGCGGCCTCGATCTCGGAAAAGGTGCCCGCGATCTCGCCGCCGGGCGGCAGCACCACGCCGAGCTGCGAAGCGATCTGAGAGGTGGAGAAGATGCCGCGCACCATGGCCCGCTTCACCGGCGGTGCCAGCGGGCGCGCCGGCGGCAGCTCATCGTAGTCGACCACCAGTGCATGCTGGCGGCCGGTGCGGCGCATGCTCTCGAGCACGTGCCCGACGCGTGCGCCCTGGGCATAGCCGAGCGCGACGACCTGCACTTGCGCGGCGGGCGTCATGACGTCGGCGACCGTCAGCTCGTCGCGGCGCAGCCCGCGCTCGGTCGCTACCTGCATCGGGCGCTCGCCGAGGATATCGGTCGCGGTGATCAGGCCGAGCACGGTTTCGTGCTCCTCGTCCACCACCAGGAGCAAACGTACGCCGCGGGTGATCATGAACTGATTGGCCCCGCCGAGCGGCGCCTGCGGGCGGATCGTGGCGGGGCTCACGCGCGTAAGGTCGGTCATCACCTCAAGCGCCGGCGACTCGAGGGTGACGCGCCCGGCCTGCACCTGCGTCGGGCGCCGGAAGCCGGCATTTTCGCCGAGCTCGCGCAACGGCAGGGCTTGATATTCGCGGTCCATGGCCCGGCCCTACCCGGTGACGGCCTGCGCGCCGCGCGCGCGTGCGCGGCGATCGGAAAGCAGGAAACGATGCAGCTCGATGAGCGCCTGCCGGTAAACCTCGCGCTTGAAATCGATCACCGTTTCCAGGGGCACCCAGTAGTCGTGCCAGCGCCAGGCGTCGAACTCGGGATGGCCGCTCGCGCGCAGGCTGACGTCGCAGTCGCGCCCGAGCATTCGCAGCAGGAACCAGATCTGCTTCTGACCGCGGTAGCCGCCGCGCCCCGACTGGGGATTTGAGTTCGGCCCGGTATCGCCGCTCTGCTCCCGGGCGTGGCGCGCCCAGCGCTCCGGCACCTCGTAGCGCAGCCATTCGCGCGTGCGCCCCAACACGCGCACATGCGTGCGCCGCAGGCCGATTTCCTCCTCGAGCTCGCGGTACATGGCCTGGATCGGGGTTTCGCCGTGTTTAATCCCGCCCTGCGGGAACTGCCACGCGTGCTGGTGGACGCGCTTGCCCCAGAAGACTTCGTTCCTCGGGTTGGCGAGGACGATGCCTACGTTCGGACGGTAGCCATCGCGATCCAGCATACGACACCGCCTCTCTAAGGTCCCGGCCGAGGCCGAGATCGTCAGCCATCGCCTGATGCTGCGCGCCGGCCTGATCCGGCGGCTCGCCGCCGGGATCTACAGCTGGCTGCCGGCCGGGTTGCGGGTGCAGCGCAAGATCGAGGCCATCGTGCGCGAGGAGATGAACCGGGCCGGCGCCGTGGAGCTGTCGCTGCCCGTGGTGCAGCCGGCCGAGCTGTGGCAGGAATCGGGGCGCTGGAGCGCCTACGGGCCGGAGTTGCTGCGCTTCAAGGACCGCCACGAGCGCGAGTTCGTGATCCAGCCGACCTCCGAGGAGGTCATCACCGAGCTCGCGCGCGCAGAGCTGAAGAGCTACCGGCGGCTGCCGGTCCATTTCTACCAGATCCAGACCAAGTTTCGCGACGAGCGCCGGCCGCGCTTCGGCATCATGCGCGGCCGCGAGTTCGTGATGAAGGACGGCTACTCCTTCCATGCCGACCACGCCGACCTCGAGCGCGAGTATCGCAACATGCACGACACCTACACCCGCATCTTCACCCGGCTGGGCCTGAAATTCCGCGCGGTCGCCGCCGACCCCGGCGCCATCGGCGGCACCGGCTCGCACGAGTTCCACGTACTCGCCGACTCGGGCGAGGATGCGATCGCCTGGTCGCCGGAATCGCAGTACGCGGCGAATGTGCAGCTGGCGGAAGCCGTGGCCCCCCGGGAAAAAAGAAAGCCGGGAAGCGAGCCGCTGAAAAAAGTACCGACGCCCGGAAAAAAAACCTGCGAGGAAGTTGCCGAGCTGCTCAAGCTTCCGCTGAACCGGACCGTGAAGGCCGTTGCGGTGATGCACGACGACGGGTTCAATCTGCTGCTGGTGCGCGGCGATCACAGTCTTAACGAGGTCAAGGTCTCGAAGGTCGAGGGGCTGATGCCGTTTCGCTTTGCCAGCGAGAGCGAAATACGAAAATTCCTGAAGTGCGAGGCAGGTTATATAGGCCCTGTCGGCGCCCCGAAGGGGGTTCGCGTGGTTGCCGACCGCACGGTCGCCGCCATGAGCGACTTCGTCTGCGGGGCGAACGAAGCCGGACTGCACCTGACAGGCGTGAATTGGCAGCGCGACTTGCCGGAACCCGAAGTATTCGATATTCGAAACGTCGTCGCGGGCGATCCTTCGCCCGACGGCAAGGGAAGGCTGGAGATCGTGCGCGGCATCGAGGTCGGGCACATTTTCCAGCTGCGCACCAAGTACTCCGAGGCGATGAAGGCCGTGTACCTGGACGAGAAAGGGGCGTCGCAGCCGATGGAAATGGGCTGCTACGGCATCGGCGTGACGCGCATCGTCGCCGCGGCGATCGAGCAGAACCACGACGAGCGCGGCATCGTGTTCCCGGCGCCGATCGCCCCTTTCGAAGTCGCGCTGGTGCCGATCGGCTACCACAAGAGCGCTTCCGTCCGGCAGGCTGCCGACCGACTCTACGGCGTGCTCGCCGCCGAGGGCATCGACGTTCTCATGGACGACCGCGACGAGCGCCCGGGCGTGCTGTTCGCCGACATGGACCTGATCGGCGTTCCGCACCGCGTCGTGCTGTCCGAACGCGGCCTTGCGGCCGGCAACGTCGAGTACAAGGGCCGGCGCGACGACAAGCCGCAGGACATCGCTTCGAAGGAAATTGCCTCCTTTCTTCGGACGCGACTCACGGCGGCATGAGGGCGCTCGCTGCGATTCTTCTTCTGCTTGCGCCGCCGCAGGCGATCGGAGGCGCGCAGCAATACGAACCGCTTGCCGACAGCGTGCGCGCGCGGCTTTCAGCGGCGATCGCCGACAAGGCGGTGCCGACGCTTACCTTCCGCTCCGCCGAGGATGCGCACCGCTGGCTGAACGACATGCAGGGGCGCCTGGCGAAGAGGGTGCCTGATCGAAAGCAGCGCATCGAGCTTTTGCGCACGGTTCATTACGAGGCGACGCGCGCCGGGCTCGATCCCCAGCTGGTGCTCGGTATGCTCGAAGTGGAGAGCACGTTTCGCAAATACGCGGTGTCGCCCGCCGGAGCGCGCGGCTACATGCAGGTGATGCCCTTCTGGACGAAGCTCCTCGGCCGCCCGGCCGACAATCTGTTTCACCTGCGCACCAACCTGCGCTACGGCTGCGTCATCCTGCGTCACTATCTGGATGTGGAGAAAGGCAACTATTTCCGCGCGCTCGGCCGCTATAACGGCAGCCTCGGCAACCCCGAGTACCCGAGCATGGTGTTCGCCGCGTGGCGCGGGCGCTGGAAGTACGAGGGGCCCACCGCATGAGCGCGCTCCATACCCCATGATCGGTACGCTGCTCGACAGAAATCCGCGGATCGCCAACTGGCTGTACGGCTTCACGCCGCCCGAGCGCGGCACCGTGGTGCTCGTGCACCGGCGCGTGTACATCGTGCCGGCGCGGCTGGGCTGGCTGTTCGGCATGACGCTGCTGGTGCTGCTCATCGGTTCCATCAATTACGCGCTGTCGCTCGGTTTCGGTCTCACCTTCCTGCTCGCCGGTCTCGGGCTGGTGGGCATGGTGCATACGGCGCGCAACCTCGCGCGCATCGCGGTAAGCGTCGGACGCGCCGAGCCCGTGTTCGCCGGCGAATCGGCGCAGTTCCGCCTGTTCCTGGATAGCCGCGCGCCGTTCGACCGGCCGGCGATTCTCACCCGCCATCTTGGCTCGGGCGCGCAGCTCGTGGTCGACATTCCGGGCGGTGCGGTGACCGAAGCGGTGCTCGCGGCGCCGGCAGCGCGACGCGGCTGGCTGCCGCTTGGCCGCGTGATGCTCGAGACACGCTTTCCCCTGGGCCTGTTCCGGGCGTGGAGCTATGTCGAGCCGGAGGCGCGCTGCCTGGTGTACCCGAGGCCGGAAAGCTCCGCCCTGCCGCCGCCCGCGAGCGATGCCGCCGCAGGATCGCTGCGGCTGCAGGCCATCGGCAACGAGGATTTTGCCGCGCTGCGCGCTTACCAGCGGTCCGATTCGCCGCGCCACGTGGCATGGAAGGCGGTCGCCCGCGGCGGCGACATGCTGACCAAGCAGTTTTCGGGCGAAGCCGCCTCCGACCTGTGGCTCGACTGGCAGCTGCTGCCGGCGCCGCTCGGCCCCGAGCAGCGGCTGTCGCGCCTCGCCGGCTGGGTGCTCGCGGCCGAGCGCTCCGGAGCGCACTACGGGCTGCGTATTCCCGGCGTCGAGATCGACCCCGGACGGGGCGAAGCGCATCGCGCCGCATGCCTGCAGGCGCTCGCCCTCCACTCGGCGCCATGAAGCCCTTTCCTCACCCGCTCGCCCCCGAGCAGCGCACGGTGAGCGGGCGCGATCTCGCCTGGCTGATCGCCTCGCTCGCCGTGGTGCTTGCGCCGCACGCCTTGCGCGCTCCCTGGTGGCTCGCGCTTTTGACGCTGTGCCTGTACGGCTGGCGCGTCCATTACAGCCTTAGCCGCGCGCCGCTGCCTTCGCGCTGGCTCCTGCTCGGCGTGGCCGCGGTCGGAATCCTCGCCGTGTGGTTCGAGGCCCGCACGCTTTTCGGCCGTACGCCGGGAATTCTGCTGCTGCTGCTATTTTCCGGCCTGAAGCTCATGGAAACGCGCACCCACCGAGACGCCGCCGTGGCGACGTTTCTCGGCTACTTCCTGATCATCACCAATTTCCTCTATACGCAGTCGATTCCGACCGCGCTCGCGATGTGCTTTGCGCTTCTCATGCTTACCGCCTCGCTGATAGGCTTCAGTGCGCCGACGCGGCCGACGCGCGCCAACCTGCGCACCGCCGGGCTGCTCCTCGCGCACGCGGCGCCGACGGCGCTGGTGCTGTTTTTGCTTTTTCCGCGTGTGCAGGGACCGCTCTGGGGGTTGCCGCAGGATGCATACGCCGGCATGTCCGGCCTCTCGGACACGATGGCGCCAGGAGACCTGTCGCAGCTCGCGCTGTCGGACGCGATCACCTTTCGCGCCGAATTCGACGGCGAGCCGCCGCCGCAGCGCCTGCTGTACTGGCGCGGTCCGGTGCTGTGGGACTTCGACGGGCGCACCTGGAGCATAGGGCCCACCGTTCTTGCGCGGTATTCCCCCCCCCAGTCCGGCGGGGCGAGGTACCGCTACGGTGTGGTGCTCGAACCGCACAACCGCGAATGGCTGTTCGCGCTGGAGACGGCTGCGAGCCTGCCCGAAAGGGCGCGCTTCAGTGCCGACGGGCAGGTCCTGGCGCAATTCCTGGTGCGCAGCCGCATCCGCTACGACCTGAGCTCGATCGCCGTCAGCGAATCGCGGCCCGACGAGCTGCCGTCGCTGCTGCGCCGCAGCCTGCGCCTGCCGGCGGACTTCAACCCGCGCGCCGCCGCGCTCGCGCGCCAATGGCGCGCGGCAAGCGCTTCGGATGCCGAAATGGTGGCCCAGGCGATCGCTTATCTGCGCGCCGGAAAGTTCACCTACACGCTCGAGCCGCCGCTGCTCGGCAAGCATTCGGTCGACGATTTCCTGTTCAACACCAGGGCAGGCTTCTGCGAGCATTTTTCCTCGGCATTCGTGTTCCTGATGCGCGCCGCCGAGGTTCCGGCACGGGTGGTTACGGGCTATCAGGGCGGCGACGTCAATCCCGTGGACCGGATCGTCACGGTGCGGCAATCGGACGCGCACGCCTGGGCCGAAGTCTTCCTCAACGGCCGCGGCTGGGTGCGCATCGATCCGACCGCGGCCGCCGCGCCGATCCGCGTCGATTCGGGCCTGGCGCGCGCGGTGCCCGACAACGCGTCGCTCCCCTACCTGATGCGGACCAACCTGGAATGGCTGCGCGGCCTGCGCTACCGCTGGGATGCGCTCGCCCACAAGTGGAATGTATGGGTGCTCGGCTACAACCCGGATCGCCAGCGCGACCTGCTGAGCTTCGTCGGCATTCCGGACGCCGACTGGCGCGCCCTAACCGCGACCCTGTTCGTCATTCTCGGGCTGTTCACCTCCGTCCTGCTGGCCTGGTCGCTGCGCCGGCTCGCGCGACCCGATCCGGTGCAGGCCGCTTGGCGCGCGTTCTGCCGCAAGCTGGCTTCGCGCGGGCTGGAGCGCGCGCCGCACGAGGGCCCGCGCGATTACTCGACGCGCGCCGCGCGCGCGCTGCCCGGCGCGCGGCGCACGATCCTGCGCATCGGGGCGTTGTACATCGGGCTGCGCTACGGCGCGCGCGCCGGCGCCGCCCGGTTAGCCAAGCTGCGCCGCCTGGTGCGCGGGCTGCGGCTCACATGAACCGGCTCCTGATCCTCATAATTTCTCTTTTGATCGGGAGCTTACCCGCTCACGGCAAGTCGGACCGCAAAAAACCGGAACCCTACTCAAAAAGGCCCGAAGTCCGGGCTTTCATCCGCGAGCTGGTCGAACGCCACGGCTTCGTCGAGAAGGAGCTGCTGTTCCTGTTTTCCCGCGTGCGCCGTGCCGATCCGGTGCTGCAGGCGATCAGCGCGCCGGCGGAGAAAAGCCTGCCGTGGCCGGAGTATCGCGACACTCTCGTCAACGAGCGCCGCATCTCCGGCGGTGTAGCGTTCTGGAAGGCGAACCGCGCCGCGCTCGAGCGCGCCGAGCGGGAATACGGCGTGCCCGCGGAATACATCGTCGCCATCATCGGCGTCGAGACGCTGTACGGCCGCAACGTCGGCCGCTGGCGCGTCATCGACGCTCTCACGACGCTGGCCTTCGACTACCCGCCGCGCGCCGAGTTCTTCCGCGACGAGCTCGTCCACTACCTGCTGCTCGCGCGCGATGAGGGCATCAACGTGTTTTCGACGCGCGGCTCCTATGCCGGCGCCTTCGGCATTCCGCAATTCATGCCCGGCAGCGCCCGGCGCTACGCGGTCGACTTCGACGGCGACGGCTCGATCGACCTGCACCGCAGCGCCGCCGACGCGATCGGCAGCGTGGCGAATTTCCTGAAACGTCATGGATGGCAGCCGGGCGGCGAAGTGCTGCTTGAAGCGCGCGTGCGCGGCGAGGGCTACCGCGTTTATGCCAGCGGCGCCTTCGAGCCGAAGCACAGCCTGGCGGAGCTCGCACGCGCCGGGGTGTTGATCGCGAACCTGCCGCAACGGCTTGCCGGGGAGCGCGCCGCGCTGATCGAGCTCGACTCCCCCGGCCAGCCGAGCGAGTACCGGGTAGGCCTGCAGAACTTCTATGTGCTCACACGCTATAACCGCAGCGCCTTCTACGCGAGCGCGGCGTTCGAGCTGGCGAAAGAGATCAAGGCGAAGGTTCAGGAAGCGGGCAAGTAGCGCAGCGGATCGACCGGCGAAGAGCCCTTGCGGATCTGGAAGTGCAGCTTCGGCCGCTCGGAATCGGTGGCGCCGAGCTCGGCGATCTTCTGGCCACGCGTCACCGTCTGCTGCTCTTTCACCACGATTTCCCGGTTGTGCGCGTAGACGGTAATGAAGCCGTTCTCGTGCTTGATCACGATCAGCTTGCCCAGGCCGGGAATGCCGCTGCCGATATAGGTGACGCGGCCGGCGGCTGCAGCGACGATCGGGTCGCCGAGCTTGCCGTCGATGTCGATTCCCTTGCTGCGCGGCTCGGCGAAGCCGGCGATCACCTTGCCCTTGGCGGGCCAGATGAAGGCTATCGCGTCGGCATCCCTCGGCTCTACCGAGGCGACGTTTGCCTTGGCGCTTTCAGCCGAATACGGAAGACGCTGCGCCTTGGGGTCGGTCTTGGCGCCGTTCGGAGCGGCTGCCTGCGCGCCGGGCGCGTCGAGCGGCCGCGCTTCGGGGCGCCCCGCGCCCTTGGCGGCGCCGACCGTAACACTGTTTCCTTGCTGCGGGCCGCCGCTCCCGAGCGCCGGCTTCACTCGCAGCTGCTGTCCGATGCTGATCTTGGTGGGATCGTCGAGGCCGTTCCATTGCGCGACGTCGCGATAGTCGGCGCCGTGCTCCAGCGCGATGCTGTAAAGCGTGTCGCCCCGCTTGACGACGTAGAAATCGGCCGCGGCCTGCGACGCCGCAGGCCGGGAAGCCGCGCCCGGAGCGGCAGGCCTGGCGCCCGGGGAGCGATCGACCACGGGCGCGCTGCCCTGCCGGGTTGCGCAGGCCGCGACCGCAAGGGCGGCAAGGAGGGTGCAGGCGAGCTTCAGGCCGACGCTGCCTTTCATGCCTTTCCCGCCTCCAGCGGCACAAAGCGCACCGGGTCGAGCTCGGATTCGATCAAGCCGCGGCCGCTGCGCTCGATCAGCACCACGGCGCCGCCTTGTCCAATCCCGCGCGGCCGTCTCCGTGCACGAGGCGCAGGTTTGTCACCCTTTGGCCCAACAGGTTCGAGCGGGCACGCTCGAGCAATCCCTTGATGCGTTCGATCGAGTAGACCTCGCGGAAGATCCGCGCCAGCACCGCCGCCTGGTAGCCGCAACCAGTGCCTACCTCAAGCGCTTTCCCTGGAGATTTTTCATTGGCAATTAAGGATTCGATCATGCGCGCCACGACGTACGGCTGGGAGATCGTCTGGCTGAAGCCGATCGGCAGCGCCGTGTCCTCGTAAGCCCGGCTGGCGAGCGCCTCCTCCACGAAAAGATGGCGCGGCACCGCGCCCATCGCGGTGAGCACGCGCTCGTCGCGGATTCCCTGCTCGCGCAGCCTCTCGACCATGCGCGCGCGCGTGCGCTGCGAGGTCATGCCGATGCCGACGGCGTTTCGTCCCTCGCCGGCGGCATTTCTTCCCCGGCCGGTCGAATTTCTTACTTGAGCAGCCATTCTTTGGCTGCGGCCAGCTGGGTATGGCTCGTAAGGTCCATTCTCAACGGGGTGACGGAAACGCGACCCTGCTCCACGGCGTGAAAGTCGGTGCCGGGACCTGCGTCGGCCGCGCCGCCCGCGGGTCCGATCCAGTAGGCGGTCTCGCCGCGCGGCGTCTGCATCTTCACCACCGGCTCGGCCTTATGTCTCCGGCCGAGGCGCGTCACCTCGATGCCGCGCAACCCGGCCGCCGCCACGTCGGGCACATTGACATTGAGCAGCACCGGCTCGCCGAACGGCGCGCGCCGGAAGCGCTCCACGATCTGCAGCGCAATGCCGATCGCGCTCTCGAAGTGCTCGCCCGCCTTGCTCGCGAGCGACAGCGCCAGCGAAGGGATGCCGAGCAGAAACCCTTCGGCGGCGGCCGCGACCGTGCCCGAGTAGATCGTGTCGTCGCCCATGTTGGCGCCCAGATTGATCCCCGACACAACCACGTCAGGGGTGAAATCGAGCAGCCCGGTGACGGCAATGTGCACGCAGTCGGTCGGCGTGCCGTTAACGAAGAAATGGCCGTTCGCCGCCTGGCGCACCGAGAGCGGCCGGTCGAGGGTGAGGGAATTGGAGGCGCCGGAGCGGTCGCGCTCGGGCGCTACGACCGTGACTTCACCCAGCTGGCGCAGCGCCTCCGCGAGCAGCGTGATGCCCGGCGCAAAGTAACCGTCGTCATTGGACACCAGAATCCGCACCGCCCCGATTCTACGGGTTTCGTCCGCGGATACCGAGACGTGCGCTCGCTACTGCGGCCTGATCCCCAGGTCGTGGATGATTTTTCCCCAGCGCTCATGAGAATCGCGGGTGAGCGCGGCGAGCTCCTCGGGCGAGGATGGCACCGCTTCGTAGATGCCCCTGGCGAACCCGTCCTTCACCTCCTGGACGCTCAAGGCTTTTGCGATCGCGCCGTTCAGTTTGCGCACCGTCTCGGTCTGCATCTTCGCCGGTCCGTAGAAGCCGAGCCAGCCGAGCAAGTCGATGCCGCGGAAGCCCTGCTCCGAGATCGTCGGCACGTCGGGGAGCAGCGGCGAGCGCTGCTCGGCGACGATGCCGAGCATGCGCAGCTTGCCGGTCGCCGCGTTTTGCACCGCCGAGGGCCCGGCGTCGAACATCAGCTGCACCCGGCCGGCGAGCAGATCCTTCACGGCGTCGCCCGTTCCCTTGTACGGCACGTGGGTCATCGGGACGCCGGATTGCCGCATCAGAAGCTCGGCGAAAATGTGCGATGAGGTGCCGGCGCCGAACGACGCGATGTTGAGCGTGCCGGGGTTCGCCCGTCCGTAGGCGACGAGCTCCTGCAGATTCGTCGCCGGCACCGAGACGTGCAGCACGAGGATCTGCGAGCCGCGCGCAGCGAGCGAGATCGCGGTGAAGTCCTTGAACGGATCGTACGGCACGCTGGCCTGCGTGAACGGCAGCTGCGCGAAGGTGCCGTTGAACGTGTACAGGATGGTATGGCCGTCGGGCGTCGAGCGCGCCACTTCCGCCGCGGCCACCATGGTCCCGGCCCCCGGCTTGTTCTCGACGATCACCGGTACGCCGAGCGCCTCCGCGATGCGCGGCGCGACGATGCGCGCCTGGATGTCGGTGCCGCCGCCCGCGGCGAAGCCAATGATGACCCGGACCGGTTTGCCTGGGACGGGAAAGGATTGCGCTGCGGCAGTTTCCGCTGCGAGGGAAAGGACGACCGCGGCGGCCGCAACAAGTCGATTCATGGAAACCGGAAGTTGGTCGGGGCGGCGAGATTTGAACTCGCGACCACCTGCACCCCATGCAGGTACGCTACCAGGCTGCGCTACGCCCCGAGAACGACGATTCTAACTCTGAAGCTGATCCAAAACGGCGCGCAGCTCGCGCTTGATGGCCGCCACATCGACGCCGTTGGGTCCGGCCGCGCGGCCGTTGCGCGCCGACAGGTCGGGTTTTTCGTCATGCGCGAGCGAATTGTCGAGCCGGTTGCGGGCGCCGCTGATGGTGAAGCCCTCTTCGTAGAGCAGCTCGCGAATGCGGCGGATCAGGAGCACCTCGTGGTGCTGGTAATAGCGCCGGTTGCCGCGCCGCTTCACCGGCTTCAGCTGCGTGAACTCCTGCTCCCAGTAGCGCAGCACGTGCGGCTTCACCCCGCAGAGGTCGCTGACTTCACCGATCGTGAAGTAGCGCTTGGCAGGGATCGGCCGGCGGCAGTTCAGCTTTCCTGCGGCTTGGCTCCATGACGCGCCTTTTCCACCATCGCCTTCAGCTTCTGGCTGGCGTGAAAGGTGACAACGCGGCGGGCGCTGATCGGGATCTCCTCCCCGGTCTTCGGATTGCGTCCGGGACGCTGCGGCTTGTCGCGCAGCTGGAAATTGCCGAAGCCGGAGAGCTTCACGCTTTCGCCGCGTTCCAGGGCGCCGCGGATTTCCTCGAAGAAGGCTTCGACCATGTCCTTGGCCTCACGCTTATTCAGGCCGACTTTCTCGAACAATAGGTCGGCCAGCTCGGCCTTCGTCAAAGTCATCGCTGCTCCCTGATTCCCTTCTGAATTCCCTTTTATGTACGGAGACTTGCGGAGAATTTGCGTCCTAGCAGGGCTACCAGCTCGTCGCGGGCAGCATCTGCCTCCGCATCCGTAAGGGTTCGTTCAGTATGTTGCATAACTACCCGGAAAGCAAGGCTTTTTGTCCCCGCAGACCCCCTTCCGGGGAGGTCGGAGCCCTGGTAGAGATCAAAAACCCGGACGCTGCGCACGATCGCCGGTTTTTCGGCCTGAACGGCGTCCAGAACGGCCTGAACCGGGGTATTCGAAGGGAACAGAAGAGACAGGTCCCGGACTACCGCAGGGTAGCGGGAGGGGGGTTCAAATCGGGGCATGGGGACCGACTGCAGCGGCTCCGCGTCGAGCTCGAAGAGAACCGGCGGCTGCGCCAGCTCGTACTTGCGCTGCCAGCGCGGGTGCAGCTCGCCCAGCCAGCCGGCGGCTCTGCCGGCGAGCAGCACGCGCGTCGATCTGCCAGGGTGGAACGCCGGGTGCGCCGCCGGCTCGAAGCGCACCGGTAGCGGCGCAGCCAGCGCCTCAAGGTCGGCTTTGACGTCGAACAGGTCCGCCGTCCTTCCTTTTTCCTTTTCGTGGACTCCCCACTGCTCTTCGAGCGCCGGTCCGTAGGCCGCCGCGGCAATTCGCATCGGCTGGCGCACGCCGGCAACGCTAAGCGGGCCGTCCTGCACCCCTGAGTCGCGCAGGAACACGCGGCCGACTTCGAAAACGCGAATGCGCGGCATTTTTCTGAAGTGATTTCTTCTCAGGACGTCTACCAGAGATCCGAGCAGGCTCGTGCGCATCACCGATTGCTCGCTGTTGATCGGATTGAGCAGCCGGATGGGGTTTGCTTCGCCGGCAAGATCAGACTCCCACGACGGCTCGACGAAGGTGAAATTGATCACTTCATGGTAATCGGCGGCGGCGAGGCGCTCGCGCAGCGCATGCAGGCTGCGCGCCGTCTCCGGCGCGCGCAGCATGGTGGCGGCCGCCCGCGGCGGATGCGCTTCGATCCGCTCGAAACCGTGGATCCGCGCCACCTCCTCGATCAGATCCTCCTCGATCTCGAGATCGAAGCGGTACGAAGGCGGCGTCACGATAAAGCTGTCGCCCTTTTTCGTGAAAGCCAGCCGCAGGCGCTTGAAGACCGCGCCCATCTCCTTCGCGGACACCGCGATGCCAAGTACTTTCTGGGCGCGCGCCACGCGCATGCGCACCGGCTTGCGCTTCGGCAGGCGTGCCCGGGTGTCGACGGTCGGACCCGGCTCGCCGCCGCAGATCTCGAGGATAAGGCGCGTCGCGCGCTCGATGCCGTCGACATTGTTTTCGAAGTCGACGCCGCGCTCGAAGCGGTGCGAGGCATCGCTCGCGAAGTTGTAGCGCCGCGCGCGCCCCGCGACCGCAGCCGGGAAGAAGAAGGCCGATTCCAGGAACACGTTCCGCGTCGCGCCATCTGCTTTTGTCGACTCGCCGCCCATGATGCCGCCCAGGCCGATCGCGCCCGAGTCGTCGGTGATACAGAGCACCGAGTCATCGACCTCCACCTCCTGCTCGTTCAGCAGGAGCACCCTTTCGCCCTTGCGCCCCCAACGCACGTCGATCGGCCCCTTGAGCTTGTCGATGTCGTACACGTGCAGCGGCCGGCCCAGCTCGAGCATCACGTAATTCGTGACGTCCACCAATGCGGAGATCGAGCGCTGCCCGGAGCGCTCCAGCCGGTCCTTCATCCATTGCGGCGTCGGCGCCGCCGCATTCACCCCGCGGATGACGCGCCCGGCAAAACGGCCGCAGCCTTCCGGGCTGGAAATTCCGACGGGGTGTCTTGCCTTGTTTTTCGCTGGCGCGGGTTTTATTTCAGGTGATTTGAGGGCTGAAGCGGTCAACGCAGCAGCTTCGCGCGCAACCCCCAGGACCGAAAGGCAATCGGCGCGGTTCGGCGTCAGCTTCAGCGTGAAGACATGATCGTCGAGCCCGAGCGCGGTGCGCGCATCGCTACCAATTTTCGAACTCGAAGGTAATTCCAGAAGACCCGAGTGATCCTCGGACAGGCCGAGCTCGCGCGCCGAGCAAAGCATGCCCTCGCTCTCCACGCCTCTCAGGATCGATTTCCCGATTTGCCGACCGGGCAGCTGTGCACCGACCCGCGCAACAGGAGCCTTCATCCCGACGCGAACGTTGGGCGCGCCGCACACGATCTGCAGCTTCTCCCTGCCCGCGTTCACCTCGCAGAGAGTGAGCTTGTCCGTGCCCGCGAGTTTCTCGACCGAAAGAACCTCGCCGACCACGACGCCGCTGAACTGCGGTTCGACCGGCTGATAGGACTCGACTTCGATCCCGGCCATGGTCAGACGCTCGGCGAGCTCTTTCCCCGAGATGGCAGGATTGCAAAAGCTCCGCAGCCAGCTCTCTGGAACGTTCATATCAGGTTCGCATTCATGCTCAGGAGAACTGCTCGAGGAAGCGCAGGTCGCCGTCGAAGAACAGCCGCAGATCGTCGATCCCGTAGCGCAGCATGGTCAGGCGCTCGAGCCCGGAACCGAATGCGAAGCCGATGTATCGCTCGGGATCGAGACCGAAGTTCTTGACCACGGCGGGGTGCACTTGTCCGGCGCCCGAGATCTCCAGCCATTTGCCTTTCAGTTTCATGTCGATCTCGGCCGATGGCTCCGTGAAGGGAAAAAACGAGGGCCGGAAACGGACTTCGAGATCGTCGATTTCGAAAAACTGGCGCAGGAAATCAGTGTAGACGCCTTTCAGGTCGGCAAAGCTGATGTGCTCGTCGATCCACAGGCCCTCGACCTGATGGAACATCGGCGAATGCGTCGCGTCGGAATCCACCCGGTAGGTGCGCCCGGGGGCGATCACCTTGATGGGGGGCTTGTGCATGCGCGCGTAGCGCACCTGCATCGGGCTGGTGTGGGTGCGAAGAAGCAGGGGCAGGCCGTCTTTGTCCTTGAGGTCGACGTAAAAGGTGTCCTGCATCGAGCGCGCCGGGTGGTTCTCGGGGTTGTTCAGCGCCGTGAAATTGAACCAGTCAGTCTCGATCTCCGGACCGTCGGCGACCTCGAAGCCGATCGAACGCCAGATCTCCTCGATGCGCTGCCAGGTGCGGATCACCGGATGAATGCCGCCGCGGCCGCGGCCGCGGCCGGGTAGCGTGACATCAAGCGCCTCTTCCGCCAGCCGGGCGCCGAGTCTGGCGCCGGCGAGCTCCGCCCGGCGGGCTTCCAGGCCAGCTTCGAGTCGCTGCTTCGCCGCGTTGTACGCGGTACCGGCGGCTTTTCGCTGTTCCGGAGAACCTTCCGAAGGACGAAAAGCGGAAAGCCCCCCGGCTTTCCCGAGATAGCGCGCCTTGACGTTCTCCAGCGCCGGCGTGTCGGGCGCCTCGGAGAACTCGCGCAGCGCGCGCGCAACCAGGCTTTCGAGCTCCTGCATGCCTTCCCCCCTAGGAGGGGATCTCAGTGCGCGAGGCTGGCTTTTACCTGGCCCGCGATTTTTGCGAAGGCGGCCTTGTCCATCACCGCCAGATCCGCCAGCACCTTGCGGTCGATCTCGATGTTGGCGCGTTTCAGGCCGGACATGAACGCGCTGTAGGTCATTCCCAGCTCGCGCACCGCGGCGTTGATCCGGGCGATCCACAGTGAGCGGAACTGGCGCTTCCTCTGCCTGCGGTCGCGGTAGGCGTACTGCCCCGCCTTCATCACCGCCTGCTTTGCGACCCGGTAGACGTTGCCCCTGCGGCCGCGGAAGCCTTTAGCCTGCTTCAGGACCTTTTTGTGGCGCGCACGCGCCGTTACGCCTCGTTTTACTCTTGGCATGGCGCGCTCCTCAGGAAGAGTACGGCAGCATCGAGCGGATTGCGCGCGTGTTGGTCGAATCGACCGCGTTGGCGCGGCGCAACTGACGTTTGCGCTTGGTGCTCTTCTTCGTGAGGATGTGGCGCATGTAGGCGCTTGAGCGCTTGATGCTGCCACTGCCGCGCACCCGGAAACGCTTGGCTGCGCCCTTCTTCGTCTTCATCTTAGGCATGACTTCTTCTCTCTCTTCTAGCTTGACGCCGGGCGGCTCGCTTCGCGAGCGCTTGAAGCCTCGGCTATCACTTGTACCCTCTATGCTTCTGCGGGTTTTGCTGCTACTGCTTTTGATTCTGGTTTCGGCTTGTCGGGCTTTTGTTTGCTGGCTTTCACCTTCGCTTTTACCGGCGGCGCCTTTTTCTTCGGCGCCAGCACCATCACCATCTGCCGGCCTTCGAGCTTCGGGAACTGCTCGACCAGGCCGACCGCATCGAGATCTTTTCTCACGCGCTCCAGCAGCCGGACGCCGAACTCCTGGTGCGCCATCTCGCGGCCACGGAACCGCAACGTCACCTTCGCCTTGTCGCCCTCCTCGAGGAAGGCGATCAGCTTGCCGAGCTTGATCTTGTAGTCGCCTTCGTCGGTGCCGGGCCGGAACTTGATTTCCTTGACCTGGATCTGCTTCTGCTTGAGCTTGGCTTCGTGCGCCTTCTTCTGCTCGCGGTAGCGGAACTTGTCCGCCACCAGGCGCACCTCCGGGGCGGTGATTTCCCGGTTGATGCGTTGCGATCTTTCGAGTGCGATGAGTGAAAAGCTCCTCTGACCGTTGAAAAAAACAGCCGTGCTACTGCGCTTTCGCCTCGCTATGGAGGCGGGCGGCGAAATCTTTCAGGGGCATGGCCCCCAGATCCTCGCCGCTGCGCGTGCGCACGGCCACCGTATCGGCCTGCATTTCTTTGTCGCCTACGACTAACTGGTAGGGCAGCTTTTGCAGGCTATGTTCCCGAATCTTATAGGAAATTTTCTCATTTCGCAAATCCGAAAATGCTCTAAACCCCTGTTTCAAGAGCGCTTCTTTAACACCCTCGGCATACGCCGCCTGGCGTTCTGTAATGTTCATCACCACGACCTGCTCGGGCGCGAGCCAGAGCGGGAAAGCGCCGGCGTAGCTCTCGATCAGGATGCCGATGAAGCGTTCCATCGAGCCGACGATCGCGCGGTGAAGCATGACGGGAACGTGGCGCGCGTTGTCCTCGCCGACGTACTCCGCGCCGAGCAGCCCCGGCATGCTGAAATCGACCTGCATCGTGCCGCATTGCCAGACTCTGCCTATGCCGTCCTTCAGCGAATATTCGATCTTGGGGCCGTAGAAGGCGCCCTCGCCCGGCGAGATCGAAAACCGCAGGCCCGATTTCTTCAGCGCTTCCTGCAACCCGTGTTCCGCCTTGTCCCAGGAAGCGTCCGAGCCGATCCGCTTGGCGGGGCGGGTGGCAACCTTGTAGATCACGTCGCTGAAGCCGAAGTCGCGGTAGACCTTTTGCAGAAGCGCGCTGAACGCCACGCACTCGTCGAGGATCTGGTCTTCGGTGCAGAAAATGTGGCCGTCGTCCTGCACGAAGCCGCGCACCCGCATCAGGCCGTGCAGCGCGCCCGAGGGCTCGTTGCGGTGGCAGGAGCCGAACTCGCCGTAGCGCAGCGGCAGGTCGCGGTAGCTGCGGATGCCCTTGTTGAAGATCAGGATGTGCCCGGGGCAGTTCATCGGCTTGATCGCGTAGTCGCGAGTCTCCGAGGAGGTGACGAACATGTTCTCCTTGAAGTTCGCCCAGTGCCCGGTCTTCTCCCAGATGCTGCGGTCGAGGATCTGCGGGCCGCGCACTTCCTGGTAGCCGTTGTCTCGGTAGACCCGCCGCATGTACTGCTCCACGGCCTGCCACAAGCGCCAGCCCTTTGGATGCCAGAACACCAGGCCGGGCGCCTCCTCCTGCATGTGGAACAGATCTAGCTGCGTTCCGAGCCGCCGGTGGTCGCGCTTCTCCGCCTCTTCCAGCATCTTCAGGTACGCCTCCTGGTCCTCCTTCTTCGCCCAGGCGGTGCCGTAGATGCGCTGGAGCATCTCGTTCTTCGAGTCGCCGCGCCAGTAGGCGCCTGCGACGCGCATCAGCTTGAAGACCTTGAGCTTGCCGGTCGAGGGCACGTGCGGCCCGCGGCACAGATCGATCCAGTTGCCCTGGCCGTAGAGCGAGATGGTTTCCTTCTCGGGAATGGAAGAAATGATCTCGGCTTTGTACTTCTCACCCATTGAATTGAAAAAGCGGACCGCTTCGTCGCGCGACATCACTTTTCGCTCGACGGGAAGATCGCGCTTGGCGATCTCGGTCATCTTTTTTTCTATCGCTGCCAGGTCTTCCGGCGTGAAGGGCCGCTTGTACGAGAAATCGTAGTAGAAGCCGTTCTCGATTACCGGGCCGATGGTGACTTGCGCGTCGGGAAACAGCTCCTTGACCGCCTGGGCGAGCAGGTGCGCGGTGGAGTGGCGCAGGATCTCGAGACCTTCGGCATCGCGCTCGGTGACGATGGCCAGGTCGGCATCCGAATCGATGCGAAAGCCCGTATCGACCAGCTTGCCGCTGACTTTTCCGGCGAGCGCGGCGCGCGCCAGACCCGCGCCGATCGATTGGGCGACTTCAGCGACCGTGACCGGTCCGGGAAACGACTTGATCGAGCCGTCGGGAAGACGGATATTTGGCATTGCTACGGCGCTTATCGTCTTCCGGGAAGCATGGTAGGCGCGATTGGACTCGAACCAACGACCCCTACCATGTCAAGGTAGTGCTCTAACCAGCTGAGCTACGCGCCTGTTGGGTGCATGCAGCAGTATTGGATGCATGGAGCAGTAACAATTTTACCGTAAACTCCCCCGCCCGATGGACCTGATCCTGTGGCGCCACGGCGAAGCCGAAGAAGGCGGCGCCGATCTCGAGCGCCAATTGACCGCGAAGGGCCGCAAGCAGGCGGAACGCGTCGCGCAGTGGCTGCTGCAGCGGCTGCCCGGAAAATTTTCCGTGATCTCCAGCCCGGCCGCCCGCGCGCAGCAGACTGCCGAGGCGCTGCAGGCGAATTTCAAGACCCTCAAGGCGCTGGCGCCCGGCGCGCAGGTGAAGGACATCCTGCAGGCGGCGAACTGGCCCGATCACAAGGGCGCGGTCGTCCTGGTCGGCCATCAGCCGGATCTGGGACACGCTGTCGCTTACCTCGTCTCTGGCCAGCAAGCCGAGTGGCGTGTCAAGAAAGGCGGCCTCTGGTGGGTTTCAAATAAAAATGAATTAATCGTCAGGGCGGTGGTGTCACCGGACCTGCTTTAGAACAGAGACCTTCCTGTCGGACAGGCCGCTGACCCCCAGCGTCATTCCGACCGCCTTCCAGTGATCGGACTCGGACTCGAGCGCCGCCGCGGATAGCGGATTCTCGTCGAGCCAGGATTGCGGCAGGTCGATGTCGAAGCCTCCGGCGTCCGCCGCGACGCGCAGGAACGGCAGCTTGAGATCGGTGCGGCTGCGCAGGATGAGCGATGCGGTGCGCAGCGCGAACACCAGCCTCCAATCCGCGCCTTCGAGACCCGCGTCCTGGATCTTCGACAGCTTGCCGCGATGCGCGAGCACGATGCGCGCGAGGCGCGCCTGCTCCATGCGCGAGAAGCCGGGCATGTCGGCGTTCGACAGCACGTACGCAGAATGCTTGTGGTACTGAGCGTGCGCGATCGACAGGCCGGTCTCCGCCAGCCGCGCCGCCCAGTCGAGCATCAGGCGGTCAGGATCGTCGTCGCGATCGCGCTCGATGCCGACCATCAGCGCCTCGTAGATCTTGAGGGCGAGCGCCCTCACGCGCTCGGCCTGCGCGGCATCGACGTGGTAGCGGCGCATGAACTGCGCCACCGTCGCCTCGCGCATGTCGCGGTGCTGCACCCGCCCGAGCAGGTCGTAGAGCACGCCGTGGCGCAGCGCGCCATCGGAGACCTTCATCGTATCGACGCCGAACTCGTCGAACACCGCGCTCATGATCGCGACGCCGCCCGGCAGCACCGGCGCGCGGTTCGCGCGCAGGCCTGCAATGCGATCAGGGTCGGCTTTTTCGCTTTTCAACAATAATGCTCTTAAACGTTCCAAACCTTCGCGCGTGATTCCCTCCGCGGCAAAGCCGTTCTCGCGCAGGATGTTTTCCATGGAGCGCGCGGTGCCCGAGGAGCCCACCGCCTCCTCCCAGCCGGCGGCGCGGTAGCCGCGCACGATTCCCGCGAGTTCCTGGCGCGCGGCGAGCTCGGCGGCCCTCATGCGCGGCTTCTCGATCTTGCCGTCGGGAAAATATTTGAGCGAATAGCTGACGCAGCCCATGTAAAGCGACTCCATGAGCTGCGGCTCGAGGCCGGTGCCGATGACGAACTCGGTCGAGCCGCCGCCGATGTCCACCACCAGCCGCCGCTGCTCGGTCGCAGGCATGGAATGGGCCACGCCCAGATAGATCAGGCGCGCTTCCTCGCGCCCCGAAATCACCTCGATCGGAAAACCCAGCGCGGCGCGCGCCTCGCGCAGGAACTGGGGCGAGTTCTTGGCGACGCGCAGCGCGTTGGTGCCGACCGCGCGCACCGCCTGGCGCGAGAACCCCCTCAGCCGCTCGGCGAACTTGGCCAGCGCATCGAGCGCCTTTGCCTGGGTGGCGCGGTCGATGCGCCTCTCCGCGGTGAGGCCGCCGCCCAGGCGCACCACCTCGCGCAGCGCGTCGAGCGGATAGATCTGCCCGTCGACGACCCGCCCGATCTGCAGGTGAAAGCTGTTCGATCCGAGGTCTACGGCGGCAAGCGTGTCGTGGCGCGGCATTGCACCATAACGTAACACGAAGTTTTATTGCAGGAATATTTCAATTGTTACGGTCGTGGGTTCCGGCGGAGCAAAAGATAAAATTACGTCTCTCCCGCAAGACCATGAACCGCACGCTGTGAACAAACGCATCGCGCTTCCCGCGCAGTTCCTGAACCGCGAGCTCGAGATCCTCGAGTTCAACCGGCGGGTGCTGGCGCAGGCCGCCGACGAGGCGGTGCCGCTGCTCGAGCGGCTGCGCTTCATCACCATCGTGTCGTCGAACCTCGACGAGTTCTTCGAGATCCGGATCGCCGGCTTGAAGGAGCAGATCAAGCTCGGCCTGCCCGAGCCGGGTCCCGACGGGCGCGGCCCGGCGGAAGTGTTCGCCGCAGTCAGCGCCGGCGCGCACGCCCTTGTCACCGAGCAATACAAGCTGCTCAACGAGGTCGTGTTGCCGGCGCTCGCCCGCGAAGGCGTGGTGTTCCCCAGGCGGGAAGAGTGGAATGCGACGCAGCGCCAGTGGATCCGCGACTACTTCTTTCGCGAGCTGCTGCCGGTGCTGACGCCGATCGGCCTGGATCCCGCGCACCCGTTCCCGCGGGTATTCAACAAGAGCCTGAACTTCGCGGTCGAGCTCGAGGGCCGCGATGCTTTCGGCCGCAGCTCGCGCGCCGCGATCGTGCAGGCGCCGCGCGCGCTGCCGCGGGTCATCCGCCTGCCCTCGGAGATCGCCGGCGCCGAGTTCAGCTTCGTATTCCTGTCCTCGGTCCTGCATGCGCACGTCGGCGAGCTGTTCTCGGGGATGCACGTGCAGGGCTGCTACCAGTTCCGCGTCACGCGCAACTCGGACCTGTTCGTCGACGAGGAAGAGATCAAGAACCTGCACACCGCGCTGCAAGGCGAGCTGCTGCACCGGCACTTCGGCGACGCGGTGCGCCTCGAGGTGGCGGACAACTGCTCCGAGCATATGGTCGAATTCCTGCTGCAGCAGTTCGGCCTGCAGCCGGCCGACCTGTACCGCGTCGAGGGGCCGGTGAACCTCTATCGCATGCGCGAGGTGCCCGACCAGGTCAATCGCCCGGACCTGAAATACCCGTCCTTCCAACCCGGCCTGCCGTCGGCGCTCGACGACGTGGATCTGTTCGAGGTGCTGAAGAAGCAGGACGTGCTGCTGCACCACCCGTTCCAGTCGTTCCTGCCTGTGATCGATTTCATCCGCACCACCGCGAACGATCCCGGGGTCATCGCCATCAAGCAGACGGTGTATCGCACCGGCACCGACTCGGAGCTGATGGAGATCCTGGTCGACGCGGCGCGCAAGGGGAAGGAAGTCACCGTGGTGGTCGAGCTGATGGCGCGGTTCGACGAGGAAGCGAACCTCAATTGGGCGGCGCGCCTGGAAGAGGTCGGGGCGCACGTGGTGTACGGCGTGGTCGGGCACAAGACCCACGCCAAGATGTCGCTCATCGTGCGGCGCGAAGAGCGTGAACAGACAAAGATTTTAAAAAGATATGTTCATCTCGCGACGGGCAACTACCATCCGCGCACCGCCCGGATGTACACCGACTTCGGCCTGATGAGCGCCAACGAGGACCTGTGCGCCGACGTGAACGAAGTTTTCAAGCAGCTCACCGGCCTCGGCCGGGTGAGCAAAATGAAGCATGTCTGGCAGTCGCCCTTCACGCTGCACAAGAGAATCGTCGGGGCCATAAGGAATGAAGCGAAGCTGGCAGCCGATGGCAAGCCGGCGCGCATCATCGCCAAGATGAACGCCCTCCTCGAGCCGCAGATCATCGAGGAGCTGTACGCCGCGTCGGGCGCGGGCGTGAGGATCGACCTCATCGTGCGCGGCGTGTGCGCGCTGAAGCCCGGCATCGAGGGCCTGTCCGAGAACATCCGCGTGCGCTCGATCATCGGGCGCTTCCTCGAGCACTCGCGCGTGTTCTACTTCCACAACGACGGCGCCGAGGACGTGTACCTCGCCAGCGCCGACTGGATGGACCGCAACTTCTTCCGCCGCATCGAGCTGTGCTTCCCGCTGCTCGACCCGGCGCTCAAGCGGCGCGTGATCCGCGAGGGCCTGCAGCCCTACCTCGACGACAACTGCCAGGCGTGGGTGATGAACGCCGAGGGCGGCTACGAGCTCCTCAAGCCGCGCCGCGGGCGCCGGCGCTCTGCGCAGGAAGAACTGCTTTTCACCTTGGCAACCCCAAGCTAGCCGCGCGCGACCCTGATTACTCCTTTGAGCTGACGTACTACCGCGAAGGCACGCTTCAGCTGTCCTAGATTGACCACGTCGAAGGTGAAGCGCATGAATGCGAGCTCGTCCCGGCTTTGCGTGCGCACCGCGGTGACGTTGATCTTCTCGCGCGCGAGCGCGTCACCGATGTCGCGCAGCAGGCCGCGCCGGTCGCTCGCCGTGACCGCCATGTCGACCGTGTAGCTGCCTTCGCCCTTGCCCCAGCCGGTCTCGATCAGGCGCTCCGGCTGGCGCTCAGCGAGCCGCTTCAGGCTCGGGCAGTCTTCGCGGTGCACCGAGACTCCCTTGCCGCGCGTGACGAAGCCGCGGATCGGGTCGGGCGGCACCGGCTTGCAGCAGCGCGCGAGCTGGGTGAGAAGCCTGTCCATGCCGACGATGAGGACGCCGCCGTGCGAAGGTGCCGATTTTTTTCCTTTGACAAGTAAGGTTTCCTCGGTCAAAGGCACTTCGCCCTCCAGTCCGCGCACCGCGGTCTGAAGTTGCCGCAGGTTCACCTCGTCGCGAGCAACGGCTGCGAATACATCGTCGGGCTTCTTCAGGCCTAGCTGGGCGGCGAGCGCTTCCAGGCTCACGTGCGCCGCGCCCTCGCGCCGCAGCACCTTCTCCACTTCGGCGCGACCCGCGGCGGTCGTCTTCGCCAGCTCTTGGGCGTTGAACCACTGCCGGATCTTGAGCCTTGCGCGCGGGCTCTTGACGAAGCCGCGCTCGGGGTTCAGCCAGTCGCGTGACGGTCCCCCGCTCTTCGCCGCAACGATCTCGACGCGCTGGCCGCTGGCGAGCGGCGTGTCGAGAGGCGCCATCCGCCCGTCGACGCGCGCGCCGCGGCAGCGATGCCCGAGGTCGGTATGCAAGGCATAGGCGAAGTCGACCGGCGTCGAGCCCGCCGGCAGGTCGAGTACCCTACCCTGCGGCGTGAGCACGTACACCGTGTCGTCCAGGTGCGCCTGCTTCGCCGCTTTCGCCCCGTCGGAGACTTCGTCGCGCCAGGCGAGCAGCTGCCGCAGCCAGGCGATCTTCTGATCGAAGGCGGCTTCGGCGCGACCCATGGCCCTGGCGGGCTTGCCCGGCTCCTTGTAGCGCCAGTGCGCGGCGATGCCGAATTCGGCCTGCCGGTGCATTTCCTCGGTGCGGATCTGCACCTCGAGCGTCCTTCCGGCCGGCCCGATCACCGCGGTGTGCAGCGACTGGTAGAGGTTGCCCTTCGGCCGCGAGATGTAGTCGTCGAATTCCCTGGCGATCGGCTGCCAGAGGTTGTGCACCACGCCGAGCACCGTATAGCAGTCTTTTACCGAGGGCACGATCACCCGCAGCGCGCGCACGTCGTAGACCTCGGAAAAGTCGACCGCCTTGTTGCGCATCTTGTTCCAGATCGAGTAGATGTGCTTGGGACGGCCGGTGATTTCAGCTTTTACATTCGCCAATTCCAGTTCATGAGAGAGCGTGGTGATCGCCTGCGCAATGTACTTCTGCCGCTCGAGGCGTTTCTCGTCGAGCATCTGCGCGATCTTCTTGTACAGCTCCGGCTCGAGAAAGCGGAACGACAGGTCCTCGAGCTCCCACTTGAGCTGCCAGACGCCGAGGCGGTTGGCGAGCGGCGCGTAGAGGTCCAGGGTTTCGCGGGCGTAAGAATGCCTTTCTTCCAGGGAGGAGTTTTTTGCGAACCACCTCAGGGTCTGGGTGCGGCTCGCAAGCCTGATCAGCACCACGCGCACGTCCTCGACCATGCCGAGCACCATTTTTCGCAGCACCTCGTTCTGCTCGCGCGCGGCGCTTCGCCGCACAGCTTCTGGTGCGGCGGACCCTTTGGGGCGGGTGGCGACCCTGAGCCGATAGAGCTTCTCGACGCCGGAAGCGAGCCCCGCGATCTCGTCGCCAAAGGTATTTTTCAAATCATCGGAATTTGAAAGATGCTTCGGCGCAGCGAACAGGATCCCGGCAGCACGCCCCGCCGCATCCAGCCCAATCGCGGCCAGGCTAGCGGCGAGGCCGAGCGCATGCGGCCACACCGGCTCGCCGGTCGAGAGCGCCTGGCCGGCGTACAGCGGCTCAACGAACTCGAGCGCGCGCGCGAGCAGCGCCCGCTCCGGCGCCGCCAGTCCTTCGGCGATCGGTCCGAGCGCCGCGGCGCTGTTTTGCGGATGCAGTTGGACAACCGTGACCATGCGGGTATTTTACGGCGTGCAAAACTCCACTCGAACGGCCTATGTGCTGCTCACCGCGGCGGTGCTTTTCTGGTCGGGCAACTGGATCGCCGGCCGGGCGCTCGCCGAGCTGGTGCCGCCGGCCGCGCTGACCTTCTGGCGCTGGGCGCTCGCGCTTGTCCTGATTTCACCGATCGTGGGGCCGCGCCTGTGGGCGAGCCGCGCGCTCATCGTGCGCCAGTGGCGTCCGATCGTGGTCCTCGGCTTGCTCGGCGGCGGCCTGCACAACGTGCTGCAGTACTGGGGTTTGCAGTACACGAGCGCGATCAACGGCCCGATCCTCAACTCGCTCACGCCGATCTTCATAATCCTGCTGGGCGCGCTGCTGCTGCGCGAGCCGTTCCCGCGCTGGGCGGGCGCGGGCGCCGTCGTGTCGTTGGCGGGAGCCCTCGCCATCGTCACCCGGCTGGATCTTCAGGTGCTGCAGAATCTCAGGTTCAACACCGGGGACCTGCTGATCATTCTTTCGCTGGTGATGCTGGCCGGCTACACGCTCGCGCTGCGCTGGCGCCCGCAGGGGCTCGACGCGCTCTCGTTCCTTGCCTGCTTCGCGCTGGTAGCCGAGATCCCGGTCGGGCTGATATACGCCGCCGAGCACGCCGGCGGGGCGCGCATCGTGCTCAATACCACTTCGATCCTCGGCCTCGCCTACGTCGCCGTTTTCCCGGCGCTGCTCTCGTACCATTTCTGGAACCTCGGAGTCGCCGCGCTCGGCGCGGCGCGCGCCGGAGTTTTCATGTACCTCCTCCCGTTCTTCGGATCGCTGCTCGGCGTCGGGCTGCTCGGCGAGCACTTCGGGCTGCACCATGCGGTAGGCATGGCGCTCATCATCTCGGGCGTGGCGATCGCCACGCGCCGCCCGGCGGGGGGCGGCTAGTGGGCTGGCTCACGAACTGGCGGCGCAAGCGCGTGTTGCAACAGCATCGCGTCGAGGACCGGGTTTGGCGCTCTGCTGTCAGAGGTCTTGGATTCATCGAAAAGCTGTCGCAAGCGGAGGCGGAAAAACTCAAGCAACTGGTGATTCTGTTTCTCGCGGAAAAGCAATTTGCCGGCGCTGGCGGCATCGAAGTAACCGACCGGATGCGCGTCTGCATCGCCGCGCAGGCCTGCCTGCCGATCCTGGAGCTCGGCCTTGACTGGTACTCCGGCTGGACCGGGATCGTCGTTTACCCGGGCGACTTCCGCGTCAGGCGCTCCGAGATCGACGAGAACGGCGTGCTGCACGAGTGGGACGACGAGCTCGCCGGAGAAGCGATGCCCGGCGGGCCGGTCGTCCTGTCCTGGGACGCGGCCGCGCATGCTCCGGGCATGAACGTCGTGATCCACGAATTCGCCCACAAGCTCGACATGCTGAGCGGCGCGCCGAATGGCGTGCCCCCGCTGCATGCGGGGATGGATCGGCGCGCATGGCTCGCCGCGCTGGAGCAGGCCTACCAGGGGTTCTGCGACGCGGTCGAGCGCGGCAAAGATACCTGGCTCGATCCCTACGCCGCCGAGCACCCTTCCGAATTTTTCGCCGTGATCAGCGAGGCCTTTTTCCAGGAGCCGAAGGAAACGCAGCGGCGCTACCCGGATCTTTACGACCAGCTCAAGCTCTTCTACCGCCAGGACCCCGCAGCCAGGTTCTAGAGGACCAGGGTCGATCCCTCGGCGGGCGCTTCGCATTCGATCTTGGCGTCGAGACGCGAGAGCGCTTCGCGCGCCTCCTTGAGCTTCAGGTCGATCGCGTCGTCGGTCTGGTCGATGTCGTGGTGGAACAGGTGCAGGCGCTTCACCTGCGCACGCGCCGCCAGCTTGGCGACCTCGCTAACGCAGGAATGGCCCCAGTCGATTTTGGCGCTGTACTCGTGGTCGCGGTAGGTGGTATCGGTGATCAGCAGGTCCGCGCCCTTGACGAACTTCGCGAGCTGCTCGACATAGCGCGGGTTGTGGCGCTTGTCCGACGGAAGATAGAGCTCGTTGTCCGTGATGTAGCAGATGCTGCGCCCGCGCGTGCTGAGCCGGTAGCCCAGACAGTAGCCGGGATGGCTGAGCAGCATGGTCTCGATCTTCACCGGGCCGAAGCTGAGCACTTCCTCGCGCAGGTCGCGGAACACCAGATGCGAACCGAACTCCCGTATCGTCACCGGGAAATAGACGCTCTCCATCTGCGCGCTGATGGCGCGCTCGATGGTGAGATCGCCCTGGTAGGGCCCGAAGATCTCGATCTCGTTGCCG
>WNFI01697385.1_pt1 | contig 26931 bp, 21 predicted proteins | sample 5400471 | NCBI WGS metagenome assembly WNFI01 (sample SAMN13153348, study PRJNA577476) | soil metagenome | isolation source: 100 cm saprolite on Douglas fir-dominated hillslope | place: USA:California | collected 2013-09-17
GTCGCCCTGATGCGCAAAATGCTCGTCACCCTCAACGCCATGGTCAGAGACCACCAGCCGTGGAAATTTGCCAAGGTCTGATAGACACAGTTGCTCCCATCGCTGACGCGATGGGCCCCTCCCTCTCCCACTTCGTGGGCGAGGGGCTCGAACCCCGAAGAGGCGCGCGGCGCCGCCGCGCGCCTAATTCGAAGCTGTTCTGACCTTCTGCTTGAGCGCCTCGATCAGCCCCGCGACCTTGCCGCCGCGGGCCTGGATGGTGGCGGCGAAGTCGTCGCGCTGGGTCACCGCCATCGACACGCCTTCGACGATGACGTCGACGATCTTGAACGTGTTGCCGTCGGGGCGGACCTTCCACTCGACGCGGATCGGCGGGCCGTCGCGCACGATGTTCGAGACGACCAGGATCTCCTGGTCCGAGGCCTGCGTCGCGTTGCCGACCCTCAGGCCCTCGCCCCTGTACTCGCGAAAGCGGGTCGCGTAGGTCTGGACGATGTAGTCCTCGAACAGCTGGGTGTATTCGGTGCGCTCCTCCGGCGTCGCCGCGCGCCAGTAGCGGCCGAGCACGAAGCGGGACACCGAGGGGATGTCGAATTTCAGCCGCAGCAGCTCGCGGAAGCGCTGGATGCGCTCGGGGTCGGTGATCGAGGTGTCGGTGACGCCGTGAATCGCCTCGTCGGCCAGGGCCGAGATGAAGCGGCTCGCCTCCGGCACGGTCGGACGCGCCTGGCCTTGGGAGGACGCGTCGGCGGCCGGGGCGGGGCTGACGAACGCGATCGAAATCAGGAAGCCCGCCGCGACGGCCGCGGCGATACGACTGGACATGGTGTCACTCCGGAGTGGCGGTCTGCGGTGTCGGAAGCGCGAACCCGGCGCGGCGCACCAGGGACGGGATCGGGCCGGCGGTCTCTGCCGCGGCCGGGGCCGCGGCCTGCGCCGCGGACGCCGGCGCCGGCACCATCGTGACCGGGGTGTGCGTGGAATCGTCTTCGCCCTGGTTCTTGATCTCGGCGGCGCGCCGCTGGCGCCATATGCTGCGCACGGTGGCGTAGAAATCCATCGACTGCTTCTGCAGGTCGTCGATCGCCTGGCGGTTGCGCGCCGTCTGGTCGACCCCCTCCAGAACGCCGCGCGCCGTCGGGAACCAGGTGTAGGTCGAGTGGTGCGGGTCGCGGTAATGCGAGTAGCCCGGGATCGGCACGTAGTTGGTGACCGCGACGTTCACCGGGTCGAGATAATAGTCGAACGCCAGGCCGACGCCGTCGCGCGGGTTGCTCGGCCCGAAGATCGGCAGCACCAGGTAGAACATCTCCGGCACGCCCCAGACGGCGAGCGTCTGGCCGAAATCTTCGCTGTGGTCGGGGAAGCCCCAGTCGGTGGCGACGTCGAAGAAGCCGGCGCCGCCGAGCGTCGTGTTGATCGCAAACCGCGTCAGCGCCACGCCGGCGCGGCGCGGGTTGCCCTGAAACACGTCGTTCACCGCCGTCCACGGCAGGTGAAGATTGGCCAGGAACTTGTGCACGCCGTTCTGCGCCGGATCGGGCAGCGCGGCCTGGTACATCGCCGAGGCCGGCTTCAGCACGAACTCGAGCAGGAAGATGTTGATGTCGAAGAAGTAGCGGTTCAGCGGCTCGAGCGGGTCGTGGGTCTCGGCCAGCTGCTCGCGTTTCTCCTCGGTGTTGGGCACGATGCAGCCCGTCGTCAGGAGGAGGGTGGCCAGCGCTGTGGCCGTGATCCCGGCCCGGGACAGTCTGAAAGTCATGTGGTGCCGATCCGCCCGACTTTGATGCGAGGTCTTTTTGGTCGCCTTGTCCCATTCTATAGCTCACGGCTTACCAGTCCGTGACCGGCGGTGCTGTGAGCTAAGACGGCCGTGCGGCCAAGGCGCGATCATCACCGAAAATGCGATCGCCCCCCGAATCCATCCGGCGTAAGCACAGGTAACATAAGGCCGAATTTGCGGCCAGCGGACTCCCCGGCCGGCCGGCGCTTCGTTCGCGCGGCGTGGCAAAAATGACGCAGCCCGACCAAAAAAAACCGCAGACGTGCGGTGTCGCGGGAATGGCCGCTCCGGATGAGGAGGCGCGCGTCTCTTCCCTCTTCGTCATGCCCGCACTTTGTTGCGGGCACCTACGGCATGTCGTGCGGCGACCGCAGAGAAGGCGCAGAGTTTTTTCATCGTCACCCTCGGGCCAGTCTTTCTTTGGCGCCGGTCGGCGGCCTGAAGGCCGGCGACTCAGCGCGAGGTCCCGAGGGTCCATCCCGACGCGTCGCCCTGCGCTGCGCCGCCGCGAAGCGCCGGCGGGCGCGCAGAAGACTTGGGGATTGCCCGGTCAAGCCGGGCAATGACGGAAGGGAAAAGTCCCCGCCCCTCCGTCTTCCCTCCGCGCCATCCGTGATTCGCCGGAAGGCGGCGGGGGCACCGCCTCCCAGCTCGTCACGCGGGGCCCCGGGTCCCGTCCCTCGGGTCCCGCCGAAGGCGGGCCCAAAGACAGGCTCCGGGTGTCCGGCCCGAGGACAGCTTCACGACCCCGAGGGTCCATCCCCGGCGTCCATCCCCCTGCCAGCCCATTTTCACAGAAAAATAACTGGTCGCAGATATAAAGATATGTTTATGTCAGCGGATGATTTGGCCGGTTCGGCCGTTTTGGGCAATAGCTGGCGATAGATAAGGACTGCCGATGGGTTTGACGGGTCTTCTTGAGGGGCTGAAAGCCGGCGCCGAGCCCACCCGCCTGCGGCTGCTGGCGCTGCTCGCCCAGGGCGAGATGACGGTCAGCGAGCTCACCGGGATTCTCGGCCAGAGCCAGCCCCGGGTGTCGCGCCATCTGAAGCTGCTCTGCGACGCCGGCCTGCTCGAGCGCCTGCCCGAGGGCAGCTGGGTGTTCTACCGCCTGGCGCGGAACGTTCACGGCGAGGGGGGCGAGGGCGCCGCCGTCGCCCGCCGCCTGGTCGACATGCTGCCCACCGACGACCCGGTGCTGGCCCGCGATCTCCAGGGCTACCTCGCCGTGCGCGAGGAGCGCGCGGGGGCCGCCGCCGAATATTTCCGCCGCAACGCCGCGCATTGGAACGAGATCCGCTCGCTCCACATCGACGAGCGCGAGGTCGAGCGGGCGCTGCTGGCGCTGCTGCCCGCCGAGCGCCCACGGGGACCGGCGTTTGAGCTGCTCGACATCGGCACCGGCACCGGCCGCATCCTCGAGCTGTTCGGCGACCGCGGCGCCAACGCGACCGGCATCGACCTGTCGCGCGAGATGCTGTCCGTGGCCCGCGCCAATCTCGCCCGCACCACCTTGCGGAACTGCAGCGTGCGCCAGGGCGACATGTACCGGCTGCCGTGGCCGGGCCCGAGCTTCGACGCCGTGACCATCCACCAGGTGCTGCACTTCGCCGACGATCCCGGCCGGGTGATCGGCGAGGCGGCGCGCGTGCTGCGCCCCGGCGGCCGCCTGGTGATCGCCGATTTCGCGCCGCACGAGCTCGACCATCTGCGCCGCGAGCACGCCCATCGCCGCCTCGGCTTCGCCGATCCCGAGATCGCCGGCTGGATCCGCGACGCCGGCCTCAGCCCGCTGCCGGTCACGCATCTGCCCGGCGGCCAGCTCACCGTCAGCATCTGGTCCGCCGACAAACCGGCCCACCCCGTCGCGTCATCCGCGCGAGAAACGGTCGCGGCGGAGTGATGCCGATGTTTTCCGAACCCCCCACCCTAACCCTCCCCCGCAAGGGGGGAGGGAACAACAAAGAATCCCCCTCCCCCTTGACGGGGGAGGGATGGGGTGGGGGTGCATTCGTTATCGAAGAGGCGCGCGCGTTCCAACGCGCGCGTCATGCAGTGGAACGACCGGGACCCGGCCTCGGTGTGAGTCACCCGAACGCGCGGATGCGCGTTCGCCCGCCCGAGCATGTGGGGTTGGTGGGGCGGCCACATGCGAGGGCGGCCAGAACACGCGGCGAAGGAGGGATCAATGTCTAACGGCCTCATCGGCGGAACCAGGAACGCTGCCGCGTTAAGGGTCTCCTTCGAGTTCTTCCCGCCCAAGACCGAGGCGATGGAGCAGCAGCTCTGGCAGGCGGTGAAGCGGCTGGAGCCGCTGGGCCCGCGCTTCGTGTCGGTGACCTATGGCGCCGGCGGCTCGACCCGCGAGCGCACGCACGCCACCGTGCGCCGCATCGAGGCCGAGACGGCGCTGCACGCGGCGGCGCACCTGACCTGCGTCGGCGCCACCCAGGACGAGGTCAACCAGGTCGCCCGCGACTACTGGGCGTCCGGCATCCGCCACATCGTGGCGCTGCGCGGCGACGCGGCCCCCGGCACCAGGTATGCGCCGCATCCCGGCGGCTATCCCTACGCGGCCGAGCTCATCGCCGGCCTGAAGAAGATCGGCGATTTCGAGATCTCGTGCGCGGCGTATCCCGAGTGCCATCCCGACGCGCCCAACGCCGAGTTCGATCTCGACAATCTGAAACGGAAACTGGATGCCGGCGCCACCCGCGCCATCACCCAGTATTTCTTCGACATCGACACCTTCCTGCGCTTTCGCGACCGCGCCGCGCGCGCCGGCATCACCGCCCCGGTGACCCCCGGCATCCTGCCGGTGACCAACTTCGCGACCGTGGTCAAGTTCAGCGGCGCCTGCGGCACCCGCGTGCCGGCGTGGATGGCCGAGCTGTTCGAGGGCCTCGACGACGATCCCGAGACCCGCAAGCTGGTCGCCGCCACCGTCGCCGCCGAGCAGTGCCGCCGCCTGCAGGAATACGGCGTCTCCGAATTCCACTTCTACACCCTGAACCGCGCCGACCTGACCTTCGCCATCTGCCACATCCTCGGCCTCCGCCCGAAGCCGGTGGAAGCGAAAAAAGTCGCCAACGCATGACCTCTTTCTCGTCATGCCGGCGAAAGCCGGCATCCAGAAATTTCACCACAGAGACACAGAGAGCACAGAGATGATGATTGTCCTTCGTCATTGCGAGCCCGGGTTTGCAAGGGGCTTCTCCCCTTGCAGGACTTTGGGCGAAGCAATCCAGGAGTCTGGATCGCGTCGTCGCTGCGCTTCTCGCGATGACGGAAAAGACTCTGCGTTCTCCGCGTTCTCCTCTGCGACTTCTGCGGTGAAACTCTTCATCCTGTCTCTGTGATCTCTGTGCCTCTGTGGTTCACTTCTAGGCTTTGAAGCATGTCTAAACTTCTCGACGCCCTTCGCGATCACGTCCTCCTCTGCGACGGCGGCACCGGTAGCCGCGTCCAGGCGCTCACGCTCGACGTGGAGCGCGATTATCTCGGGCATGAGAACTGCACCGAGATCCTGAACAAGTCGCGGCCCGACCTCGTGCGCGAGCTGCATCGCGGCTACCTCGCGGCCGGCGCCGACGTCATCCAGACCAACACCTTCGGCGGCTCGCCGATCACGTTGGGCGAGTTCGGCCTGCAGGACCTCGCCTACGACCTCAACAAGACCGCCGCCGGCTTGGCGCGCGACGTCATCGAAGAGTTCCGCCGGGCCCATCCGCAAGACAATCGGCCCAGATTTGTCCTTGGATCCATAGGCCCCGGCACCAAGCTGCCGTCGCTCGGCCATATCGACTACCAGACCCTGGAAGACGCGCTCGCGGTCCAGGCCAAGGGCCTGCTCGACGGCGCCGTCGACGGCATCCTGATCGAGACCTGCCAGGACCCGCTGCAGATCAAGGCCGCGGTCAATGCGGTGAAGCGCGCGAAACTGGAGGCCGGCCGCAAGCCCGGCGGCAGCGACGACATTCCGATCATCGTCCAGGTCACGGTCGAGACCACCGGCACGTTGCTGGTCGGCGCCGACATCGCCGCCGCCGCCACCGTCATCGACGCGCTCGACGTGCCGGTGATGGGTTTGAATTGCGCGACCGGGCCGCAGGAGATGGCCGAGCACGTGAAGTGGCTGGCCGAGAACTGGCCGGGCCTGATCTCGATCCAGCCCAACGCCGGCCTGCCCGAGCTGGTCGACGGCAAGACCCATTATCCGCTGGCGCCCAACGACCTCGCCAGGTGGCTCGAACGCTTCATGCAGGAAGACGGCATCAACCTGATCGGCGGCTGCTGCGGCACCGACGAAGCCCATATCGCCGCCCTCGACGCCATGCTGCGCAAGCACGCCTCGGACGGCCTCAGGCCCAAGCCCAAGGCGCGCACCTCGCTGTGGGTGCCCTCGGTCGCCTCGCTCTACCACCAGATGCCCTTGCGCCAGGAGAACGCCTATCTCTCCATCGGCGAGCGCTGCAACGCCAACGGCTCCAGGAAATGGCGCGAGCTGCAGGAGCGCGGCGACTGGGAGGGCTGCGTCGCCATGGGCCGCGAGCAGGTGAAGGAGGGCAGCCACGCCCTCGACGTCTGCACCGCCTTCGTCGGCCGCGACGAGGTGAAGGAGATGAACGAGGTCATCGGGCGCATGCGCGGCTCGGTCACCGCACCTCTGGTGATCGACTCCACCGAATTGCCGGTCCTTGAGTCGGCGCTGAAGCTGTACGGCGGCAAGGCGATCCTGAACTCGATCAACTTCGAGGACGGCGAGAAGCCGGCCGAGGCCCGCGTGAAGCTGGCCAAGCGCTTCGGCGCCGCGGTGGTGGCGCTCACCATCGACGAGCAGGGCATGGCCAAGACCGTCGACCAGAAGGTGGCGGTCGCCCGTCGCCTGGTCGACTTCGCCTGCACCCGGCACGGCCTGAAGCCGCACGATCTCCTGATCGATCCCTTGACCTTCACCATCGCCACCGGCAACGAGGACGACCGCAAGCTCGGCCTGTGGACCCTGGAGGGGATCGAGCGCATCCGCGCCGCCCTGCCCGAGGTGCAGATCATCCTCGGGCTGTCGAACATCTCGTTCGGCCTCAACCCGCCGGCGCGCCACGTGCTGAACTCGGTGATGCTCGACCACGCGCTGAAGCGCGGCCTCACCGGCGCCATCCTGCACCACTCCAAGATCATGCCGCTGCACAAGATCGCGCCCGAAGAGGTGCAGACCGCCGAGGATTTGATCTTCGACCGCCGACGGGAAGGCTACGATCCGCTCCAGGCGTTCATTGCGCTGTTCCAGGACCGCGCCGCCGAGGCCAAGGCGACCCGCAAGCGCGCCGAGGCGGTCGAGGAGCGGCTGAAGAACCGCATCGTCGACGGCGACAAGCTCGGCCTGGTCGAGGATCTGGACCTGGCGATGAAGAGCTACAAGCCGCTCGACATCATCAACACCCACCTGCTCGACGGCATGAAGGTGGTCGGCGACCTGTTCGGCTCGGGCAAGATGCAGCTCCCGTTCGTGCTGCAGTCGGCCGAGACCATGAAGGCCGCGGTGGCGCATCTGGAAAAGTTCATGGAGCGCATCGAGGGCCAGCAGAAGGGCACCATCGTGCTCGCCACGGTGAAGGGCGACGTGCACGACATCGGCAAGAACCTGGTCGACATCATCCTCACCAACAACGGCTACAAGGTGGTCAATCTCGGCATCAAGCAGCCGATCGCCTCGATCCTCTCGGCGGTGAAGGAGCACAAGGCGCACGCCGTCGGCATGTCGGGCCTGCTGGTCAAGTCGACCGTGGTCATGCGCGAGAACCTCGAGGAGATGACCCGCGAGGGCGTCGACATCCCGGTCCTTCTTGGTGGAGCTGCATTGACGCGCAAATATGTCGAGGAGGACTGCGTCGCCGCCTACGGCCCCGGCCGCGTCGCCTATGCGCGCGACGCGTTCGACGGCCTCGACCTGATGGACAAGGTGATCACCGGCAAGTTCGACGGCCACATCACCGAGGCGAAGAAGAAGCGGGCCGGCCGGCCGAGCAATGAGAAGCGCACCCTGGGGGTCGCGGCGCAGCCGGCGCGGGTCATGCGCCCGGTCGACGTCGAGGAGATCCAGACCCGCCGGGCCGAGCTCGCCGCCGCGGTGCCGGTGCCGCAGCCGCCGTTCTGGGGCGCCCGCGTGCTGGAGAAGGTGCCGGCCCGCGCGCTGATCCCGTTCCTCAACGACACCATGCTGTTCCAGTTCCAGTGGGGCTTCCGCAAGGCCGGCAAGTCGCTGGCCGAGTACAAGGCGTGGGCCCACGCCGAGGTGAAGCCGATCCTGCGCCGCATGCTCGACAAGGTCGAAAAGGACGACATCCTCCGCCCCCAAGCCGTCTACGGCTTCTGGCGCTGCCACTCCGACGGCGACACGGTCATCCTGTACGACGAGGAGAAGAGCTCTTCCCCCTCTCCCTCTTCACCCTCTCCCTCGGGGAGAGGGAAGGGTGAGGGGAGCGGACTCAACGCTGAACCGGCCGTGAAAGAAGTGGCAAGGTTCACCTTCCCGCGCCAAGCCCGCCCCGGCGGCCTGTGCATCGCCGACTTCTTCCGCGACCGCACCGCCAACGAGTTCGACGTCATCGGCCTGCAGGTGGTGACCATGGGCCACCGCGCCTCGGACGTGGCGCGCGAGTGGTTCGCCGAGAACCTGTACCAGGACTATCTCTATTTGCACGGCCTCGGCGTCGAGATGGCCGAGGCGCTGGCCGAGTACACCCACAAGCGGGCCCGCGCCGATCTCGGCTTCGGCGCCGACGACGACCGCGACATGGACAAGATGCTGAAGCAGGGCTATCGCGGCTCGCGCTACTCCTTCGGCTATCCCGCCTGCCCGAACCTCGCCGACCAGAAGCAGCTCCTGACCCTGCTCGGCGCCGAGCGCATCGGCATCCAGCTCTCCGACGAAGACCAGCTCCACCCCGAACAATCCACCTCCGCCATCGTGTGTCACCACCCGCAGGCCAAGTACTTCTCGGTGTAAGCGGTCGCGCGGGTTCAGAAACCCGCGCGCCTGTCATCCCGAGGGGAGCGCTCCGGAGCCCCTCTACCGCGAAGCGGGAGAGGGAGGGGCCCGTCGCGCTAGCGACGGGAGGGTGAGGGTTGGCGCCGAGGCGGACTGCGCGGGATGGTTCGCCCGCCGCTCGCCACCCGACCCACTCGTCACCCCGCACTCGATGCGGGGTCCATCTCTCCGCGTCGCGATGGACCCTCGGGTCAAGCCCGAGGGTGACGAGAAACCAAGGCCGGCGCTTCGCCGGTCCATAGAGTACGCTCGCGACTGCGAGCGCGCGCGCTTATGCGCGCGGGAGCCAAGGACCGCGGATGCGGTCCGCCCGGCGCTTGAGGGACCAATTATTCGGGGAAAGCCACCTCAGAGTCGGATTTCACCGCCAAGACACAAAGGCGCCAAGACACCAACACACCGGATCCGATCTTGGCGTCTTGGCGTCTTGGCGGTTCAGGTTCTCCGTGTTCCCCGTGCCTCCGTGGTGACTCGTATCTCCGTGCCCTCCGTGTCTCCGTGGTTCGTTCGGAAATCGGTACGAAAAAACTAAGGCCGGCGCTTCGCCGGTCCTCAGATCACGGCCGTGACTACGGCCGCGCGCGCTTATGCGCGCGGGAGCCAAGCGGCGCGGATGCGCCGCGCCCGGCGCTTGAGGGACCAATTATTCAGCCGGCATCTCCTTCCCCCGCTTATGCCCGCTCACATCCGCCCCCGCCTCCGGCGCCAGCCTGAGGAACCCCAGCGCCGAGGCGAGGCACACCGCCGCCACCACCACGAACGCGGCGTGGAAGTCGCCGGTCACCAGGGTCGCGTCGCCGCGCCACAGCAGCGCCGCGTTCAGCAGGATCGCGCCCAGCGCCACGCCGACGCCGTTGGTGATCTGCTGGATCATGGTCGACAGGGTGGTCGCGGCACTCATCTTGCTGTGCGGGATATCCGCGAACGCGAGCGAGTTCAGGCTGGTGAACTGCAGGGAGCGGAAGAACCCGCCGATCAAGAGGATGGCGAACATCGTCCACGCCGGCCACCACGCCTGGAAGAACGCGCAGAGCAGCAGCGACACGGCACTCGCCGCCCCGGTGCCGACCGAGGTCGCGCGATAGCCGAAGCGCCGCAGCACCCGGTGGATGGTCACCTTGTTGGCGAAGGCGCCGATGGCGCTGGCGAAGGTGATGCTCCCGGAATCGAAGGCGCTCAACCCGAACCCCACCTGCAGCATCACCGGCAGCAGGAACGGCAGTGCGCCGGCGCTGATCCGATAGAGCGTGCCGGCATAGATCGTGACGGCAAACGTCGGGATGTCGAGCAGCGACAAATCGAGCAGCGGATGCGGGTGCCGCTTGGCGTGGGCCACCGCCACCGTCGCCACCGCGAGGCCGGCGAACAGCAGGGCGGCGATGGTGAGCCCGCCCGCCGCCGGATGCGCCAAGAGGTCGATGCCGAAGGTAAGGCAGGTCAGCGCCATCGCGGTCAGCGCGAACCCGCCGGTGTCGAGCGGCGGCACCTCGCTTTCCCGCGGCGGGTTCTTGATCATGGTCAGCACCAGGACCACGCCCAGCAGGCACACCGGCACGTTCAGGAAGAAGATCCACCGCCACGACCAGTACGTAGTGATGAAGCCGCCCAGCGGCGGCCCGATCACCGGCCCCAGGATCGCCGGCGTGGTCAGGTACGACATCGCGCGCACCAGCTCCGACTTGCCGATGTTGCGCATCAGCACCAGCCGGCCGACCGGCACCATCATCGCGCCGCCGAGGCCCTGGACGATGCGCGCCCCGGTCAGCTCGACCAGCGAGTTCGACAGCCCGCACAGCACCGAGCCCAGGGTGAACACGCCGATCGCCGCACAGAACACCTCGCGGGCGCCGAAGCGGTCGGCCACCCAGCCGCTCACCGGGATGAACACCGCCACGCTCAGCAGATAGGCGGTGATCGCCAGCGACAGGTGGACGGCACTCTCGCCGAACGACGCCGCCATGGTCGGCAGCGCCGTCGCGATGATCGTCGAATCGAGGTTCTGCATGAACAGCGCCGTCGCGACGATCAGCGCAATCACCATGTTCCGAGGCGGGAGAAACGGCATCTGGCGGATAATAAGCAGGCCGCATGCCAACCCGCACCCCTAAATTCCCCTCCCCCCTTGCGGGGGAGGCGCGAGGACGAACAGCGAACGCTCCAGTGGAGCGTTCGCCGTCCGAGCGGGTGGGGGGTCTCTCTTATCCGTCACCCCGGACCATGTCCTCGGGCTCGACCCGTGGATTGATCCGGGGTCCATCTTCTCTTGCGCTGCCCCTCATCCTGAGGAGGTCGGCCCGCGGAGCGGGACGACCGGCGCGGCCCCTCATCCTGAGGAGGTCGTCCCGCGGAGCGGGACGACCGTCTCGAAGGATCGCGCCGGCGCTGAAAAAACCACAGGAGCCAGAAACGCGGCCCCTCAGCCCCTCATCCTGAGGCTCTCGAAGGATGAGGCTCTCGAAGGATGAGGAGGTCGTCCCGCGGAGCGGGACGACCGTCCCGAAGGATTGCCGCGCCGGCGCCGGCAGAGAGGGGGCGCCCGCCACCAGCCCCCCTCGTCACCCCGCACTTGATGCGGGGTCCATCTTCTCCGGCGCTGTTCATGACAAGCGAGACGTTCGCACGCCGCGGGGAACTTGCTCGCAGGTACATCTGGGGGTACACTAACCCCGTGGATTTCGAGTGGGACGAGCCGAAGCGGCGTTGGGTGCTCCGGGAACGTGGCCGACGTGCGCTGAACGGTCTTACGCAGGCGCGGATGCGCCTGCGGCGGCGAGTGTGCAGGGCCGGGGTCCGAGGGGCTTCGCCCCCTCGCAATACCGGCCGGTGTGGCGGCTGCGCGCGAGCCGCCCAGAATTGAGGGCGCCCGCTGCTCACGGTCCCCTCGCCGCGCGCCGACGAGGAGCGCTGGCTCAGCATCGGCGAGATTGAAGGCCGGGTGATCGCCGTCGTTTGGACCTGGCGCACCGGTCCCACGATGGCCGGGTGGACAATCCGGATCATCACTATGCGGAGAGCCCGACATGCGGAAGCGCAGAAGTACCACGAGACATATGGCTAAACGGGCACAGCGCCGGCGAGACGCGTCACGGACCGACTGGAAAAAGGTGGACGCGACGAGCGAGGCGGCTCTGGAAGCGTCCATCGCGGCGGATCCGGATGACGTGCACGAGGCGCCGGATTGGACGCGCGCCGTCAAGGGCGTCCCGCCGCCCAAGGAGCCCTTGAAGCTGCGGATCGACGCCGACGTGCTGGCGTGGTTCCGCGCGACCGGAAAAGGCTATCAGACGCGGATGAACAACGTGCTGAGGGCCTTTTTCGAAAGCCGCAAAAGTGGAACGCGGTGATCGTTAACTGTCCAGCGGCGCTCGCTGCACAGCGACGACCCGGCGCCTCTTATCAATGGCTGCACCCAACGCATGAGATGGCGGTCGAGCTGGTGAGCGGTCCATTGATGGGCGGAAAGACGGATCGTTCGCGGATCGCGGTTTTCAAAATCGGTACAGACCAGGTGGATGTCATTCCGATCGAGGATCTGATCGCGGACCGGCTCGGGCAGGCGTTGAGTGGAACGGTGCCGCGAAAAGACCTTATCGATCAAGCGCGTAAGCTCTTCGAGCTTGGCGAGTCGATCGACAGGGATTATTTAAATCGTCGTATTGTAGAAGAGACAGTAAATCAGGCTGATATCGGATTTCTGAAACGATGACCCGACGCACGATCAGGCTTGAAGACTATGAGCGCCGCCTCGCCGCGCGCCTGAAGGCGCGCGGCTACGAGGGCACCGATTTTGTGTCGCCGAACAGCGGTGTTTCGCGGACAGAGCAAAAACGTGATCTGCTCCGTGCGTTGGCGGAGCTCGTCCGCAAGAATGGGCGCGAACCGAAGTTCAAAGCGAACTTCTGAGCGCGCCACGCCAACCCTCACCCTGCCAGCCCGAAGGGCCGGGAGGGTCGGTGCCTTCCGGAGACCAAGCCGCACGGCGTGAGCCGTGCGTCATGCAGTGGAACGACTGGACGCGGCCTCTGTGTGAGTCACACGGGCGGCCGGATGGCCGCCCGGCGCCGAGCGCGCAGGGTTGGTGTGGCGGCTGCGCGCGAGGCGCTCAGACCAGGACGAGGAGCAATGGCAAAGCGGATCAAGAAAGCGACGCGGATCGCCGTCATCGAGAGCGGCGGTAACGTGTTCGCCGATCTGCAAGTCGCCGACGCGGAGGAGGAGCTGGCCAAGGCGAAGCTGGCCAGCCATATCCGGCATACAGTACAGCAACGGCGGCTGACGCAGGTGCAGGCGGCGCGCTTGATGGGACTGGATCAGCCAAAGGTATCGGCGTTGATGAACGGCCGGCTGGCTGGCTTTTCCAGTGATCGGTTGATGCGCCTCCTGACCATTTTGGGGCAGGACATCGATATCGTGCTGCGGAGTAAACCTCGCCGGCGGGAGCGCGGCCACATCCGCATCCTCGAGACGGCCTAGGATTGTCCCCGCGCTCCGAAGCCCCTCTACCACGAAGTGGGAGAGGCCGTTCCGCTGGCGCGGAGGCGCCAGCGGACGAGAGAGGGCGACCTAAAACAGGACCCGTCGCGTTAGCGACGGGAGGGTGAGGGTTCTCTAATCCTGCGCCGGAATCTTCGCCTCTTTCACCAGCTTCGTAAACTTCTTCAGCTCCGCCTGGAACAGCGCCGCAAACTCCTCCGGCGAGCTCCCCACCGGCTCGTTGCCGCCCAGCACCAGGCGCTGGCTGGTGCAAGCAAGGGCAGAGCGATGACTGTGAGTCACCCGAACGCGCGCCCATTCGATCAACTCAGGGGCGCGTTGGCCCGCGAGCGTTTAGGGCCGGGGTCCGAGGGGGCTTCGCCCCCTCGCAATATCCGGCCGGCGTGGCGGCTAAACGCGAGCGGGTCAGAATTAAAGTCCGGAGCGCCGCCACCACGTCCCGCTGCACGCGCGCCACGATCGCCGGCGGCGTCTTCGCCGGCGCGAACAGCCCCTGCCAGCTCGCCGAATCGAACCCCGCCAATCCGGGCTCAGCCCTGGGGCCGGGCTCAGCCCTGGGGCCGGGCTCGGCCCCGCGGCCCGGCGCGCCCGCCCCGGCACGCTCCGCCCCAGCGCTTTCAGCCACCGTCGGGATTTCCGGTGCGGCCGCCGAGCGCCGGGCCCCGGTCACCGCCAGCGCCTTGATCCGCCCGTCCTGGATCAGCGGCAGCGCTAGGCGGAGTGCTGACTGTGAGTCGCCCGCGGGCACGGATGTGCCCGCGCCGCCGACCGCGCGGGGCTGGCGGGGCGGCCGCGCGGGAGGCGGTCAGAATAAATCGTCGACCTCGCCCGCGACCAGGGCGGCGTTCAGCGGCGCGTCGCCCTTGTACGGCACCGCCACGATATCGAGCCCGGCCTGGATCTTGGTGCAAACCAAGGCCGAGCGATGACTGTGAGTCACCCGAACGCGCGGAAGCGCGTTCGCCGGCGAGCACGCAGGGTTGGCGTGGCGGCTGCGTGTGAGCCGGTCAGCCAAAGTCAGGTGCAGCGGGTTGCCGACCCCGGTCATGCCGTAGTTGAGGCCGCCGGGCCGGGCCCGCGCCAGCGCCGCCAGCTCGCGCACGTTGTTGGCCGGCAGCGTCGGCGTCGCCACCAGCAGCAGCGACGAGGCGATCACCTGCGTGACGGGTGCGAAGTCCTGCGCCGCGTCGAACGGCAGCGAGGGGCAGGTGCCGGACGTGAGTCATACGAACGCGCGGATGCGCGTTCGCCCGCGAGCGTTTGGGGCTGGTGGGGCGGCCAAATGCGAGCGGGTCAGATAGAGGTGGCGAGGCCGTTGGTGGTGAGCAGGAGCGTCGACCCGTCCGGCGGCGCCTTGGCGACGATGTCGGCCGCGAGGTTGCCGGCCGCCCCCGGCCGGTTCTCGACCACCACCGGCTGGCCCAAAGACGAGGTGAGCTTGGCGGCGAGCAGCCGCGCCAGCGTGTCGACGGCACCCCCCGCCGCGAACGGCACGACGATGTGGACGGGCTTGGTCGGGGACCAGCCCGGCGCGGGCTGAGCGGCTGCTTCGCTCGGCCAGCCGGTGGTGGTGAGGAGAGAGAAGAGAAGGAGGGCGAGTGCTGAGACGTGAGCGGCTAGGAGGCCCCTGTTGCGGGGACGCGCTGCCGCGGGCGGGCGGAACGAGGGGACTGCCCTGGGGCGGAGGCGATGAGCGGCGATCGGCACAATGACCCGACCTTCTGTGATGTACGACCGAATCCGTAGTTTGTTTGGGCAACAGGCAAAAATCGCCGCGATCTGTCCTATCTCTATTGTTTTGTATTTTTTGTCCAACCTGCAGCAACCAACTCTTTGAGAATCGAGTAAGAAATCAGTTTCCGGCCGTAATAATATTTGGACCATGCTATGACATCTTCACATAGCGCTTCGAAGATCACCTGTAGCTCGGGTGAAAGATCAGCTTTAGCCGCTTCAAAACTCTGAGTCACCGGCATTCCGGGCTGTCGCCATTTGTCTGCCATTTCGGCTATTTACCAATTAGCCAGTTCTAAGTCGAATTTCTCATTGTCAGGCGATTCGTCCGCGTTGGCCATGTAAGCACGACCGTGGATGCGAAAAACGAGCCCAAGAGGTGCGTAGGTGCTTGCGAAACCAAAGTTGGGCCTTCGGATGGTCTGTGCAATGCTAGAAGGCAGCGGGGGCACGTAGTCAACCGGGGACAGCTTTTCCTGATGCAATTCATATTCGAATGTTGGGCCCCACGGTGGACCCAAGAAGCTTTGCGTTTGGTCGCCCCGCGATGGTTCAGGCCTGACCGGTAGATGAAAGGCAGCCATACGGGTAGGGCGATGGACACAACGGACTATCAGGCGAAATACTTCGCCTACGAGCTGACTAGACGCCGGCCGCCCGACAGCGCAGAAAGGCTCGCTGCTGCGGTCGCAGGCGCGCAGGTTGATCTGAACCCGCATCAAGTTGATGCCGCGCTCTTTGCGTTTTCCTCCCCTCTGTCCAAAGGTGCTCTGCTCGCCGATGAGGTAGGCCTTGGAAAGACGATCGAAGCTGGACTCATCATTTCGCAGCGTTGGGCCGAACGTAAACGCCGTGTACTTGTCATCACACCCTCGAATCTCCGAAAGCAATGGCACCAAGAGCTAAGCGAAAAGTTCTTTCTGCTCTGCGCGATCCTTGAGTCCAAATCCTATAACGAAGCCATCAAAGCCGGCCGCTTTCGTCCGTTCGATATTACGGACACGGTGGTTATCTGCTCCTATCAGTTCGCCCGAAGTAAGGCGGCAGACGTCCATGCGGCGCCTTGGGATCTCGTTGTGATCGACGAAGCTCATCGGCTTCGCAATGTTTATAAACCGTCAAACGTCATCGCCAACACGCTGAAGCAGGCACTCGCGGAGAAGCAGAAACTGCTCCTGACAGCAACCCCGCTCCAGAATTCTCTGCTGGAGCTGTTTGGTCTCGTGAGCTTCATCGACGAGCACACGTTCGGCGATCTCAAGAGCTTCCGTGAACAATTTGTCAATCTCGCGCAGAACCGCGTCTTCCATGTTCTCAGGGATCGGCTAAAGCCGCTTTGCCACCGAACATTGCGGCGGCAGGTGACAGCCTACGTCCCGTACACGCGCCGCTTGGCCCTGGTCGAAGAATTCACGCCGAGCGACGGCGAGGACCGGCTCTACGAACTCGTATCGGAGTATCTGCGACGGGACAACCTGCAAGCCCTGCCAGCCAGCCAGCGTTCCTTGATGACGCTGGTTCTTCGGAAATTGCTCGCGTCTTCTACCTTTGCGATCGCCGGGGCGTTGTCCTCCATCTCTCAGCGCATGCAGGCCAAGCTGAAGAAACATGATGTCCAGGCGACACTCGAAGATGACCTCGGTCAGGACTATGAGGGCTTGGATGCCACGGCCGAGGAATGGACCGAGGAAGAGGAGCTTCAGCCGTTAACGGACGCTGATCGAAAGGCGATCGAGTCCGAAATCGCCGATCTGAAAGAGTTCGCCCGGCTCGCCACCTCGATCGAACACAATGCCAAAGGAAAGGCGTTACTGAAGGCGCTCGATGTCGCATTTGCCAAGGCCGAGGAGCTTGGGGGCGCGCCAAAAGCAATCGTCTTCACCGAATCACGCCGAACTCAGGCCTACCTGCTTCGGGTCCTGTCCGACAGCCCCTATGCTCACGGCATTGTGCTGTTCAACGGCACGAATACCGACGATCGCTCTAGGCAGATTTACGCCAGATGGATCGAGCGTCATCAAGGCTCGGATCGCGTTAGCGGATCCAAGACTGCCGACATGCGGTCAGCTTTGGTCGATTATTTCCGCGAGGAAGGCCGCATCATGATTGCGACCGAGGCGGGTGCCGAGGGGATCAATCTTCAGTTCTGCTCGCTGGTCGTGAACTATGACCTTCCCTGGAACCCGCAGCGCATCGAGCAGCGAATTGGCCGATGCCATCGGTATGGTCAGAAGCACGACGTGGTGGTGGTCAATTTTCTCAATCGCAAGAATGAAGCTGATCAACGCGTGTATCAGCTGTTGTCTGAGAAATTCAAGCTCTTTGAGGGCGTGTTTGGGGCGAGCGACGAAGTGCTGGGCGCCATCGAATCCGGCGTGGATTTCGAGAAGCGGATCAGCGCCATCTATCAGCAATGCCGGCAAACGGAAGAAATAAAAACGGCCTTCGACCGGCTTCAGCTAGAACTTAGCCTCGAAATCAACGAGGCGATGAGCCAGACCCGGCAGAAGCTGCTTGAGAATTTCGATGACGAGGTCCGCGAGAAGCTCAAGATTCGCGACGAGGATGCAAAGGTCTACCTCGACCGGTTCGAGCAGCTGCTCATGCGGCTCACGCGACACGAGCTGAATGACAGCGCCGAGTTCCTCAACCTGTCCTCCTTTCGCCTTAGGTCCAAGCCGGCTTGGGCCGACGGCCTGGCGGTTCCGCTCGGCCTTTACGAGTTGCCGCGTAGGTCGGGCGATGCTCACCTTTACCGGCTGAGCCACCCCTTAGGCGAGGCGATAGTCGAACGGGCGAAGGCGCGAGAGCTCGCCACGGCGGAGCTGACCTTTGACTACAGCAATCATTCGGGAAAGGTGAGCGCGCTTGAGCCGTTCAAGGGAAAGGCTGGATGGCTCATCGCAGTCATGGTTACCTTCGAAGCCCTCGACCAGGCTGAAGATCATCTCCTCTTGTCCGGATTCTCGGATGCCGGCGAACCGTTGAGCGACGCCGCCGCGTCACGGCTCTTGACGCTGGCGGGACACGTTGGACCAGAGGCGCCGCTGCCAGTCGATATTATTGATCGGCTCAAGGAAGATCTTCACCTCCGACAGCAAGGTATCCAGCGCTCGATCTCGGAACGCAATGCCCGTTTCTTCGAAGCCGAAGTGGACAAGCTCGACGGCTGGTCGGATGACCTCAAACTCGGCCTCGAACGTGAACTCAAAGAAATCGACAGGCAGATCAAGGAAACGCGGCGCGCCGCAGCAACCGCTGTGTCGCTGGAGGAAAAGTTGGTGAGGCAGAAGCAGATCAAATCGCTGGAGCTGCTGCGAAGCCAGAAGCGCCGATCGCTTTTTGACGCACAGGACGAGATCGACAAACAACGGGCGGAGCTTATTGCAGGCATTGAGAATCGACTGCAACAGAAAGTGTCGACTGCGGTTTTGTTCACGGTGCGCTGGAGGGTCGCATGAGTCTAGATGCGGCACAGCGCGGGTTGCTGGAAACCGTCCTCCGATCGGATTACGTCCCGTACTTGCCGCCGTTGCTGCAGCCGAAAAATCAACAAGAAGACGCCGTCAAGAATGTTTCCCGTGCTCTCGCGGCTTTCGCTGTGTCTGCCCTGTGCGAAGTCGCTCCAAAAGAAGCCGCCGATGCTGTCGTGGATGACTACGACGACTTCGGTGTCGACGCCGTCTATTACCATGCACCGAGTGAGACCCTTTATCTTGTGCAGGGGAAGCTAAAAGCCGGCGCAATGTTTAGCCAGGAGGAGGCAAACGCCTTCGTGCAGGGCGTTCGCAAATTGATCGCGCAGGATTTTTCGGGCTTCAACAATCATGTGATCGGTCGTCAGACCGCCATCGAGGATGCAGTCGAGAACTGCTCCAGAATCGAACTTGTCGTCGCCCATGTTGGTGTCGGCCTCAGCCACCACGGAAGCCTAGCCCTTCAACAGCTGCTTAGCGATGAAACCCACGGAGAGGAACGCTTCGCGCCTGTGGTGGTCAACTTTGACGCGGCCCGCATCTTAGGTCATCTGCAAGAAGGGAAAGCCTATCCGAGGGTGGACGCGACCATCGTTCTTAAGGCGGCAGGATGTCGTACCGAAGTCCGCAAGACCTATATCGGATTCGTTGCCGTTACTGACGTCGTTAAACTCCATCAGGCGCATGGAAAGGCGCTCTACGCGAAGAACATTCGCCAACACCTCGGGTTAAACACTAATGCCAATATTGCGATTCGTAACACACTCGGCACAGCACCGGAGCAGTTCGAGCATCTAAACAATGGAATAGCGATCCTCGCTGAAAAGATAGAGCCCAAGGACAACAAGAAAGCGGGCAAGCGTCTGCGCTTAACAGGGATGTCTGTCATCAATGGCGCGCAAACAGTCGCGTCGTCGGCGTCGTTTGTAGCGGACAATCCAACAGCAGATATTTCGGCGGCAGTAGTTCACGCGACCATAATTCAAGCCGACCAAGACGCGGAGTTCAGTAAGAAGGTCACGCGAGCACGGAACCTCCAAAACCCGGTCTCACCTCAAAATTTTGCGGCATTGGATGACCAGCAGGAACGCCTTCGGCGTGAACTCGCTATCCTCGGATTCCATTATGTCTATAAGCCGGAAGGCTTTGAAGGAGCGTCGGACCCAAGGCGTATCCGGATCGAGGAGGCTGCGCAGGCGCTCGCCATGGCTCAAGTCGATCCCCGCTTTCCGATATATCTAAAGAAGGAACCCGGCCAGCTTCTGCTGGTCGAGGGAGCGGCTTACAAAGCCCTATTCAAGAGCGACCTCACTGCGTATCGGTTGGTGAACGCGGTGTTGTTCTCCCGATATGTCAATGCGCGGATGGTGACGGAGGCCGCGGGCAAAGGCGCGGGTTATGAGAAGCTCACCTACAAGCACGGTGCCTTCGCCCTCGGCTTTGTGCTCGCCAAAAGGCTTGAGGACGTCATGGGAAGCGCGGAAACAATCGACACACAGAAACTCAGTACTCAATTATCGCTCCCCTTTGACCAGGTGCGCCAAAGCTTGTGGGACGCTGTGCAAAAACGAACGCCGTACAAAGGGCCACTCGCGATTCTGCGCAATCTCGGTGACGCTCTGCCTGTGCTGCAAGACACGATGGTCACGCACTACGGCCTCGCTACCGATCCGGCCGTCGCCCCGCTTCAGGCCAAGGTGACTCCCGGCGAGCCATATCCCCAAAAAGCCCTTTTCGACTTTCTGTCAGCGAAGGCGCCACAGATCGGGGACCTGACATGACCAACAAACAGAAACTCGAACTGACATGGGTGGGCAAAGAGAACCGTCCGCGCCTTGAGCCGCGCATCCTGCTTGAGGACCCCAAGAATTCCTACCACGCCACACACCGGGTCGAAGAAGAGGACATCTTCGATAATCAACTGATCTTCGGGGACAATCTCCTTGCGCTCAAGGCGCTTGAACACGAGTTTGCGAGCAAGGTGAAATGCGTCTTCATCGATCCGCCCTACAATACAGGAACCGCTTTTGAGCATTACGAAGATGGTCTGGAGCATTCTGTTTGGCTTACGCTCATCCGATCCCGCCTGGAGTTGCTAAGAAACCTTCTGTCATCGGATGGTTCCATTTGGATCTCGATAGACGATAACGAAGCGCACTATCTAAAGGTCCTTTGCGACGAAGTCTTTGGAAGATCAAACTTTGTTGCCAATGTCATTTGGCAGAAGCGATTTTCACCAAATAGTACAGCTCAATTTCTGTCCGACTCGCACGACCACATTCTGGTTTTTGCAAAAGACAAGACGCTGTGGAAGCGACGGCTTTTGCCCCGAACGGAGGGACACAACAAAAGCTATAAGAACCTAGATAACGATCCCAGAGGCCCCTGGACTTCTGGTGACTTTTCTGCCCGGAACCCTTATTCGGTGGGAATTTATCCGGTCACAACCCCATCTGGACGCGTCATCCCCGGCCCTCCGAAAGGAATGTACTGGCGCGTCTCATCAGAGAAGCTCAAAGAGCTCGATCGAGATAATAGGGTTTGGTGGGGCAAGGATGGAGACAATGTTCCGAGGCTTAAGCGCTTTTTGTCGGAAGTCATGGATGGCATTGTACCGCAAACCATTTGGCTCCACGACGAAGTCGGAAATACACAAGAGGCAAAGAAGGAGGTGATGGCAGTCGTCCCTCCGGACGCAGCGGTGTTTCAGACACCAAAGCCGGAACGATTAATTCGTCGTGTTCTTGAGATTGCCACCGACCGCGGCGACCTCGTCCTCGACTCCTTCGCCGGCTCTGGCACGACGGGCGCGGTTGCCCACAAAATGGGCCGTCGCTGGATCATGGTGGAGTTGGGCGAGCACTGCCACACCCACATCACCCCACGCCTGAAAAAGGTCATCGACGGCGAGGACAAAGGCGGCATCAGCGACGCAGTCGACTGGCAGGGCGGCGGTGGCTTTCGCTACTTCAGGCTGGCCCCGTCGCTCCTCGAAACAGATAAGTGGGGTCGCGAAGTCATCAGCAAGGCCTACAACGCCGAGATGCTGGCCGAAGCCTTGTGCAAGATCGAAGGCTTCACCTACGCGCCGAGCGACGCGGTCTATTGGCAGCATGGTCATTCCACAGAGCGCGACTTCATTTATGTGACCACCCAGACCCTTGGCGCTGAGCAACTTCACCAGTTGAGCGAGGAGGTGGGGCCAGATCGCTCCCTCTTGGTGCTGTGTTCGGCATTTCGGGGCAACCCGGACCGTTGGTCGAACCTCACAGTCAAGAAAATCCCGAACCACATTCAGTCCCGCTGCGAATGGGGCCACGACGATTACAGCCTGAATGTGGAGAACCTGCCTAAGGTGCCACCGAGGCCCGAGCCCGAGGCGCCGTTTTCGGCAAAAGTCCGTGCGGGGCAGCCGGATCTGTTCGGGGCGAAGAACGGGGGCAACCGATGAACCGTCATGTGAATGCCATCGCCGGCCGCCTCAGCCTTCGCGCACCCCAACGTCAGTCTCTCGAAATCCTCAATCGAATTACCGAAATCGCCCCGCCAAGGAAGGGCGCGGACCTTGACGCCGCACTCGCGACCATACAAAGCGAGTTTTCCAGCGTCACTGACTTCGAACGAGAATTTCCCAGCCTATGCTTCGCGTTGGCGACCGGGGTAGGCAAGACCCGGTTGATGGGCGCCTTCATCGGCTATCTTCATCTGGCACACGGGTTAAACAATTTTTTCGTTCTTGCGCCGAATCTGACCATCTACAACAAACTGGTCACAGACTTTAGACCGAACACGCCCAAATACGTGTTCAAGGGGATTTCGGAGTTCGCGGTTTCGCCGCCGGTTATCACAACTGGCGAAACCTACGAGCGCCAGATCGCCAGCGGCGGACAGCTATTCCCGACGACGATCAACATCTTCAACATCTCGAAGATCAACACGGAGGTGCGCGGTGGACGCAGCCCGCGCATCCGCAGCTTCCGGGAGGAGATCGGTGAGAGCTATTTCGACTATCTCGCCGGCCTCGACGATCTCGTGCTCATCATGGATGAGTCCCACCGCTATCGTGCTTCGGCCGGCATTCGAGCCATCAACGAACTAAAGCCCGTCCTCGGCCTGGAACTGACCGCGACGCCGTTCGTCGAAACCAGCCGGGGACCGGTGCCGTTCAAGAACGTCATCTTCGACTACCCTTTGGGGCGCGCCATGGCAGACGGTTTCGTGAAGGAGCCGGCCGTTGTCACACGTAAGAACTTTAATCCAGCCGGCATGTCAGTCGAGCAAATCGAGCGCCTGAAGCTGGAAGACGGCGTCAGGCTTCACGAGAGCGTCAAGGTCGAGCTCGAAACGTACGCGCGTGAAACGATGAATCCCATCGTGAAGCCGTTCCTGCTCGTCATCGCCCGGGACACGACGCACGCAAGCCAGCTGATGCAGCTGATACAGTCCGACGCCTTCTTCGAAGGCCGGTACGCGGCGAAGGTCATCCAGGTCGACTCTAGCAAGACGGGAGTCGAGGAAGACGAGATGGTCGAACGGTTGCTCAAGGTCGAGCACACCGATGAGCCCACGGAAATCGTTATTCACGTGAACATGCTGAAGGAAGGTTGGGACGTCACGAACCTTTACACCATCGTTCCGCTGCGAGCCGCTAATGCGCGCACGCTCATAGAGCAGTCGATTGGTCGTGGTCTTCGTCTCCCCTACGGCAAGCGCACCGGTATCACCGCCGTCGATCGGCTGAATATTGTGGCGCATGACCGCTTCCAGGAGATCGTTGAGGAGGCGAACAATCCCAACTCGACGATTCGCTTGCAGCACGTTGTGCTCAATCCTGACCAGCTGCAGCAAAAGACAGTAACAGTCATCTCCCAGTCTCAACTTGCCGCCAAGCTGGGCCTCAAGCCCGACTATCCCACGTCGAGCACACAAGTCTCAGGGTTAAACGAGGAACCTGCCGTTTTCAATGCGGAAGAGCAGAAGATCGCACAGATCGCCTACGACGTGATCCGCAAGCTCGAAGCGCGGCCAGAGAAGCTTCCGAGCGTCACCTATCTCCAGAAACCGGAGGTGCAAGCCGCAGTTTTGAAGGAAGTGACCAATCAGTATCGACCGGCGCAGATGGAGCTGGGCGGCATCACAAAGCAGCCGGATTTGGCGGCGGTCGTCGCGAAGACAACAGAGATCGTGGTTCAGCAGACCGTCGATATCCCGCGTATTCTTGTGGTTCCAAAGGGTGTGGTAAAATCGGGTTTCAAGCCATTTACGCTGGATCTGTCCACGATCAACTATCCGGCACCTGACGACGAACTTTGGATCAGACATTTGCGCACGGAGCAGGTCGATGTGATCGGTCTTGGTCGCGGGAGTATCGACGAGCAGAGACTGGAAGACTATGTCGTCAGTGGGCTGATCGATTTCGACGATGTGGCCTACGACGAGCATGCCGACCTGCTATACGACTTGGCCGAGCAGGTAGTCTCACATCTCCGGGGATATCTGTCTGCCGACGATGTGCGAAAGGTTCTCCGCCTGCACCAACGGGAAATTGCGCGATTTGTCCATGCGCAGATGCAGAAACACTTCTGGCAGGATAGCGACGTCGACTACGAGGTTGTGGTGACGCGAGGGTTCACGGCACTTCGGCCAAGCGCCTATACGGCTGTAGCTGGCGATGAACCGCTAAATTTCAGAATACCGCTCGCCGACAAGAGCAATATGGCGAAGTACCTTTTCGGGGGGTTTTCTCGGTGTCTCTATCCAATCCAGAAATTTCAATCCGACGCAGAACGTAAGTTGGCGGTCATTTTAGAGCGCGATGCGCTGAGATGGTTTAAACCAGCCAGAGGTCAGTTTCAGATTTTCTACAAATGGGGCGCTGATCACCCAGAATATCAGCCGGATTTTGTCGCTGAGACCACCGATCGGATCTTTATGTTGGAGCCAAAGGCGTTGAACCAAATGTCCGATACGGAGGTCCTCGCAAAGCGCGATGTAGCCGTAACTTGGTGCGAGCGCGCAAGTGATCATGCGAAGACCTACAACGGCAAAGCTTGGACGTACGTACTTATCCCGCACGATGCAATCGCCGAAAATATGACGTTAACTGAGCTTGCACGGAAATATTCAAATTCGCCGGCTTAAATCTTCGACGTCGAAAGCGGTACCCGTTCGGAAGGTGCGGGCCGGAGGCGCCTACAACTTGGTCGGTTGTGGTGGCGGTGGTTGGCAGATGCCGCCCGAAACGAAACCAAATGAAAAAACCAACCAGCGTCCGGAGCCTTGAAGAGTTTGGCCGGATTCAACTGTCCCCAAACTTCTTTATGCGCGATTTTCTCTTCAGCGAAATCGCCGCTATACCCGGGCTCCCGAACATTCCTGACGATCCGGATCTTGCCGTAGCAGCGGGACGGCGGCTCTGTGAGGAGCTGCTGGAGCCGCTGCAGGCAATGTTTGGGCGGATTGCGATTCGGTCGGCGTACCGGTCGCCAGCCGTCAACGCGGTTGGGAACAAGAAGAGCCCGAACTGCGGTTCAAACGAGAGCAATTTCGCCGGTCATATTTGGGATCGGCGCGATGCCGAGGGGTGTATGGGCGCGGAAGCTTGCATCGTGATCCCCTGGTTTCTGCCGCACTACAACAAGACCCGCGATTGGCGGCCACTCGCGTGGTGGATTCACGATCATCTACCGTACAGCTACATGGAGTTCTTCCCGAAACTATGCGCGTTCAATCTGGCATGGCGTGAGAAGCCGCATCGCGAGATCCTGAGCTACATTCCGCCGCACAAGGGGTTCTTGACGCGCCCCGGTATGCCGAACCACACCGGCAGACACTCACAGTGGTACAAGGGCTTTCCAAAGCGCGTAACAGCTTAGGCTGCGTCCGAGCGAGGGGAGAGAGCGATGAGCAAGTACGAGCCGCTTCGAAAATATCTTGCCACGCTAGATCAGGCCGAATGGCGACCGACCTTCGATGAGATCGAGACCGTTCTAAGATTCGAGCTGCCGAAGAGCGCCCGAGTCCATCAGGCATGGTGGGCCAACGAGAGGCAAAGCCACAGCCACGCCGCAGCATGGCTCGACGCCGGGTGGGAAACCGAGGACCTTACGCTAACGGGTGAGCGAATCACGTTTCGGCGGAGAGGAGCAACACGGCGAGCCGCCCCTCTCAACAATAATGCGGCCAGACGTATACCCGATGCGCGATCGATTGAGAGCGCATCACATACGTGGGACGAGAGCAAAGAATTGCAGGCTGAGATCGGGATGACATGGAGCCCGATTGGGCGCGTCGTGCTCGATAGTGCAGGCCGGCTCGGCTTTCCAAAAGCACCATCGGTGCCAGCCCTTTATCGTTTTCGCATCCGGCAGAATGGTCGCGAGTCACTGTATTTTGGTGAGTCAGACAATCTCAGTCGACGGTTCGGGAACTACCGGAATCCAGGGCCGACGCAACAAACCAGTCTTAGGATCAATCAAGCATTCCGAGCCGCGCTCGAAGCCGGTGCCTCAATTGGTGTGGCTGCTGTGGTTGGCGGCGCCTGGATAAAACGCAACGGTGTTCAGGCCGATGCGGACCTCTCGTCAAAGGCGACGCGGCGCTTCTTTGAGTGTGCCGCGATCGTTGAGGGCGGCGGTACTGATGTCGACTCGTTGAATCGATAAGGTCTCGTTCAGACGCCCAAGACAGTGTGGGTCCGCTTTGCTGCCACCCGGCTCGCCTCCGCGTCATACGTCGGACGGATCTTGTTGAAGAACGAGTGGCCGGCGCCCTCGTACAGGAAGATCTCGATCCGCGTGTTCCCCTTCGCCGCCGCGCGCACGGCGTCGATCTCGGCGCTGGGGATGTGCTCGTCCTTCAGGCCGTAATGGAGCTGGGCCGGGCAGGGGAGCGCCGCCAGCGCCTGCGGCCAGCGGCTGATGCCGAGGCCGTAGAACGAGATCGCGCCGTCGAAGCCGCCCCTGGCCGCGGCGAGGATGGCGACCGGCCCTGAGAAGCAGAAGCCCCACACGACGACCTTGCCGGAGACGCCGCCGGTATTGCGCAGCCAGCCGGCGGCGCGGCCCACGTCCGCGCCGGCGTGCTCGAAGTCAAAAGCGTGCACCCGCGACCACGCCTCCTTGTGTCCGCCGTCATAGGAGAGCGGTCCCGGCACCTCATCCCGCCAGAACAGGTTCGGGATCAGCACGCAGTGACCGCGCGCGGCGTACTCGTCGGCGAGCTCGCGGAACACCGGGTTGATGCCGAACATGTCGTGCAGGATGACCAGCCCGGCGCCCTTGCCCGCCGGGCCCTCATCCTGAGAGCTTGTGAGTCTATGTCGATATGGTTGGCAGGCCTAGAAGGGATTGGCGATGCGGCTGGGCAGCGGCGGGGGCGTCAAAGGGTCAGCGTCT
>WNFI01373585.1_pt1 | contig 26927 bp, 32 predicted proteins | sample 5400471 | NCBI WGS metagenome assembly WNFI01 (sample SAMN13153348, study PRJNA577476) | soil metagenome | isolation source: 100 cm saprolite on Douglas fir-dominated hillslope | place: USA:California | collected 2013-09-17
GAAGAGATAGCCCTCGACGTTCGGCTTGTAGTGTTTCGTGAGCCAATCGTGCAAGTGTTTGGTGAGCAGCTCGGACATGCAGACCGGAGCGGCGCTGTTGTCGCTCTTCGGAGTGCTTTCCTTTCGAGTAGCGTAGTCCAGGGCGCCAGTGATGTGAATGAGTTTCCGCTTGAAATCGAGGCTACCGACTTTTAGAGCGGTCACTTCGCCGATTCGCAGGCCGCAAACTGCGGCGATGAGCAGCATGAGTTTGTAGGGATAGGGCGCAACGTTGATGACACGCGCGGCGGTGTCTGCGTCGAAGAAAAAGATTTGCGGTTGGGGCTTTTTATCAGCAGGAAATACGATGTCCCTCTTTTCGACGTTCGGGACCGCGTAACCCCACTTTCGGCCCAGATTTAGAATCGAGCCTAAGGTACCGTGGACATTTTCGGCGGTCTTGCGGCGATCAACGCGCCGGCCGACTGCGGTAACGAACGCTTGATGCTGGCTGAGGTTCAGTTCGCGCAAGGGAACCTCGCCAAGCTGCGGGAGAATGTATGTACGAATGTGGGATAGGGCCGCACGCGCTCCCCCAGGTTTGCGATTCGGCAGGATCTTCTCAGTCCACTCCTCGATGAGTGCTCTGACCGTTTTTCCGCCTCGTGGCGCTGAGGGTTTGAGATTTGCTTTGGCCCTGGCGTTGTAATCGTCCAGGTATGGCTGAAGGGCAGCCTTGGCGGCCCGCTCCGATGTAATCGCCGCATCGAAGGTGATCGTGTGGCGTGTCCTCTTGCCGGTCTCGGGATTGGCTTCATAGTTTCTGTACGATCCAACCCATCGGGCACCTCGCTGGTAGACGCGTCCAGATTGGAAGCGTCGCCGGGGCATGATGTTCCTCTCAATGCTCGGCGACGATGACGTTGCTGGCGCGGAGTCTACCACAGGACCAGGTTGGAGCGCGGTCGCCACGCCTAAATTCTTGCCTCCGTTGTAAGGGCGGGAGCGACTCCACGAACTTTTTGGGCGGCTGAAAGCCGAAAAAGTGGGGTCGCTCCCGCCCGTTTTGGTGTTTTTTCCACTGCGACTTTCGTTTCCCTTCGCCCTCTATCTCCCACTCCGAAAAGAAATTGCTGGTGCCACAGGTTGAAGAACTTGGAGAAGACGAAGCTGAAGTGTGTAGTTCTTGCCATCTTCACCTGACTCACCTTGTTCCGTTCGCCTTGGAGAGAGTGAGGGACACTCTTTGGAATCGCCGAACCCCCTACTACTAAAGAGGCCTCGAAAACGGAAAAACTCAAAGACCAGCAGGGGGTGACTGTGCTGCCTGCCTTTCTACTTTGCTATTCATACCTTCATCCCCCACTTACGAAGTTGCGCGCGGTGCGGCTCTCCCTTGGGGCAAGGGCAGGGCGTCCCACTGAGCAGCCAGCCGCCAACGCAAGAGCAAACCTCTGCCGGAGTCTCGCCGGGTTGGTGGATTGCAAACTCGCGCCGCTGAATCTCTTTTTTCCTGAGCAGGAGGACTTTGGGGTATCCGATGCCGTTTGCTTTTAGCTCTTGCAGCATCTTCTCGATGAAATTGAACATCTCCCATCTCTTGACCGGGCGCTTTTCCTCTAGCCAGCGTTTTTCGCAGTAGTCCAAGGCGCGCAGGTCCTCGAACTCAAGGAAGCGTTCTTTCAGTTGGAGGGTTTCAGTCAAAGTCATCAGTCACATGATCCTTTCCGGTTTTGGGGCGCGGTGTGGAAAAGACGAATCTTCTTGTTCTTTTGGGGTGACGGATGACTTTACTGAGGTAAAGATAGTGGCATCGTTTTCGATACGCACAGAATCCATACCGTCGGCCCGACTGGACGGAATTTGTACTATCGGTGAGCAGATGTATTTCAGGCAGCGGATGTGACGCTTTGACTTTAGGTTCCCCAGAAACTCGCGGCGACGCTCGATGTAGCCCGCCTTTTCAAGCTCGACGAGGAGCGCCTTTACCTTCACAATTCCATGTCCGGTTTCGAACTGGAGGCGGGGATTGCTCACGAAAGTCTCGCCAGTCTTGTAATCGGCGAAGGTCGCCAGCGTTGCGTATAGCCCTTTTGCAGCGTGAGAGAGACGAGTCGCCCGACGCCAGAACTTATCTGGGAAACGGACCTCGTGCTCGCGCTTCACGACCGCACCGCCGCGTCGAAGAGTGGCAATCCGCCCGTTTGCGAGGGACGCCGACCATGCCCTCGCTCGTATCTGCCTGCGGCAATGGAAGCCGGTTGTTGTAGTTCCAGCGGCTCGGACGTCAGGCGGTAACGGACATAGGTTTCCCCCTGCAACAGGAAGCTATCGATCACGCAGCCCTGTCGCTTGAGCTCGTCCACGCGAGCGCCGCATTGCGTCATCCGATGTTCAAAGATCAGCGTGGCGCGAGAGACGCCCTGCGCACCCGCCGCACGTAGCAACTCGAGAATTTTTTCGCGCTGGCTCGCGGCGAACGCAGGGCGTCCACGATGGATTTTTCTTGTCTGACTTGGAGAATGTGGCTTAGACTGATACCGCATCGTGTTCCTTTGTCCGCCGCTGTCGAAGGAAGCGGACGATTTTGCGAACGCCGGGATTGCTGCCCGGCGTTTCGCGCTTTTAAGCCCCTGCGTGAACCTCTTTCTCGTTCACACCCCTGGCCGGCACTGTGCTCTCCGCAATCATTCGCTCGATCACTTCGCGCTCGACGCGAACCATCCTCGCGGAGATGCGAACGACGGGGATTTTTTTGCGAAGAATCCAGCAACGGATCGTCGAGGCTTTGCAGTTCAAGAGTGCTGCGGCCTCTTCACAGCGTAGGAGTGACGGGCTCGCTTGCGCCTGTTTCATGCTACGGACGATAGAGAGCGAGTGTGACTTCGTCTACCCGCAGATATGAGGGGATTTTTGCGGGTTTAGTCTAATGTATGTTTGCTGAAAGTAATGCCATGCTTTCTGAGGACCGTGCGAAGCCGGGTCACATCCCGACACAAGGTTCTCTCGCAGTCGGAGTCATGCGCACCTTTCCTGCAGGTGCAAAGGCGCTTGGTGATCTCCTTCCAAGTGAGTTCGGGATTCAACATTTTCATTTCTGTGGCTTGAATCGTCATGGAGCGGTGCGTAGCGGGACGGCCACGGCTAAAGTAGCCGGCCTTGCGGACCACAGCTAAGGCATCTTCTGCCGCGAATCCCGATTCCCTCATAAGCGTGGCAATCTCAAGTTTCCGGGCATCGGAGAGTAGGGCATCCTGCGGGTGAATCCACCCTGTGATCTCCACCCATTCTTCAAAAGAAGCGACAAGCTCTTTACCGCAAAGTTCTTGGTGCTCTACTGTCAACTTCCCTTCGGACTTCAAACGCTGAATCTCCTCTTGGATCTCCGAAAGTCGTACAGGAAGGCGGGCAAACTCCTCCTCGGCAGCCGCGCGCATGGCGTTCAGGATTGGGCGGCCAACCTCACGGGAATGGTATCTCAAGGGGGAATCGCTGCTCGTCGGTGGCTGCTCCGCACCACTAGTTGTGAGTGGGACTCGGTTATCAATAGCGGCTGTCTTGCGCTCCCCCCTTGCGCACAGAGGTGATTCGCGCCTATCCTTCTTCCCACGATTCATGCAGTACCTCGCCCCGTTGCCAGCCGGGGCTTTTTTTATCACCCTAGGTGTCCGATGACCCAAAATAGCGTTGCTTGGTTTCGCGCACTTGGCGCGGCGACAGTCGTCTGATGAGCAACTCCCGGTCTCGATCGAGCGGTTCGACGACGTTGTTGAGCAGCTCGCAGTTCTTGTCCGCCCCGGCGATGGCGAGCAAAAGATTCTCCAACATTCTGCGCTTGAAACGATCACCAAGGTCGCGCTGGTCGAACCATACGCCGTTGATCTCGAAGGGATCGATGTCAGCAACATCGATCCATACCGCCCGCTTCTCCAACGCACATTGGTGGAATATCTCATTCAGTCGCCGGTTGGTGTCGCTGGCCTTCGAGGAGGAGTGCGGCTTCAAGACCCATAGGATTCGCCGTGTCAACTCCTCGCCCTCGCCGATGTAGATTCTTTCCTTCTCGCCCGGCTGCCGCTTGTCAATGCGCCAGCGGTACACGGCAGGAATCGAATATCTCTCCTTGAAGTACGGAGTGAATTTGTCGGGGAAACACCATGCTTGGCCGTTCTCCTGAGTGACGGCGCTTCGCCACTGCACGGAAATGTTGAGTCCGCCCATGATTCCCACCTACGATCCTTCCAAAAACTCGATTTGCTTGTCCCGCGGCTGTTTCTGTCTGACGACGTGCGACCCGACCCGCTTCCATGTTTTCGGTATGCGACTAGGCATGAAATTATGTCCCTCAGAAAAACGGAACAAGGTCACAGCGTTTGCGAAGGCTCCCCGCGCCTCCGATGAAGGCCAGAAAGCGGACAAGCCACTCGATGTATCGGGCTTCTACTGCTACGACATTCTTTCATCAGTCCGTTCGGAAAACATGTGTTTGTTGAACACTCCGCGGCGCCGATCCGCTCCAACAAAATCAAGCGGCTACGGACGCTCTTCGCGGCAGCTTTTTTGAACAGGCGGCTACAGTTCCGAGACTCACCCCTAGACTGGCCGCAATCGCTCTCAGGGACAGCCCGCCTTCACGCAGGCGGGCAATCCCGGCCTCGTCCACGACTACACGCGGCCGTCCTAGCTTCTTACCCTTCGCCCGCGCATTCCTCAGCCCAGCCCGGACTCGCTCGGCAATCAGACTGCGTTCGAGCTCCGCCACGGCGCCCAGGACTGTAAAGACCATTCGGCCTGTCGGCGTCGCGGTATCAAGCGATTCCGACAGACTGACAAATTCGATCCCCAGGACGCGGAAGGTATCGAGCGCGCGGAGCAGATGCGAAACGCTTCTGGCGAAGCGGTCAAACTTCCAGACCGCTACCACGTCGAACTTACGGCGGTGGGCGTCGGCCATCAGTCGGTCGAGCGCGGGCCTGCGGTCCTTCGCTCCGCTCATGGTGTCAACGTACTCCCCGGCAACGGTCCAGCCTCGCCTCTCGCAATACTCGCGCAGTTCGCGCGTTTGCATGGTCACGTCCTGGCCGTGGTTGGTTGTCGAGACTCGCGCGTAAATGGCGGCTTTCATTTGGCACCTGCCTTCGGGCCGGGCGTGCGATCTATCCTGCGCGCCCTGGCAATATCGCCCTCAGTCCATCTCCAGAGTGTGCGAGCGCCACCCATCGGAACTGCTACTGATGGCTTGATCTTTCCAACGGCCAGCCAGCGATTGACAGTTCGAAAAGCGACGCCGATCTTTGCGGCCGCCTCTGCGGTGCTGAATGTCTTTTTCATCCGGTCTCACCTTTCTCGGCCTCATGCGGCCAGCAATTCAGATTCAAGACTTTGGAGCGCATCCCTGACGTTGTTTCGGACGTTCTTGCAGATGCGCAGAAAATCAGGGGCGTTTTCGGCGGTGCCGTGCTCACGTTCCCAAATCCTTGCGAGATGCACGGCGGTTTCGTTGGAGAGTCCGTAGCTGGAAAATTCGACTTGAATGCAGCGCGAGATAAAACGCGGCTCCAAGTTCTCGGCCGTATTGCAGGTGAATACCCAAACCGTTCGCTGCGGTGCCTCTGTGGAATCCAGTTTCGACAGTAGCGCGAGCTGCGCGGCACGCGACGCGGAATCCACTTCGTCTATCAGAACAAAATGAAACCCCTTGCCCTCCATCGGAACGTAAGCACAGACGCGGCAGATACGTTCCAATTCGTCGAGGGTTAGTTTCTGACTGCCGACGTGATGAAACTCCGCGTTCATTTCCTCGGCCATCGCTTGCGCCATCGTTGTCTTGCCTACGCCCGAAGGTCCGTAGAACAGGAAAGAGCAATCATAGGGACGCGCCACAAACTTGCTGGCGATCCGCTTGGGGCGCTCCAGGCCGACAAACTCGGCAATGCGGCGCGGTCGATACTTCTCCGACAGCCTCAGGGGAAAATCAAAAGTGGGATGCAACGGGTTGTTCTGGAAATGGTTGACTGCTAGATTGGCTTCAGCTTCCATCGTGAATTACCTCACTTTGGGAGTTAGGCTCTGTCAGATGTTCTAAGCACCTGGCAGAGCCGTTTTCGTTCTGGCGCAACATGTGACAGATTGCGAAATCGCTGTCAAGCAAAATCGGCAGGCGAACGGAAAATAGTTGGCAGGCGAATTGGCCCGCACGCAGGAACGGCAGGGGATTGGACACGCATTTTCTCCTGATTTTACGCGGCCTTTCGAGCATCCTCCGGGTGCGTACGCCAATAGCGCGGCCCCTCCGTCGGGGGACGCAGTTGACTCACGAGGCTGAATACCCCTCTCTCTGCCACCTTCATTGTCCGGCCTCGGCACATTCCACCAAGAACGTCACCAAGCTGCGCGGCGACATTTTTTTCGAGTGGCTGTCTTTTTGGTCCCCCTATTTTTGGTCGTGGATGAACGACGGGTGGAAGCAGGATAGATTTGCGCCACGAAAGTGGCAATACTCTGTTGGGGAGGTTGCAGACATGTGGAAGGTCCTCAGGCGAGGTTTTCGGGAATGAGTCGGGCGTGTTTGGATTCGGAGAGTTTCGCCGCATACTAGTTCGCTCGGAGGGCTTCCTTCTTTTCAGTGGCTTAGGCCGCCACATAGGGAAGCGTTTTTTTTTCCACACGTGCGTTTGTGCTACATCAGACTCCCGTTGTTATGATTAGCGAACAAACTAGCCATGTAATAGTATGTCTGTTACGAGTCCCGGCTCGAATCACTTCCGGTGGGGTGCGCTTATGTCAACGGAGATTAAGACCCTTCGTACGATTGTGCAAGAAGGAATCCGTGTGCAGCGGGACAGCCCTGAGCCCGTCGAATACATCGACGCGGCGAACACTCTGTCAGATGCCATTGCACGACAAAACCATGTCATATTTGGCCGGCGTGGATGCGGAAAAACGCTCCTGCTTCACGAGTCCGAACGGCGGGTCAAGGCGGATGTTAAGGTCGTTTATATCAATTGCGAGGACTATAAACAACATTCTTTCCCAAACGTGCTTATCGAGATACTCGATCAGTTGTTCGGAGAGCTAGAAAGGAATCTCACCGGATGGTTCGGAAAAAAGAGACGCTCAAGGGAGCTCATTCAAGGGATTCGCGCCCAGTTATCACGATTGAAGCGCGACGCAGACGAGCGCACGACCAAGGTGCGTGAAGCCAACTCATCTGAGACTTCGGATGAGAGTTCGGTTGGCGCCGCAGCTCATGGTCTGCACGTTGGAGTTGCTGAACGCGCGGCGCAGAAGGCTGCTATAGAGAAGGAGTATCAAGAGCAGGACAGCAAAATTCGTGAGCTGAATCTGTTGCTGCCAAGTCTGAAAGCGAGCATTAGGGAGTTTTTTGTGCTGTCCACTGAAGTCAAGGCGGTTTTTCTCGCCCTTGATGACTTTTACCACCTCCCACGAAGTATTCAACCGCACGTTGCAGACTACATTCATAGACTGTGTAAGGATGTTCCTTTGTATTTCAAAATTGCTACCCTGCGCCACGCCAGCGTATTGTTCGCAGACCGAGATGAACAGCCCATTGGTATCCAGGAAAGGCACGACTTTCAGCCGATCAATGTGGATTTTACACTGGAGAATTTTAAGCGCACTGCCGGGCAACTTCGACAGATTCTCTACGCATATGGGGAGAAGGCCGAGATGCATCGCAGCGAGATCGACGATCTGTTCATGGGAGAGGGCTTTGACCGATTAGTCTTAGCTGCTGGAGGCGTTCCAAGGGATTTCCTGTCGCTGTTGTTGGAAGCACTATCTACCAAAGGGCCGGGAGAAGAAAGAATTGGGAAGGACGACGTACGGCAACTTAGCCTGCAAGTCTTTCAACGAAGAATACAGGAGCTAAAGGTTGATGCTGAACAACAAGATCAGGACATGCTTCTCAAGGGCATCAATGCCATTACGAGGTTTTGTTTAGAGAGAAAGGAGAACGTGTTTTTGGTGCCTGACCAGGCTCTTCAAGAACAAAATGGACTTCGTGAGTTGTTAAATCGTCTTCTCGACTATCGCATTATCCATATAGTTGGGACAGCATTGACACACAAAAGTCACCCGGGGACGTTCGCCGCGTTTGCCTTGGACATCGGCGCATATGCCAAGTTTCGTAAACTAGAGGGTAGGTTTCGGGAAATTGAAATCACCGCACCCGATTCTCGGGAGCGGTGCAGAAACTCGCCAATTCTAGAAGGCGAGAACCTCCTGCAACTCCTTAAGACTGCACCTCCCGATGCTCAGGCGGGGTTGGACGATGTGGCTGCCTGAGCTATAGCTCGTCGGAGCGTCGAGTATCAGGGATGGTCTCAATCACATCTGTTTTTCGCCCGAATAAGGCGGTGTTGGCAGGACAGATACTCTGGTCGGGCTGGCGCTGGAAGAAAGCCAGGAGTTGAGTGGGGACGCTGTACCAGTTCCGGTGTGAGTCTTGTGGGCATGAGGCGGAAGTCTCAGGCGGCCGGGACTGCGGCATGGCCTCCGCGACGGTGACGGTCCTCTGCGAGACTTGCCGCGAGTTGTTCGATGTCGTCACAAGCACCGATGCGATCTTCGCGAAACCCGAGCGTGAAATACCGATCCGCTGTCCTAACGATTCCGCTCACTCCTGCCAGCTCTGGACGTCTCCAGGCCCTTGCCCAAAGTGCGGCAAGACAATGGTTCGCGGAGAGGAAACGGTGCTGTGGGATTAGGTATCTGTGGCTCGCGGGGTCCGGGGCCTCGCGAGAATCAGCAGCGGATCGGCGCACCGCTGAACGCCCGAACCTAACCCTCTCCTAGAACTCCCTGCCGGATTCTGCCGCGGCCTCCTCGATGATTGTCCGGCCTCGGCGCGGCACCTAGTAAGGTCACCAAACTTGAGGGACAGATTTTTTGCGAGTTCGTTTTTTTCTGGGCTGCTCCCGATTTTTTCGTTTCAAGATTTGCTCTCCGCCTGCTGGTCGTCTTCGTTTCTTAGGAGGGAAGCTCTGCTACAGTTCTTGTCGACGCATCGAGGACCGCGCAAGTGGGGACCACTGGTTGCTCACGCTGCAAACGGCGGGAATGTGAATGAGAATCTGGACACTCAAGAAATATCAACAGCGAGTCAAGGGAGGCTTATTCTCTGATCTGCCGCATCATGTGAGGGACCGCGCCAGAAGTCTGCTGGCCGGGTTCCGCGAAAGATGGCGCGGGAATCTCCCTCAGTGGCGACTGGCAATCCTGGTAGGCCAAGCAAAGCGGCTGGCACTTCACCCGCCCAACTCTGAATGGGGACGCTCGATGCTGTCCAAACGAGGTGGCCATGCGGTCCAGAGGAAATACAGGCTAGAAGGTCGCCAACCGACTGAAAAGGCCACACGCATCCGCTTGCTCCGACAGAAGGCAAGAAAGGCCCAAGAGGCACAGGTTAAGGCTCAGGAAGCACAGGCTCTCGCACGCGCCACGACATCCCCATGGATAAGCCCTCCTGAGAATGTCGCAAGAGCTCACCGATGGGTGATCAACCGTCCAAACCTGCCGCCACCTCCTTCTCTGGAGGCCAGAATGCTTCACAAGCAGTTGGATCCCCCAGGGTGCCGGTGCTACTACTGCGCCTATCCTAACCACGACGAGCCCTAACGGAACATGCAGCCAACCAAGAGGGACGGAAGCAAAGACCTTCAGTCCCAAATCATCGTTATCTTCGCTAACACAGGGAAGGACGCACACAGAAGCGCGCGGAAGTGCGAAAAGCGAGGCGGGACGCAAATCGCAGCATCGAGCCGAAAGTCTTTTCCCTGCAATACTGGCGGCCCTACCGAAGCCCATAAATTGGAATCCCGCGGCCCTCAGAAGCCTCAGACCTCATCCCCATACCTTTACTCTTCTGGTAGACCTCTATGCTCTCTCCTCTCGCTCCCCGGCACAATCTGTTTCCCTTCGCATCCTCTTCGCTATGCAAACAGCCGGGAGTTGATTCGCGCGCGCACGGAGAGACAGAAGGAGCGGCAGGGGAGAGAAAACAAAACTCCGTTCGGAACACGCAGCCACACAGAATCACGCTTCAGACGCGGCGGAACAGTTCCGAGAGCGAAATTTTCAACGTCTTGGCAATCTTCTCGATATTCACGAGCGAGACGTTTCGTTCGCCGCGTTCGATGCCGCCAATGTAGGTTCGGTCGAGGCCACACATGTCCGCAAACGCCTCCTGAGACACGCTGAGCTTCTCGCGTTTCCTGCGGATCGCCCTGCCAAACCGGAGTCGCACATCTTCTGTTGTCACCGTGCGACATATTTGTCAGGCTTGCTGTTGATGTGTCCACGGACGATGAGTATCATTCCCCCAAGCCCTTTTCTCTCCCAAAGAGGCGGTCCTCACTGCAACGATGAAACGCCGTTACGTCGAGACCGATCCTGAGGTTAAGGTGGTTCTCTCCGCCGGAATGAAGCTGCGCTATATCGAAATTTCCCCCGAGATTATTGCCGAACTGCCGGAGTGGAGCCCCGCCGAGATCGAACGGGAGAGCGACCAAACACTCAAAGACTTGGGTATCAACCGTCAACCAGACGAATCCCATTTGAACGCCTGGGCGCGGACTATGCTCGGAGAAAACGGTTGCGAAGACAACCCCGAGAACCACCAATGGCTGACCGAAGCAATTCGGCAGGACAGCGACGTTCTGCGTTTCGTGTGGGTCCTCGGCGGGCAAGAGCGAAGTCAATTCGGACTCGACGATTCGCCCGCATTCAGAGAACACCTGGCCGGGCGCGCCGCGGATGATGCGCTTATGGCTGCTTTTGCGCAAGCGCCAGACACTTGGCGTCCGGGCGGCGAAGAGACGCCGGCGCTTGAGAGATTCTCGGAGGTCGTTGTTTGGGTGTGGATGGTTCTGTGGACGCTGCTTCCGCTTGCTGGAATCTTCCTCGTGTGGCGGAGAGGTGACCATTGGATTCCGCGCATTCTTCTCACAGCTGCCTTCAGCGCAGCCTTCGGCTACCTGCTCATTCTGCTCGTAAAGGAGTTTCCTTGGTCAAGACCGAAAGAGGAACCAGCGCGGAACCAGACCTTTTCCGTCGAAGCCGACCGGGAGGCGTATATGAGGGAAGGAAACCTGCTACGACTCGCAATCGTGATTTTGTCCCTGATCCTTGCCTTGCTGCTGTGGGACAGTTTTTTGAAGCCTCAGCCCAAGGCCGCAGGCAGGTTCCAATCCTTAGGTCAGGACCATTTTCGTGCGCTCGACACGAAAACCGGCAAGCTGTGCTCAACGGTTGATAGTCATTACGACAGTTTCAGGGACGTAGAGGTTCAGGGGTCAGGCACATTTGAGGTTCCAAGTGAGTGGGCCGATGCCCGAGTCCAGTCTTATCTGAAAGCCTACAAGGCCGAGGACAAGGAAGACTTTCGACAGCCGGGTAGAAAGCAATTTCGCGAGGCATTCGACAACTCGCTCTTGCCGAAGTGTGCAAACCTAGACTAAGAAACGCGCACAAAACTCGCACACGACAACAGACCGTGTGGAACTCGCTGTCTTTCAATGGGTTAGGAACGTCAACGCTGCCGAAGCTATCCACTGTACCTTATTCGTTGTGCTGGGGGGGCAGAGAAGCATAGGATGCCCAAGCGAAAGGCCCAAATCGGAAGTTCCGGCATTAAAAGGCGAAAGGGCCGGACGTGACAATGCCAAGATCTTTTACCAGCCTTCTCCAATGCTTGGGGTTCGCAGTCCCCGCCCCTACGCTGGACATCCACGGTTACTATTTTAATCTGGCCACACAATACTACGTCACCGCGCGATGGGCGACTTTCACAATCGCTGGCACAGTCGCTGGGAACCTCTTCCACCACGCCGTCGAACTTTACCTCAAAGGCGACCTTTCGCGCAGCGTGCCCCGGAACCAACTGATAATATTCGGGCATAACCTCAGTCGCCTCTGGAAGGCGTACAAAGGGAAATATTCCGCCGTTGACCTTTCCAGCTTCGACAACTGCATCAAGGCACTCCAAAAGTTTGAGACCATCCGCTACCCTGACTCCATCGCAAATAGGGGCATGTTTTTTGCAATCCCTGTGTCCCGCCCGCAACCGCCCCTCGGTTTCTCGGTGGCCGCGGGCGGGACCACGCCACCGACCTACTCTGTTGTCGTCAATGATATTGACCAGCTCATTAGAAACCTCTTCACTGTCAGCTCACTTAATCCAGATTTCTGCTTTGCACCGCTGTGCATGGAGGGGAGGGCCCTTCTTCACCGCGACAATCCTGCTTTCCCCTAACAAGTACCCGAACCTCGAACAACTGTTTTTGCCATCAGTTCAAAACTCGTGGAGTCGGCAGATGTCACGAAGACTTCGTGCCTTCAAAAGGTGGGAGTGATGTTCAGCGGGCTTGGGGACTTCTCTAGCGTCGCCCTTCACCAATCGTAGTGCTGCTTTTTCGAATCCGAGGGCGTCAGTGAGGCAGAATACAAATCGGAACTCGTTCTGCCATGCGTAGCTCTTGAACTTGGACATGGCGATCTGGTCGGGCAACGCCCAACGTGGGTTGGGAGGTTCGCTCGGGTCGTAGTAATCGACCCGGTCTGCGCGAAACGTGGCGAGGAGTGGCAACGCCCTCTCTATCCTCGCGCACAAAGTTTGGATCTTGAAAATTTCAACGCACGCGACCGCGTTGAACCTTTTTCGAAGATCATCGGTGAGCCACCTACTTACACAGAACACGAGAATTTCTTCTTGGTTCGCTGTTGACTCGAAGGCGAAACCCGCCATGGTAAATGTCTTGCTCTGGATATGATTGGTAATGAGCAGGCCATCTTCCGGACGATAGACGGAGTTCCCCTCATTTTTATCCTCCCTGACGTTCTTGTCCTCGTAGTCGCGAAAGTACGCCAACGAATGAAAGAACACCTCCCCATTGAGAAAAGCATCTGCATATTTGAGGTTGGTGAAGTACTTGTACAGGCTGCGTCGCATACAAACTATTATCTCAGTCAACTCTTCCGCCAGGGCTTAGCGATTCGCTCGTAGTTTTCCATCAGACGTTCCTGGGCCTCGTCCATTGTTTGACCCATGCCATGGCCAATAGAAACCTGATTGGCCATCTGGGTTTTCCCGATGGCGAAACACGACCATTTCCAAGTAGGCTCCGAAGCGTGTTCTTTAAATCGAATCTCATATTCTTGGAGTTTTGGGAACTTTGGGTCAGAGGGGCAAGGGCGAGCCCCATATCCATCCGTGTCGAGTCGACCGCACGCGTATGTCACGACGAAACCGTATACGTCCTCGGACAGCGGAACGTTGTAATCCTGAGAAGTAATAGGGGCCTGGCAAATCGGGCAGCGGTACTCGCTGAGTTCTTCCTTCGTGTGCTCCAGTTCATCCTGAATTTCTTGAAGCTCAGCCCTGAGGTTCGCTGTATGGTCGATCAGTTCAATTCCGAAGTTGAGTGGTATTTTCACCAAAGTCCCACGGTCCACCCATTGGACGCCCCTTCGCCGGTGGAGAGTCTCCAGCAAATTGCTCTCAATCGCATTTGACACCCATGCCGGCGACAGTCCACTATCGTGGGCAAGCCTCGAAAGCTCGACGGTTACATCTTCGCGGCGACCCTTAATGTGCGCCTTCAACGTTCTGGACAGTTTGGCTGCAGAGTCTCGTAATTCCGGCCGCTCTCTTTCCCCAACTCTGAATAGCAACTCCAACCAGCCACTTCCGGTCAATCGGTAGTGGGCGTGCCCGTAAATCTCGAGCTCTTCCAGCCAGCGCTGGTCACAGAGTTCCTTCCAGGTCGTAGCCAGAACGTCCTTAAATGAAGCAGCGTGAGGGTCGAAGAACACTTCAGAGATCGACCTGTCCCCTAGTTCGACCAGAATCAATCGCAAAGCGAGGCCAATGTTCTCTAACTGGTCATCATGTCAGATTGTCATGCGAACCCTATGGGCAGAAAGAGTAGCCGTTGCACTTCCAATGCCACAAGCTGTAGGCTGCTTCTCACCCAACAATGATCCCGCAAGTGCACTTCAACTTTGGGCCGACGTCGTTCGACCGTTTTTATCAGCTCACTTTACCAGTGATGCCTGGCGGTGTCTTCACTGGAGGATTGCTGCTGGCACGACCGGATCTGAGTGCCGCGCTGCGCGGCGCCTTCGCATTCCATCCGTACGCGAGCACGGTAGCTTTCATTTTTGCTACTTACGTTGTCGGCTTTCTATTCTTAGGATTCAGCGCGATGCTGACTGGAATTGTGTCGGGGATAACTCAGGGCTTGGTCTTCCGTTCATGGGTGCCCCTCCGCGCGAGTTATCTCTTGTCTCAGTGCACGAATTGGCGGCAGGTCGCGTCCACGTTCCTGGGCGACCTCGCCCCCGCCATTCCAAGCAACCCACCGCCGGCTTCGGTGATCGAGAAAATCACGCGGCCCATAAAGGAGGTCACGGAAAGATTGAAACACGACGAGCTGTGGGAGGAATGGTATCGAGTTCTCCAGGACTATCTCTTGCGCGATGTTCCTCAGGTCTCCAATGATGTCGTGTTCGTGTGGCTCGGGGCTCAGGCGACGGCCTGGGCGATCATAGCTCTCGGTTTCGTGAATCTACACGTACGGCATTGGTGGATATACGTTCCTGCGACATTCCTCGTTCTCTTCGGAGCATTTTTCCCTTTCCTGACCACGCTCACCTATTTGAGCAACGAGCGGTTGAGCTATTGGGATTTCACAGCGCGGTTGCTAGCTGAGGTTCGGCCGCGCGCAAAAGACACTTCTCAAATGAAAGGAGTCTCCTCAGATGAAACCAAAGTTTGAAATCGGCCAGTTGGCTATTGCGAACGACAAGGCGCCTGGCGACTATCGCGGCCACCGGGGTACAGTGCTGCGACACAAACCATCAACGTCGGAATACGAACTTCAATTCGAGGGTGATGGCCGCGGACCTGGGTGGCTTGCCTCCTGGCAACTCGATCCGGTTTCGCCCGCTGTAGAGGAAAGGGCTGTCCTGCAGCGCTGAAGGACCTACGCGCGGCGAAACATGCACAAAAAGTCGCACAGGCCGCTTCTGCGACTTGAAATCACTGGTTTTGCAACCACTTATGACGCATGACAGCGCCCTGGCGGTCCAACGTTGCAGGCCCTTAGTTCGGAATCACGCGATGAAGCATGGTATCTAGCTATCCGGGAAATACTCGAAATTATAGGCTTCCGAATTTCCTTGGAGCTCCGCGATCGCCCCATGGTTGGTGCCAAAACCTTCGACAAGCTCATATGTTTTTCCCAAGACCTCTATCCCGGCATGGATGACGTTCTGCACTCTCCGTCGGAGCCCTTGAGCGTATGTGACGATGTCTTGATGAACCAAAGTCTCTAGAAAGAATTTCTCTAGGAAGTGGGGATCTTCGGGGACACTCTCACCGCGCCGCTTCATGTGTCGTTCCCAAATATAAGGCCACCGCCGCGGGATGAATGTGTAGAATTTGGGCGTCGCGTCGTGCAAACCGATTTGGCGAAATACGGGTTGGCCTAGATGCTCTGCCTTGTTTCGGAGCAAGCGCATGAAGGGCAGCCAGTCAATTTCCGGCCCGCTCGCGTTCACGAGAGGACCAAGAGCGTCGTAGAGCTGTCGCAACGGCTGGTCATAGCGCGTTAATATCACGCCGAATGAAAGAACCGGGCGCTTCAACCATGCCTCAATACGCGAGAATTGACTACGTCCCAGGCGCAGACCGGCAATGCGACCAGTGAAAAAGAGAGCGGTAAGGTCCCCTAAAGCGTCCAGGCTGCTATGTAATCCAATCAGAAGATCTCTGAAGTGGCGTCGTGCCCTCGCATCGGCAGTTGGATCCCACGACTCGCCGCGCATCTTTTTGCCTGCATCGTAGGCGAGTTTTTCAACTTCAACGAACGATTTGAGTTGTTGATCTGCATCCACGAGAGACTCCATCACGCTTCTAAGGAGCATACTAAAGTAGCTGAACAGGATATGTTCGCTGTCCTGCAGGAACGATGGAGCGCCTCCGAAAGATAGGAAAGCCGCTCGACTATAGAGGTTAAACAACGGGCTGGGAATGGCGCCGGAGTTCAGGGCACCGACCCACTCTTCCTCGGCTTCAGTTCTCGTCAACGGCGCGGTAACAATGAAATCGCCGGTCAAGATACAGTTTTCAATTCGCATGAATCGCTCCTAGGCATCCCCTTGCCAGCATATCGAAGTAGGATGATAAGGAACACAAGTTAGGGCGGTCATCCCCTTGGCGAGGGTAATCGACTTCTTGCGTTTTTCATTTGCGGTTCCCTGGCAGGCGACAGTCGTTGAGAACCTTGGGGTGCGAAGCAAATCGTAGGCAGATCGAGCGGGACTAGCTCCAATCCCGCAAGCCGTGTCAGAGCGCCGCAGGCACATTCGGACTAGAACCGGGGAACTGACAGTGTGGCAAAAGAATCAGTGGTAGGTCCCGATTGCTGCTGTCATCTCCGAACTGGAGCGCAACCTTATCGTGAACCGGGGCAAAACCCGCCTTCGGAACTCGAAAGCCAAAGGCATCGCCGTGAACAGTCTCAGCGTCTTGGATGACTCATGTGGTGCCCTGCTCCCTGCTCCCTGCTCTACGCGGAGGGACGCTCTTGAAGCAAAATTGTGAGGGTGGTGGGGTGTTCAGCCCGGAGTTGTCGAATGGCGGGGCAAAATCCCACTCGACTTCCTATTGCGTAACTCCCTGTTTCTCCGAGCCGGCTTACCCCTGGTCAGAAACAGATGATTCGGGGTACTAGGCCGGATCCAATACAAGACCTAGCTCTTGATCCAGCGACCGCTCAACCTCGCGGTCGGTAATCGGTTCCCAGTCACCGAATGCATCCTGCTTCTCCCAGAATTGAGGCGATTCACCCGACCCGAATCGATAGACCAGAAACCCGCGTAGTAGAAGCTTCTTATTCAAATCCACTACGGTCTCAACGATATGCACGCCCATATATGCCCCTAGTTTTAGGAAACTGACTTGCGTCCCCGACCCTTCCGATACAGACGTTTCTTAGCCTCTCCAAGGTCACGAATATCCGCGTCGCTCCATATGCGAGCAGTCATGTTGCCAAATGTGGTTGGTCTCGGGGGGCAAATCTTCTTTGCGGCGATCCACGCTTGGAGGGTTGCGCGGGTGATACCGACCGCCGCCGCCGCTTCACGCGTAGTGCGCGCCTTCACAGCCATTCTGTGAGTTTAGGTCTCCTTGACATCCCTGTCAAGTATTTAGTACCGTTTTGGTACTGAACTCGGGGTATAGCAATTCCTTGAAAGAAGACTCCAATCCGGAAAAACCTGCGGAAGAAGTCAAGCCCTCACCGCCCGCGCCAAACATTGGAGCGGAGATCGACCTTTTCATAAATCAAATAGATGCCTTGGCGGAAACTCTCCCGCTCGCGACGAAGGCGATTAACGACGTGGTTGTGGGATCACGCCAGCAACTTGTTGAGTTCCTTAAGGGAGAATGCAAAACTTTCGCGGCTGAAGACGGCAAGACCCATTACAGCTTTGATGGCAATCAATATTTGAAATACTCCCGTCTTCAAAGGCGCACCAGGAAGGCTTCGCTTGCGCAAACGCTGGTGCCACGGGGGGTTTTCGTCGCGTTGGTGAGTCAGTTCGACGCGTACGTCGGAGCGCTGGTCAAGAACTTCTTCAGACTAAGACCCGAGATAGTTGATGCTTCCGGAAAATCCCTGACTTTCTCGGAGTTGGTCAACTTCGATTCTCTTGGCGCAGCGCGAGACTTCATGGTCGAAAAGGAAATCGACGCCCTCCTACGCGAAAGTCACTCAGATCAATTCGATTGGCTCGAAAAGAAGTTCAATATCGTCCTCCGCAAAGATCTCCCGGCGTGGCCAGTGTTTATCGAACTGACTGAGCGAAGGAATCTATTCGTCCACACAAACGGAGTCGTCTCTCGCCAATACCTCGAAGTGTGTCGGAAGCATTCGTGTCAGCTTCACGAGGGCATCAGGATCGGTGAGTCGTTACCTCTCACGCGGGAATACCTGAGCGCCGCGTATCAATGTCTTTTCGAGCTTGGGGTAAAACTTGGACAGGTACTCTGGCGCAAACTGGCACCAGACCAAATTGCGAAAGCTGACGGCAACCTGATATTTATCGCGTACGCCCTTATCAACGATCGTCGCTACCAACTGGCCCGCCAACTCCTAGATTTTGCGACCGCCCTTCCACGACATTCTGCCGAGGATCAAAGACTGAGGTTTGTTGTCAACAGGGCGCAGACCTACAAGTGGATGGGAGACGAAAAAAAATGCAAGGAAGTCGTTGACGCTGAAGACTGGACCGCGATGAATCTGAAATTCCAACTCGCACACGCGGTACTTACAGACAATTTTGCAGAAGCGATCTCGATCGTGGAGCGTATCGGTACTGGTGAGCCAGAACTCGATAAGCATAGCTATAGGGAGTGGCCGCTTTTTAAGGAATTCCGAAAGTGCAGGGATTTTATCCAACTGTTTGAGCGTACTTTTGGAGAGCCGTTAAACAAAGTTGTCGTTCAAGACCCGCACGGCGACGACGCCAGTTCGGGGTTAGTGAACTAGCTCGGGCCTGCGATAAGGCTTAAATTGAATCTTCGAAACAGCCGGGCCGCCAAATCCAGGCCCGCCCCATAAACATGGAATTGTGCAACAGTGACAAAAACCCTCTGGCGAGTGATCCCGCAACTTCTTGAAATCATGGGCTCAATCCAGGCTGGTCAAGACGGGGCAGAACCAAGTGCATTTGACTCAAGCGAGAGAGTGAATTAGTGTCACACTCGAAAGCCGAGCAAGAGAATCATGATCATCAAGGGAGAACAAATAGGAGCTGCGCCTTCGCAAGGTGTCTCCACAAGTCTTCGCTGCCCTAGCTGCGGCCACGAAGGAACTTTCGAAGTGCTGATGAACACCTCTTCTGATTTTGTGCTAGACGGCGTTATCCGCATTGGAGAGCGTCGCTGTCCGAATGTTGATTGCAGAGCTGTGCTGTTCATTGTGTGGAAAAACAACCAAATAACTCGAACGTATCCAGCGCCGCGGATAGAGTTAGATAGGACCAACATTCCACCCCCCATCGTCTCCGCCTTAGAGGAGGCGATTATCTGTCACGCGAATGAATGCTTTATCGCCGCAGCGATCATGGTGCGCAAGTGCCTTGAAGAGCTTTGCCGGGAGCGTGGTGCCCAAGGAAAAGATTTGAAGCAACGCATACGCGACCTCGGAACAAAAATAATACTGCCTCAGGATCTGTTGAATGGTCTGGACGACCTTCGGCTTCTCGGGAATGACGCTGCGCACATCGAGTCGCGGGAATACGATCAAGTCGGCAAGGAAGAAGTCGAGGTGGGAATTGAGTTCACAAAGGAAGTGCTAAAGGCCGCTTACCAATACTCCGTACTCCTGAAGCGACTTAGAGGTCTCAAGAAAGCTCCGTAAATGGGGGCTTGGCGACACGCCGCGTGTCCCAACGGAGTTGACACGGTTCCTATTGAGCACCAGGCTGGAGCAACTTGAGGCAAAAGAAGTGAACCGAGCGATCCCCATGCTCCCTGCTCAGTAATGGACACCTTTACATGCTCCTTGCGGATTTCGAGCGGAGTTTCTTTAGGTAGGTGGCGCACGCAGTCTCAGGAAAGTTGATCGATGGCGCATACGACTCGAACGCTGCTGTACAGGTGATGGGTATGCACTGCTCTTTAATGTGAGTTGTCCAGACGTTGTAGCGGGTTTGAGATTCCGCCTCCACCCGGGGAATAGCGAATAATTGGTTTTTGAGGGTTGCAAGTCCAGGGCTTCTTGACTCCAATTGACTCCAATTGGGACTTGGCGGAAGCCGCAACGTCATCATTCGCCGTGAGTTAGGAATCGAAAGTTTGGGTTCGACTCCCACACGCTTCCGCCATAGCTTTATTTTTTTACAAGGACGTGGCGGATTCGCAGGGCAGCAAAAGGCAGCAATAAGAGATTTTGGCCTGGTTCTTGTGCTAATTCAGCCAGCGACACGGACAGTAACCGGGTTTCTCAATCTCGACGTGCGAACGGCGGCAAGCGACATCACCTGAGGGCCAATCCTACTCGTGTTTTATTTTTCTGCCGTTCTATCATGTCCGCCGCCAGCTTCATCTCAATTGGTACGCCGGAATGCAAGACTGCTTGGCACGGCCGCTGCGCTTGCGGATCGAAAATTTCCTGCACGGTGAGCCTTCCATGTTCATATCGATGAGGCCATTGCAACCCATCTGTGATGAAAAATGGGCTTGACCTTCTTCACGACATTCGGGAAACTCACTCTAGCCCTCCTAATTTTCACGCCGGCTTGCCACTCACAGGCCTGAAGGGAACAAAGACATGCCGGTATCCGAGCGTCGAACCGCGCGCCGGTTCATTATGAAGGTTCCATTGCAGCTTCAACCCACTAAGACACCCTCTCTGGCCGCGCGGGCGATTAAAGCCATGAACATCTCGACCCGCGGTGTTTACTTCGCAACGGATCTACTACTCTACCAGGGACAGCTCGTTCAAGTCCTCCTTCAAATGCCACAAGAGGTTAGTGGAAAAGTAGTGAACGAGAGGCGTTTCACTGGTCGCGTCGCGCACGTGCACCCAAATGAGTTTGCAAACGGGATGTCAGGAGTGGGGGTGCAATTCCTGTATTACGAGGAGATCGCACTCCAACTCCAAGAGCAGGAGCAGGAAATTTCCGAGGCGCGTTCGATCCAACAGGGATTTCTCCCCAAAGAAATCCCCCAACTCCCCGGGTACGAGATCGCCAGCGCGTGGCAGTCCGCACGCGTTGTCAGTGGCGACTATTTCGATGTCCTTCCTTTTGACGCCGATGCGCTGGGACTTTGCATTGCCGACGTTTCGGGCAAAGGACTCTCCGCCGCGCTCTTGATGTCCAACCTTCAAGCCCTCGTCCGCGGATTAGCCGCGCCGTCTTTGCCGCCAGACGAGCTCTGCCGCCGCCTGAATGCCTTGCTTCACCGGAATATGGAGGGGGATCGGTTCGTTACGTTTTTCTACGCCCATCTGGACGGGCCCGCCCGGCGGTTAAGTTACGTGAACGCCGGCCACAATCCGCCGATTGTCCTTCATCGCGATGGACGGCATCACCGCTTGAAGGAAGGTGGCGGCGTCCTCGGTGTCTTCAGCGATCAAACGTTTGCCTCAGGCATCATTCACTTGCAACCTGGCGATCGCCTCATTCTTTTCACCGACGGCGTAACGGAAGCACGCAACACTGGCGAAGAGGAATTCGGCGAGCGGCGCCTCCTCGAACTCTTGGAAGCCAATCGCACCTCAACTCCCGCCGAAATCAAGAATAAAATCCTCAACGCTTTGGCGGATTTCACTCGCTCCAACTGGGACGATGACGCCACCCTGCTCATCCTCGCGGTTTCCTAACAGATGCTTGATCGTTTCCGTTGATGCCTCGCTTTGCCATCCGTGCCGCTCAATTTGTACTCTTGAGCCGACGTTTCCGGTAGAAGGTTGGACGAATTTTCCATCGTCGGGTGTCCCAGATGGCCTGTGAGAAACGACGGGAACAATCAGGGAACCTTAGCCGTTCCTGACCGTTCTTTCGCCTTCCTTCATGCTCCTGAGAATTCCTGGTACGTCCTTGAAATCCCATGAGTGGCTACTTTCGACTGCCACACGATTCCGCCACGCCAGCTTTCATAAGTAGCTTCTCTGCCGCGGATGAGTGAGGATCATCTCCGCAGGAAAAAAGCATGTCGGTGAAACGATATTCACTCCAGAGTACGTCTAATGGGCTATCTGTATCTTTAGGTCGGTTGGCTTGGGAATCGGCCTAAGAATCGTTCATTACGACAAGAGAGTGCAAGAAGGGGAGTGAGGCATCGAAATGGTGTTTTGGAGCAGGCCTGTGCGTAAACCGGCTTTCTTGATCATTGCGATTTGCCTGAGCTTCAGCGCGGGACGCGCCGCTGGTTTTCAAGCTGCGCAAGCGCCAGCCGGGCAGCAACCGCCAACGCAAACTTCTACTGCCGCCCGGACTGTCGGAACCATTAAGTCGATTTCCGGGAATACCATTATTTTGACAACGGATGCGGGAAGCGACGTGACCGTTCAAATCAAGGACGCCACGAAGCTCGTTCGCATCGCGCCCGGGCAAAAGGACTTGAAGGACGCCACGCCCATCCAGTTATCGGACGTCCAACCCGGAGACCGCATTCTTGTACGCGGCAAAATTGCTGAGAATGGAAAATCCGTTGTGGCCGCGTCGGTTATCGCCATGAAGAAAGCGGACATCGCTGAAAAACAGTCCCGCGAACGCGAAGAATGGCAGAAACACGGCTTCGGAGGGCTGGTAGACAGTGTCGATGCTGCCAGCAACACGATCAGCATTGCGCTGCCTTCTCCGGGCGAAAAAAGGACCGCCGCCATTCATCTTTCCAAGGAGACCATCCTGCGCCGGTACGCTTTGGATTCTGTGAAGTTTGATGACGCGAAACCCGCTCCACTCGATCAGATCAAGCCGGGTGACCAGCTTCGCGCTCGCGGCACTCGCAGCGGCGATGGCGCCGAATTCACCGCCGATGAAATCGTCTCTGGCACGTTTCGAAATATCGCCGGCACCATTTCCGCCATCGACGCTTCCATGGGCACCATCACCGTTCAGGATTTGGTTTCGAAGAAACCCATCACCGTGAGAATCGCGGCGGAATCGCAGTTGCGCAAACTGCCTCCGCCGATGGCACAGCGAATTGCCGCGCGACTGAAAGGCAGTTCAACCGAAGCACCGTCGTCCGCGCCCACTCCGAGTGGCGCTGGCTCCGCCGCGAATGCCGGGCAAACAACGAATCCTAATGGTCCGCCCACTGGAAGCTCGGGGGTCGGCGGATCCGGCGGGACGGGAAAGCCTGGCGGCGGTGGCACTGCCGATCTGCAACAGACGATTAGCCGCATGCCTGCCGCCACGCTGGCGGACTTGCAGAAGGGCGACGCCGTCATGGTTGTGGCGACCGAGGGCGGGGCGAACGGTGTGTCCACGGTGATTACCCTGCTTGGGGGAGTTGAGCCCATTTTGGAGGCTTCCCCCAAGAGCAACCCATCCACAATTCTTTCGCCATGGAGCCTCAGCAGCGGGGGCGGCGGGGAAGCGGCCGCACCGTAATGCTGCCCATTCTCAAAACAAATGATATTCGCTCTGGAGAGATGATGAGTTTTCGGGCCGTTCGAATTGTTTTATTGAGTGTGGTTTTTCTTCTATCGATTTGTCCCATTGGCCGGAATTTGCTTGCGCAGACGCCCACTGGCGGCCTGAATGGCGTCGTCACCGATCCTTCCGGCGGAGTGATGGCAAAAGCGGCGGTCCGTTTGACCGACGCAAGCGGTGCGTCGCTGGACGCCACCACCAACCGCGAAGGCTTCTACGAATTCAAGGGATTGGTCCCGGGGACGTACACCCTGAAGGCCGTTGCAAAGGGCTTCGCGATTTTCACCCTGGAAGATGTTCAGATCATCGCGGGGCAGACGCAACAGTTGAATATTGGGCTCCTCATTCAGATGGAAGAGGAAAAAGTGGAGGTTTCGGACTCCTCCACCAAGGTCGATATTGCTCCTTCGAACAACGCAGGCATGGTAGTCATGCAAGGCAAGGACCTCGATGCGCTTTCGGATGATCCCGACGAACTGCAATCCGAACTTCAAACGCTCGCTGGCCCGTCTGCAGGCCCTAACGGCGGCCAGATTTACATTGACGGCTTTACGGGCGGCACACTCCCTCCCAAAGCTTCCATTCGGGAAATCCGCATCAATCAGAATCCGTTTTCCGCGGAGTACGACAAACTCGGATACGGACGAATCGAGATTCTCACCAAGCCGGGGACGGACCAATTCCATGGCCAGGCCTTCCTTTCGGGAACCACGGCGGCGTTTAACGCGCGGAATCCTTTTGGAAATCTGCCACCCGGAACAGCGTCGCCGGGCAATCATTCGACACAATACAGTGGAAATATCGGCGGACCGCTGAGCAACAAAGCCTCGTTCTTCTTCAACGTCGAGGGGCGCAACGTCATCGACTTGCACGTGGTCAACACACCGTTCGTGGATCCGAATACATTTCAGATCATCCCGCAGTTCAGCCAGGTCGTACCGAACCCCGGCACGCGGTACAACATCAGCCCGCGCCTCGATTACCAGTTGACCCCGACTAACACGCTCACCGCGCGTTACCAGTATTTTCACAACACCGATGAGAACGAAGGCTCCGGGCAGTTCAACCTTGCGGAACAAGGCTTCAATCAGGTCAACGCCGAACATACCCTGCAAATCAGCGATACCCAGGTCGTGAACGCGAAGACCATCAACGAAACCCGGTTCCAATTCGTGCGCTCGATCAATTCGCAAATTCCCCTGAGCACCACGCCCACGATTCAAGTGCAGGGCGCATTCACCGCCGGTGGCAACGTTCAAGGAACGAGCAGCGACACCCTCGATCGCTACGAGCTTCAAAACTACACTTCCATGGCCTTGGGAAAACACTTCGTGAAATTCGGAGCCAGGCTGCGCGAGAACCGCGACGACAACTTTCAAACCGCGAATTTTAACGGGGCATTTTCCTTTGGAACCAGGCAGACTCCGGTTCCAACTGCCTCCTGCCCCGGCCCAAGCGTGCAGCTCACGGGAATCCAGGCATACCAGCAGTTGGTGACGGGTCTGGCAAATGGGCAGAGCGTGCAGAGCCTGATCAATTGCGGCTTCGGGCCAACCGATTACTCCGTGAGCGCCAGCCCCGTAGGGAATCCCACCGTTCGCGTGAACTGGTTTGACGCCGGACTGTACGCGCAAGATGACTGGCGAGTCCGCTCCAATGTCACCCTGAGTTACGGGCTTCGTTTCGAAACGCAGAACAATATCCCGGATCACGCTGACTTTGCACCGCGGCTGGGAGTGGCCTGGGGCATTGGCGGCACCTCGAAGAATCCGCCTAAAACAGTGCTTCGCGCCGGCTTTGGAATGTTTTATGACCGATTCGGCTATGACCTGGTAGCGCAGCAGCAGCGCCTCAACGGAGTCATACAGCAAAAGTTCATCGTCACCAACCCCAACTTCTACTTGAGCGATACTCCGCCGGTCAGCCAGTTCCAACAGTCCGGCGCTCCCACAACTGTCTACGAATCGAATTCGCACCTGCGAACGCCATACACCATGCAGACAGGTGTGAGCGTGGAGCGCCAACTCAGTAAGTCCGCAAATCTCGCAATAACATATTTGAACGCGCGCGGTGTCCACGCGTTTTTCACGAACAATATCAATGCGCCCAATCCCGCAAACAACGGGCAGCGCCCCTTGCCGAATCAAGGCAACATCTTTCAGTTCGAATCGGACGGCATCTTCCGCCAGAACCAGCTCGTGGTGAATAGCAGCATTCGAATGGGCACGAAGCTTTCCGCTTTCGGATACTATTCGCTGAACTACGCGAAAAGCGATACTGGCGGCTCAGGCTATTTCCCCTCCAATCCGTACGACCCCAGCGAAGACTATGGCCGCGCCGCGTTTGATGTTCGCCACCGCGTGTTCATCGGTGGGACCGCTGGTTTGCCCTACGCATTCCGGCTGAGCCCGTTCATGATTGCCAGCTCCGGGAGCCCGTTCAACGTCACCACCGCCCAGGACCCATTCGCTGACTCCTTGTTCAATCAGCGCGCCGCGTTTGCCGCTTGCCCTTCAACTTCGCAAACCGTGAAACAAACACCGTACGGATGTTTTGATTCGAATCCGCAAACGGGCGAGAGAATCGTGCCCATTAATTTTCTGACCGGACCGGGGAAATTTACTTTGAATCTCAGGCTGAGTAAGTCGTTTGGTTTTGGAAAAAAATCGGAAGCGACAAACGCGGGCGCCAGTGGCGGCCCAGGCGCCGGCGGCACGTTCGGGCGTGGGCCAGGAGGACCGCCGGGACAGCGCGGCGGTTTTGGAGGACGCGGCCCGGGTGGACCGGACGGCAACCTTTCGAATCATCGCTACAGCTTGACGTTCTCGGTTGCAGCGCGGAATATCTTCAATCATGTGAACCTGGCGACGCCGGTCGGTAATTTGAGTTCGTCACTTTTCGGTCTTTCGAATGCGCTCGCCGGCCAGCCCTTTTCTCAGTCGACTTCGAATCGGCGCATCGATCTGCAGGCGACGTTCAGCTTTTAGAATCATGTGTTTGAAAACTAGCCGCAGAATGATTTTCAAATGAAGCGGAAACGGAAGAAGATTTTGGACAAGGGAACCGAAGCGCGGCGAGCGGCGCGGAATTCTGGAATTGCGCCGGCCGTCACGCGCGTCATTCCCGATAAACGGAAACGGCCGCCGAAGCACAAGAAAGGATTGCTCGAAGCAGATCTCGACTGAGCTTGATGCGCGAGTTTGCCGCGGCCCTTCATTCTAAAGAGCGGCAGCAAGTTCGCTACGCTCAGTGCGAGCCGGGCTCCCGCACTCCAGACTTCTTCAGGCCCGACCGGACCTAATTTTTCGAGCTTCACCCCGGTTTGTTGGCGGGAACCACTTCGTCGGGACGGAAAAGCGGCGCCAGAGATATTTTCCTGCGCTCGGCAAGATCCGCGGCAATTCTTTCCAAATCCTTCTTGTCAAAACCCATGCAACTCAGCTTGACGGCGCCGTCGGTATCGATCAGAAAAATCGTTGGGACGCTGGTGAGGCCGTAGGCGTTGGAGACCAGGTAGCCGTTTTCGTCGTCGAGAACGATCGGGAATGTTATGCCGTACTCGCGCGCGAATTTGTTCGTGGAGCGAGTGTCGTCCTGCGAAATGCCGAGAAAAGTGGTGCCGTCGCCGCCGTAGCGTTTGTGGAGGCGCTCGAGGTAAGGGAATGTGAACTGGCAGACGGGGCAGGAGGTCTTGAAGAATGCGGCGACGACCGGGCCGCGTTCCATGAGGGTGTTGAGCGAGTATTCCTTGTTGT
>WNFI01707844.1_pt1 | contig 26918 bp, 31 predicted proteins | sample 5400471 | NCBI WGS metagenome assembly WNFI01 (sample SAMN13153348, study PRJNA577476) | soil metagenome | isolation source: 100 cm saprolite on Douglas fir-dominated hillslope | place: USA:California | collected 2013-09-17
CTATCGCGATCCCGCATCGGTACGTCGATTCGACGCTCCCGAGGCCCTCGACATGCGCTTCTACGAGGTGCGGTCGAAGTCGGTGCTGAACAAAGTGCCGGAGGCCTCGCAGATGCCGTTCCGGTGGACGGTGAATCCGTACAGGGGGTGCAGCCATGCCTGCAATTACTGTTTTGCCCGCCCGACCCACACCTACCTCGGCTTCGACGCCGGTCGCGACTTTGAGCGCGAGATCGTCGTCAAGGTCAACGCCCCCGAGGTGCTGCGCGCAGAGCTGGCGCGCCCGTCGTGGCGGGGCGAGCACGTCGCGCTCGGAACCAACACCGACCCCTACCAGTGGGTCGAGGGACGCTACAAGCTGATGCCGGGGATCTGGGAGGCGCTGCTGGATGCCCGCAACCCGTGCTCGATCCTCACCAAGTCGCCGCTGCTGCTGCGCGACATCGAGCTGATGAAGCAGCTGCGCGAGCGGGTTGGGGAGTTCACCGCGTGCCTCTCGGTCCCGACGCTCGACGAGAAGGCATGGCGCGAAACCGAGCCGCACACCCCCAACCCGCGAGCGCGACTCGAGGCGGTGGCGGAGCTGAACCGGGTGGGAATTCCGACGGGGGTGCTCGTCGCGCCGCTGATGCCCGGGATCAACGACGCGCCCGACCAGGTGGAGCCGCTGCTCGAAGCCGCCGAGCAGGCCGGCGCGACGAGCATCGCCGGCATCGCCCTGCACCTGCGGGGGGAGGTGCGAGACGTCTTCATGGACTGGATGCGAGCCAAGCGCCCCGACCTCGTTCCGCGCTACGAGGAGCTCTACAGGCGCCGCGCCTACGCCCCCCAGCCCGAACGGGAGCGCCTCTCGAGATTGGTCGGCAGGAGAGGCTCGGCAGGCAGGTTCCGCCGCGGCCCGTGGGGTGAGCTGACCGCCGACCGCCGGGCGCCCGAGCCCCGCGAGGCGGCTGGGCAGCAGGCGTTGTTCTGAGCAGGCCGGCGCTCAGCGCTTCTCGCGCTGGCCGGCCTCCATCTGGCGGGTGATGTCCTCGGAGCCCATCCGGCGCGCGACCCGGCCCGCCAGCTCGGGCGCGAGGCTCGCGAAGATCGTGCTCGCGCGCAGCGGCAGCGGAGCGACGTCAACCTCGCCGCGGTTGCGCTCGATCGCGCCCGCCACCGCCTTTGCGACGTCCTCCGGAGCGCGAGTGCCGACCCCCGGCGGCAGCTTCACATCGGCCTCGTGGAACATGCCGGCGTCGCGGATGAAGCCGGGGAAGACCGTCGAGACGCCGACGCCGCTCGTGCGCAGATCGGCGCGTAGGGCGCTCGCGAAGCCGCGCAAGCCGAACTTCGTGGCGTTGTAGAGCGCCGTGCCGGGGGTCGCCGCCTTTCCGGCCAGGGAGGAGATGAAGACGAGGTGACCGCGGCCGCGCGCGACCATCGCCGGCGTGAGGAGGTGCGCGAGGACGATCGGTGCGCCCAGGTTCACGTCGAGCGCCCGGTCGACCTGATCGAGCGTGAACGACTCGAGCATGCCCGACGCGGGCAGCGCCGCGTTGTTGACGAGGACGTCGACCTCGCCCGCCTCGGAGGCGAGCCGCTCGACGCCGGATCGCTCCGCGAGATCGACTGCCAGGGCGCGGCCCTCGACCTCCGCGGCGAGCGGCTCGAGCACGTCGCTGCGTCGACCCGTCAGGATCAGCTTCGCGCCGCGTCCCGCCAGCTCCCTGGCGATCGCGTGCCCGATGCCCCCCGTGGCACCTGTCAGCAGAACTGTCGAGCCGGAGATCTCCACCAACCGTGAGCCTATCCCGATGAAGATCGTCGCGCTGTTCGGCCCCACCGGCGTCGGCAAGACCGCCGTCGCGATCGCCCTCGCGGAACGCCTGCGGGCACGCGGGGAGGACCCGGTCGCCGTGTCCGCCGACGCCCTGCAGGTTTACGAAGGCCTCGAGATCCTCACCGGGGTCGCGACGGCCGCGGAGCGCGCTCGCCTCGAGCACCGCCTGCTGTCCTTCCTGCCGGTCGATGCGACCTTCAGCGCCGGCCAGTACGCACAGCTCGCACACGCCCAGATCGACGAGCTGCTCGGAGAAGGGCGCAGGCCGATCGTCGTCGGCGGCACCGGCCTTTACCTTCGAGCGGCCCTCGCCGAGCTCGACCTGCGACCGGCACCGGAAGCCGGCGTGCGCGAGCGCCTCGTCGTCGAGCTCGAACGCGACGGCCCGGCGGCGCTCCACGCGCGGCTGGCCGAGCTGGCGCCGTGGGCGGCCGAGGGAATCGAGCCCGGTGACCGCCAGCGCATCGTGCGCTCGCTCGAGCTGCTCGAGCTCGGCGAGCTGGAGCCGCCGGAGGGACCATCGCAACTGTGGAGCGAGGACCTGCGCCATCCCACGCTGCTGGCAGGCCTGACGATGGAGCGGGAGGCTCTGTACGAGGCGATCGATCGAAGGGTCGAGGAGATGGTGGCCGCGGGCGCCCGCGAGGAGGTGCTGCGGGCCAGCGCACGACACGTCTCGGAGACCCCCGCGAAGGCCCTCGGCTTCGAGGAGCTCCTCGCCGGCGATGTCGAGCGCATGAAGCGCCGCACCCGCAACTACGCGCGTCGCCAGCTGACCTGGATGCGCAAGCTCGCGGGCGTGCGCGTGATCGACGTGACCGGGCGCGATCCTGACTCCGTCGCCGGCGAGATCCTAGACTCCGACGGCCTATGACGATGCCCTTCGAGAAGTGGCAGGCCCTCGGCAACGACTACCTGATCCTCGAGTCGGCCAAGCTGCCCTTCGCGCTCACCCCCGCGCGAGTGAGGCGCCTCTGTGAGGGGCATTTCGGGATCTTCGCCGACGGCATCCTGCTGCTCTCGCCGCCCGCTGACGCCCGGGACGTCGCCGACCTCCGGATCTTCAACCCCGACGGCTCGGAGGCCGAGCTGTCCGGCAACGGCGCGCGGGAGGCGATCCTCTACCTTCGTCGCCGCGGCTGGACCGACCGCGACGAGTTCTCGATCCACACCGTCGCCGGCAGAATCAGGCCGCTGATCATCGCCCCCGACACCTGTCGCGTCGACATCGGCCGGGCGTCGCTGAGCTCCGCCGACTTCCCCGGCGGACCCCCCGATGGAACCGGGAGGGTCACGAGCGCCGGTCGCGAATGGAGCTTCCGTCACGTCTCGATCGGCAACCCGCAATGCGCGATCCGCATCGGCTCTCTCGCCGAGCTCGACCAGCTCGACCTGCCAGCGATCGGGCCGGCGATCGAAGCATCCGAGCTATTCCCCAACCGCACGAACGTCTCGTGGTACGCCGCGATGGCGCCCGGCGCGATCCGCGCCCGGATCTTCGAGCGTGGGGTGGGGGAGACGCTCTCATCGGGCACCGGCGCGACCGGGGCCGCCGTCTCCCACCTCGAGGATCAGCCCGCTGACGCGCGACCCGGTGAGGTCACGGTCGGGCTCGACGGCGGTGAGCTGCTGGTCGAGGTGGGGGAGGACCTGAGGGTGAATCTGACAGGCTGGGCGCGTCCCGTGTTCGCCGGCGAGATCAGTGACGAGTTCGAAAAGGAGCTGAATGAAACCGAGTAGACGCCTCGAGAAGATCCCGCCGTACGCCTTCGCCCAGCTCGAGCGCAAGATCGCCGAGAAGCGCGCGGCGGGAGTCGACGTGATCAGCCTCGGCATCGGCGACCCTGACCGGCCGACGCCGCCGCTGATCGTCGAGGCGATGCAGGAGGCCGTCACCGAGCCGGAAACGCATCAGTACCCCTCCAATCGCGGCCGCCAGGACTTCCGGGAGGCCGTCCACGACTTCTACCTCCGACGCTTCGACGTGGACATCGACCCCGAGCACGAGATCATCCCCGCGATCGGCGCCAAGGAGGCGATCTTCAACCTCAATCTTGCCTTCCTCGACCCCGGCGACTACGCGTTGGCCGCGGACCCCGGATACCCCGTCTACACCGGCGGTCCCTGGCTCGCGGGGGCCGAGCCCGTGTTGATGGCGCTCGAGCCCGAGCACGGCTTCGTCCCGGATCTCGGTGCGATCGACGAGGACGTCGCGCGCAGGGCGAAGCTGATGTACCTGAACTACCCGAACAACCCGACCGGTGCGATCGTCCCCGACGGGTTCTTCGAGCGGGTGGTGGAGTTCGCCCAGGCCTACGAGATCCTCGTCGTCCACGACATGGCCTACTCGGAGATCGTCTTCGACGGCTACGAGGCGCCGTCGTTCCTGGCGACACCCGGAGCGAAGGACGTCGGGATCGAGGTCTACTCGCTGTCGAAGGGCTTCAACATGACGGGCTGGCGCTGCGGGATGCTGGTTGGCAACGCCGAGGCGCTCGAGACCTACTGGCGGCTGAAGACGAACATCGACTCGGGCCTCTTCGAGGCGGTGCAGCTCGCTGCGATCGCCGCGCTCTCGCCGGACACCGACGAGGAGATCGCCTCGATGATCGAGCTCTACAAGCGTCGCCGCGACCTCGTCTGCGACGCCTTGGAAGAGATCGGCGTGCACGTGCGCCGTCCGCACGCGACGATCTACGTCTGGGCCCCCGTTCCCGACGGCTTCGAGAGCTCCGCGGCCTACGCGGAGCACGTCCTCGAGCAGACCGGCGTCGTGATCTCTCCCGGCGCCATCTACGGCCCCGCCGGCGAGGGCTGGTTCCGGATCTCGCTGACGACGCCCGACGAGCGGCTCGTCGAGGCGGTCCAGCGCCTCGGCAGCCTCGCGCCCGCCTGAGCGCTCGCGCCGATCCCGCCCTGTCCACCTCCTAGACTGAAGGTGAATGGATAGGAGCCGCAGCGGCCGCATCGCACAGAGCGCCTCGAGAAATGGGACAGAACCCGCCCAGCGGGCCAGGCAGCGAGCTTTCTGCGTCGGCGCCCTGGAGCACGGGGACGACCTCGAGGAGCTCGGCGAGCTGCTTCATACGGCCGGCGTGGCGGTCGTCGGCGAGATGCTTCAGCGGCGCGAGGCGCCCCATCCGAACACCTATCTCGGCCCCGGCAAGGTCGCCGAGGCCAAGGCCGCGGCGAAGGCCGCCGACGCGAATCTGATCGCCTGCGACGACGAGCTGACCGCGCGCCAGGAGAGAAACCTCGAGGAGGCGATCGGGCTGCCAGTGATCGATCGCACCACCGTGATCCTCGACATCTTCGCCTCCCACGCCGGCAGCGCCGAGGGCAAGCTCCAGGTCGAGCTCGCGCAGCTCGAATACAACATGGCGCGCATGCGCGGTCTTTGGAGCCACCTCGAGCGGCTCGGCGGCGGCATCGGCACCAGGGGCCCCGGCGAGACGCAGATCGAGACCGACCGTCGTCTGGCGCGCAACCGCATCGCCGCGCTGCGCCGGCGTCTCGAGCACGTCAAGGGCACCCGAGCGGTCCAGCGCGCCGAGCGCGAGCGCGCGGCGATGCCGACGATCTCGCTGGTCGGCTACACGAACGCCGGCAAGTCGACGCTGCTGAACGCGATGACCGGCGCGGAGGTGGGGGTCCGCGATCGCCTCTTCCACACCCTCGACCCGACCACCCGCACGCTTCTGATCGCCGGCCGCACGCACCTGCTGACCGACACCGTCGGCTTCATCAGCAAGCTGCCCCACCAGCTGGTCGACGCCTTCGCCGCGACGCTCGAGGAGACGCGGCGCGCGGACCTGCTGATCCACGTGCTCGACGCCTCCGCAGGGGAGGAGCACGCCGAGGCGATGAAGGCCGCCGTCGAGCAGACGCTCGAGGAGATCGGCGCCGGCGAGCAACCCCGACTGCTGGTCCTCAACAAGGCCGACCTGCTCGACGAGGACGCCCGGCGCGAGCTGCGCCTGCACCATCCGGAGGCGACGCTGATCAGCGCGGCAAAGAGCGAAGGCCTGTCAGAGCTCGAAGCGCGCATCGAGGCCGAGCTCGCCCACACGCTGCGCCCGCTGGAGCTGCTCGTGCCATATGCCGACGGCGGCAGCCTCGCCGAGCTCCACCAGCTCGCCGGTGACGTCACCCGCGAGGACACCGCCGACGGCGTGCGCGTGCGTGCGCTGGTCCCGGCCCGGCTGGCGGAGCGCTTCGCCCGTTTCGCCGTCGCGTAAGGAGATCGATGAAGGTCGAGTTCCTCGCGGCCATCGCCGTGATCGCGCCGGACGCGGAAGCTAGCCGGATCAGCTCAGACGCCGGCCGCGCGCATCGCGGCGGCGTGCGTCTGATCCTCGACGGTGTCGTCTAGCGCCGCGAGCGCGCCCGGCGCCCAAGCGAGCGCGCGGGCGATCAACCAGTCGGCGAACCAGACGTTCTTGGGCAGTAGCGGCCCGTGCAGGTAGGTGCCGATCGTGGCACCGGCGATCGCTCCCTCCACGCCGCTGCGGCCGTCGTTGCCCTTCCCGCGTAGGACGCGCCCCAGCGGCGCCTGCCCGGCGCCGAGGTAGGTGCGCCCGCCGTGGTTCTCGAAGCCCGCCAGCAGCGCCCCGTGTGGAGTGCCCGGCAGCCCCGTAGGGTCGATGGCGACGTTTCCGATCAGCCGCGGGCCGTCCTCGCGGATGGTCTCCAGGTCGAGCAGCCCCACGCCCTCGATCCGTTCGTCGCCGAGGGTGTAGGCGTTGCCGAGCAGCTGATATCCGCCGCACACGCCCAGGATCACGGCGTCACGTGCCGCCGCGGCGCGCAGCGCCGAAGCCTTGGTGTCGAGCAGGTCCTCCGCGCAGAGGCGCTGGTCACGGTCCTGGCCGCCGCCTATGTAGTAGACGTCGTGGCCGTCAGGGTCGAGCGGCTCGCCGAGCCCGCTGGCGGTCAGCTCGAAGCCGATCCCGCGCCATTCGCAGCGGCGCTCCAGCACGATCAGGTTGCCCCGGTCGGCGTATATGTTCATCAGGTCGGGGTACAGCGCGCAAACCCGCAGCGCCGCCCCGCCGGCGGCCTCAGGCACGGCCGATCACCACCTCGCTGCCGGAGTGCTCCTCGGTCTCTGCGATCCTGCGCGTCGGCTCGGGAACGAGGCGCGCCGCGCGCAGCTCGCCCCAGATCTGATCCTCGGCGAGGATCTCGAGCTCCACGACATCCTGCGCCGCGGGCTGTCGCTGCTCCTCGCCCGAGGGCAGCGCAAGCCGCTCGCGCTCGATCCTCACGAAGCGCTCGTCCCGCTGGACCCGGACCGCGCGACTGAGATACAGGGTCGAGCCGATCTTCACGCGCTCCGGCGAGGGGCCAAGGCGACCGGAGCGGCTGTCGAAGCAGTCGACCTCCGCGACCAGCGCGCACGCGAGCAGGGCACCGGGCCGCAGGTGATCCCGAGCGTGTTCGAACAGGGCGCCACGCTCGGCGGCGCCGCGGAGCAGCTGCAGGGTCTGCATCGGCACCAGGCACAAGTCGAAGTCGCTGCGCTCGAGCGTGAAGTGCCGGGCGTCGGCGTGGACGGTGTCGACTGGGAGCCCGCCGGCGCGCTCGGTGAGCGCGCTGAGCAGCGCCTGATCGCTGTCGAGTGCCGTGACGCGGTGCCCGGCACGGTGCCAGATCACCGCGGGGACCGGGTGGCCGCTCAGGACCACCGGCCCGCGACCTCCCCGCGCCTGCCCAGGAGCTCGCGCAGCGCCAGCATCGCCGTGTAGGTGGGGAGCGCGTAGAGGGGACGCTCCCGCGGTCCGCTGGCGCTCGCCGCCTCGAGCGCGTCGGGAAGCTCGGGCACCACGCTCAGCCTCGCCTCCTCGACGCCCGCGTACTTCAAGCGCGTAGCGAGGTCCGCCGCACGGTTGCCGGCGCAGACGACGCTCGCCACACGGCCTGCGAGCAGCTCGAAGTCGGCGTCCCAGATCCAGGAGACGTCGCGTCCGTCGGCGATCTGGTCGTTGAGCACGCCGAGCAGGTCGTGGCTGCCCTGCTCGAGCGTGAGCGTGCGCAGCACCTCGTTCGCTCCGGCTGGGTTCTTGACGAGCATGATCCGCATCTCGCGCGGCCCCCGCGCCGATGACACCGTCACGGTCTCGGCCCGCCCGAACGCCGGCCGCGTCGCCTCGAGGCCGGCGACGATCGCGGCGAGCGACATGCCCAGAGCACTGCACAGCGCCGCGGCGGCAAGCGCGTTGTAGACGTTGTAGAGCCCCGGCAGCCCGAGTCGCACCTCCGCTGTGCCGTCTTGCGTGGTGAGCATGAAGCGGACGGCACGAACGCCCTCGAGACGCACCTCGGTGGCGAGGAGGTCCGGCTGCGGGCGGGTGCGACCGCAGCTCGCACAGTGGTAGCGGCCGAGATGGCCGAGATAGACCGCGTCGAAGATGTAGGGGGAGCCGCAGTTGCGGCAGTGCTTCGCATCTGCCGCATGGGCCAGACCGGGCAGCTCGAGCGAATCGTCCTGGACTCCGTAGTAGAGGACGTCGGGGCGCTCGCGGCCGAGGTCGGCGAGCAGCGGGTCGTCGGCGTTGAGGACGGCCGTCGCATCACTCGCGAGCAGCACCTCCCTCCAGCTGTCGGCGATCGCGTCGAGCTCGCCGTAGCGATCGAGCTGGTCGCGGAAGAGGTTCCCGAGCACGATCACCCGGGGCCGCAGCGAGTCAGCCACGCCGGCAAGCCAGAGCTCGTCGACCTCGAACAGCCCGAGGCGCCCGGCGATCCGCTGTCCGGGGGCTGCGGCGTCGAGCAGCGCCGTCGCCACGCCGCCCGCCATGTTCGCTCCCGCGCTGTTGTGGACGAGCTCGATGCCCTGCCCGGAGAGGATGCCCGCCGCCATCGCGGCCGTCGTGGTCTTGCCGTTGGTCGCGGAGATCACGACGCTGCCTTCGGCCAGGCGCCCGCCGAGGGTCGAGATCGCGTCCGGTTCGAGCCGCATCAGCACCCGTCCCGGCAGGCTCGTCGCTCCCGAGCCGCGCAGCCGCGAGAGGGCGCCGGCGCCTCGCGCGATCGCGAGCTTCGGCCCGAGCAGCGCCGCCATCAGGCTCCCGCGGCGGTCGTGTCCACGTCGGCGACCGGCTCACGTCCCAGCGCGGCCGAGCCGCCGGCCGGCGTGATCACCGTCACCGCGCCCGGCAGTGTGCTGACACGCACGGGAAGCTCGCCGATCGGATCGCCGTCGGCGTACATCGTGAACGGGCGATCGGCCGATACGGTCACGCTGGCCGCCCGGAAGACGCGCACCTCGGGCAGATCGACGTGGGTGCCCTTGAAGACACGGGGAAGGTTGGCGAGGAAGCGCAGCTTGCTGGTGCGTTCGCTCACGACGATGTCGAGAAGGCCATCGTCGAGCATTGCCTCCGGCGCTACGAACATGCCCCCGCCGTAAGCCCTGGAGTTGGCGACCGCCACCGAGTAGCCGCTCGCGGTGTGCCGCTCGCCGGAGTCGAGCTCCAGCTCGAAGCGGGCCGGCCGCCAGGAGACCAGGGCTCGCAACGCGCCGTAGGCGTACACGAGGCCACCCAGCCAGGCGGGGGCCTCGTTGGCGATGCGGTTCGCGTCGCTGTCGAATCCCGCCGAGGCGATGCCGACAAAGGCGCGCCCGCGATCCTCTCCATGCAATGCGCTGACGACACCGAGATCGAGCTGCCGGCGCCGGCCCGAGAGCACCGTCTCACAGGCCGCCGCGGGGTCGTCGGGAATCTCCAGCACGCGGGCGAGGTCGTTGCCCCGGCCGCCGGGCAGAACTGCGAGTAGCGAGCCGGGGATCTCCCGCAGCTCGTCGGCGACCACACCGAGCAGGCCGTCGCCGCTCAGCACGGCCACCGTCTCGCCCGTCCGGGCCGCGTCGCGGGCCAGCTCCCTGGCGTGATCGACGTCACGGCTGTCGACGCGCCTGACGGCCAGGCCGCGGCCGCGAAGTGCGCTCTCCATGGCGGGTGCGAGACGCGCGGCACGGCCCCCACCGGCGGTGGGGTTGACGATCAGGCAGATTGGACTCGGCACCCGGCCAGCCTAGTGCGAGGCAGGCGCGGCGCGGTGCTCAGCCGGCCTGGGCGGCGCGCGCGCGATCACGGCGTCGCCGTCCGATCGCGGCGGCGATCGCGACCGCGGCGATCACGACGAACAGCCCGAGCAGGACTCCCGGCGCCACGCCGATACCGCCGAACGGCAGCGCCACGAGCTCGACGATGCCGAGCCCGATCGCGAGCAGCACGATGATCAGCAGGATGATCAGGAGGATCCCGCGAAGTCGCGCCAGGATCCCCGCCGAGCCGGCAGGGATCAGCAGGCCCATCGCGCGAAGCGCGAACATCTGACGGCCGCTGGGAGCCTCCTGGCCGAGCCGCTCGACAGCCGTTTTGAGATCGCCCGCGCGGCGTTCGGCGAGCGCCAGCGAGGCATCGGCCATGCGGCGCAGCTGCATTCTTTCCTGCGGGCGAGCCGCGGCGATCGCGCGCTGGAAATATCCCCGGGCGGCGTCCGCATCGAAGCGCTCAGATGCGCGCGCGCCGAGGATCGCCAGGGCGGCAGCCTTGTATTTCGTCTCGGCCTCGAGCTCCTCGTCGGAACGCTGCTCGAGCGCCTGGATCGCCTGCGTCGCACCGCGCTGCTCGATCCGCACCTGCCGCTGTTTGGGGGCCATCTGGGCGCATTCTACGGGCTCGGCCACGGCTCGCCGGTTCCGGGTCCTCGACGTGCAGCCCGGCGGGCAGGAGGTATTCTCGGCACGTGGAGGAACGGATCTGCCGGAGGCGGAGAGGGCTCCGGGCGTGGGCGTGCCTGGTGGCCGCCGTCGCCGCGCTCGGGGGCGCTACGGTCGGCGTTCCGCTCGCGGCTGCGGCCAACGTCGAAGGCGGCAACTCCTTCAACGAACTTTCCAGCAAGGCCCAGGAACAGGAAAGCGAAAACACGACCTCGACCGCGACCACGAGGTCGGCAACCGAAACGGAAGCCCACAACTCGAACAAAACGCTGTTCATCGGGATCGGCGCCGCGATCGTGCTGCTGGCCGCGATCGCCACCGTGATCGTGCGCGACGCTCGGCGCGTCGCGCCGGCAGGAGCCGAGGAGATCGGCGAAGGACGGTCGGGCCGCGACAGGGTCGCCCAGCATCGACGCCGTCGCGCGAAAGCCAAGGCGGCACGCGCACAGCGAAAGAAGAACCGCTAGCAGCGCCGGCGTGGTCGCGCTAGCGTACGGCGCGAACGGGCCTACCCGTGCGCAGTGCGGTTCGCACGCGCGGGGGAGAGGCGGGTGACGGTGAGCCGTGGGGGCCGCGGCGGGGGCGTCGGGGGAACGGGCTGCGCGGGTGCGGGTTCAGCGGGCCGCCCGGCAGGGCCTTCGAACCGCCGTCGTCTTCATTTGAGTCGGATGCTTCGGTGGCGATCTGCGACTCGTCGTATCGGAAGGGGATCCAGAGCATCAGCGCGGCGATCGGGAGCTTGATCAGCCCGGCTAGCAGCAGTACCCACATCCAAGTCTGCATCTAAGAGCGATGGTACTACTGCCGTGTGCATGCGGACACCACGAATTCGCTGATCGAGCTCGACGCCGAGATCACGACCTGCAGGCGCTGCCCGCGACTGGTGGAGTGGCGCGAGCTGATCGCGCGCGAGCGGCGAGCGGCGTTCGCCGGCGAGGAGTACTGGGGGCGGCCGCTGCCGGCCTTCGGCGACCCCCGGGCCCCGATCCTGCTGCTCGGCTTGGCTCCCGCCGCCCACGGGGCGAACCGCACCGGGCGGATGTTCACGGGCGACCGCTCGGGTGACTTCCTGTACGCGGCTCTGTACCGCGCGGGACTGGCCAACAGCCCCGTCTCCCGCCGCTCCGCCGACGGGCTGCGGCTGGCGGGGGCGCGAATCACGGCTGCGGTCCGTTGCGCCCCGCCGGCGAACCGCCCGACCACCGTCGAGCGCGACAACTGCCTGCCGTGGAACCTGCGTGAAGCAGAGCTCTTGAAGGACGTGAAGGTCGTGATCTGCCTCGGCGCGTTCGCTTGGGACGCCGGGCTGCGCCTGCGCCGGGCGCTGCGACCGGAGCTGCCCGTGCCGAGGCCGCGACCGCGCTTCGGCCACGGCGCGGAGGCACCCGGCGAGCCATGGCCCCTGCTCGGCTGCTACCACCCGAGCCAGCAGAACACCTTCACGGGACGCCTCACGCCGGCGATGCTCGACGAGGTGCTCGCCCGGGCGCAGGTGATGGCGCGGCTCGCTTCCGCGCCCGGCTAAGGTCGGACGATGTCCTACTCGAGCGCGGAGGGTCGCACGCAGCTGCTCGATGTCGTGGGCCAGGCGGCCGATCACCTGGCCACCGCGCTCGGCCTTCTGAGTGGAGCCTAGGGGGCTGCAGGGCCTCGTCGAGAGAGCGGTGGGGGAGGTGCTCGCGGCCGACGGCGAGCTGGCGACGCTGCAGGACTCGATGCTGCCCGTCGAGGTCGGCGACGCCGAGCTGCGGGCGGGCCTGCAGGACGTGCGCTCGCGGCTGACGGAGGTGCCCGGCGCCGCACGGCAGCTGATGCGCACCTTCGGCCGCTAGCGAAGCTCCGCTTCGAGCGGGGGATGGTCCGACAGCTCGAGCGCATCCGTGCCATTCGCCAGGAGGCGCTCGTGCAGGACCGGCTCGCCGACGCGCTGCAGACCGGCGGCGAAGAGATGGTCGACGTCGCGAACCGCAACTTGCACGAACGGGTCCGGCGGGGGCGGGGTGCGGAGGTTCAGATCGCCGCCGAGGACGGCGGGACCGGCGGCCGCCTCGGCGAGCGTCAACGCGGCGAGCCGGGTGAGCTCCTCTTCTGCCAGTGGCACGCGCGTGCTGGCGTGGAAGTTCGCGATCACCGTGCCGTTGTCAAGGCGAGCGATCTGTGCGACGCGCCGCTCGGGCCATCTGCGCAGGCGCACGCTGCGGCAGCCGGCGATTCCAGTGCGCGCGAGAAGCACGTTCGCGCCGCCGCCGTTGGACTTCCCTAGATCCGGGAAGCGCTCCGCCACGGCTCGGCGCAGCGGCAGCAGGGCATTTCGCGAGGTGAGCGCGGTGCGCTGTTCGGCGCGGGCGGCCTCAGCGAGCGCGTCGCCCCACCAGGGCGGCACCTCCTGGAGCAACGCCACGTCCCAGCTCCAGCCCGCGAGCAGCGCGGCGAACTCATCGAGCAGAGCTCGGCCGGCGGGAGGCCGGGAGCGACCATGGAACAAGTTCCAAGTGAGGACCCTCAACCCGCTCCTGACGCTGTGCTCAGTCGACGGGCTCGCCGTTTGCCGTCAGCAGCACCTCGATGTTGCCGCGCGTGGCATTCGAGTACGGGCATACCTGGTCGGCGGCCTTGACGAGGTCCTTGGCGGCCTGCTGGTCATCGACGCTCGGCAGGCTCACGTCCAACTCGACGGCGAGCTGAAAGCCGCCCTTGCCGTCGGGCGAGAGCGACACTTTCGAGTCGATGCCGACGTCGCCCGCCTCGAGCTTCGCGCGTCGCGCTACGACACCGAGGGCTCCCTCGAAGCAGGCCGCATAACCGACCGCGAAGAGCTCCTCCGGGTTGGTCCCGCCACCTTCTCCGCCCATCTCGCGGGGGAGGCGCAGATCGACCTCGAGCACCCCGTCACTGGTGCGGCCATGCCCGTTCGCGCGGCCACCCGTGACGTGTGCTTCGGCCGTATAGATCGTGTTCGCCATCGGTGCTGCCTCCTCCTGTGGAATGGAGATCTGATCCTAGGACACGGCAGCTCGTTTCTTTCCTTCCTTCTCCCTTCCTCGCTGGAGGGCAGCGCCGCGCGCCGCCGATCGAGCCTCCCAGTCAGACCTCGTAGTTGACATAAGCCGAAGCGATGCGAACGAGCCGTTGGGGAGGAGGTGTCAGGTCGAGCGCGACTGGGCCGAGGCCCGCGCCGCGGCGATACAGCACGATCCTGCGCAGCTCTACTGAGCGACTCTCGTGGCTCAGACCGGCGAGGAGGACGAAGCCCGCGAAACGCCCGGCGTCGAGGAACGTCAGATGCGCCTCGTCGGGATCGAAGATCGCGCGTTCGTGGCGCTCCAGTGGCCACGCCGAGATCCACGGCGCGACATCGGGATTCGCCTCCAGCGCCAGAACTGCGGCGAGGCTGGTGTGCTCGGTGTCAGCGAGCGCGAGATCCACGCTCACAGCCTGCCACGAAAAGGGGCAGGCCCAGTGGGCGCTGGCTACTGCCAGCTTCACATAACATCGATTATCGAGCGTAGAAGGGCACGATCGCCAAACGAGCGATACTCGCGTGAGGGCCCGCCCAGCCCCGAGGGCCCCCCCGAGCGATGAAGATCGAACTTCTCTACGTCGACGATTGTCCCGGCCACATCGAGCTGCGCGAGCAGCTGCCGCGGTTGCTCGAGGCGGCCGGCGTCGAGGCGAAGATCGAGGAGCGCCGGATCGACTCCGATTGCGCGGCGCACGAAGAGCGTTTCCTGGGCTCGCCGACAGTTCGCATCGACGGTCGCGACGTGGAGCCTGGCGCCGAGAGCCGTGAGGACTACGGCCTTTGCTGCCGTCTGTACGCGATTGGCCTAAACCGGCTTGTATGGCGGCGCCTCGCCCCAGCCGCGGCGCGGCACGGGCGGCGCAGCGCCAGCGGCGCTTAGTCAGCCCACCAGTCTCGCTGACCCTCCACGTCTTCACGCGGATTGCCGCCGAGGTTGGGCGCGCCGAACACGAGGATCTCGAGGCCCTGCGGACCGGCCTCGTACCCTCGCCATGTGCCGGGCGGAACGCGCACGACGTCCCACTTCTCGACCGCGACGATCTCGCCGTCGAGCTTCATCCGCCCGTTCCCCCCCACGACCACGAACACCTCCTCCTGCTCCTTGTGCGTGTGGCCGTACGGGAACCGGTAGTCGGGCGGGATGCGCTGATAGCTCAGGCCGGACTGTTCGAGCTGAGGGGGCGCCTCGCCCCAGCCCCAGCGAGGCACGGGCGCGTGCGGGGCGACCTCCGCCCCGGGCTCTGAGTTATGTAGCGCGAGGCGCGTTCCCCACTCGAGGTAGGCGACGAGCGCCGAGCGGAACTCGGGGTCGTCGGGCAGCCCGGCATCGTCGGCGGCGAGGCTCATCAGCGAGGCGAAGCGAAAGCGCTGCTCGGAGGTGATGCCCAGACCACGGTGCTTGGCAACCATACGCTCGTAGCCGCCCAGCTCCTCGGTGTAACGGGCTGGGCCGCCGAACACCTCAGACCACCATGCGACGACGTGGTCGCGGTGTTCCTCGCCGACGCTGCCTCCGAACAGCGGCGAGAGCAGCTGATCCGCTTCGACCCTGTCGTAGAAGGCGTCGATCAGACGCTCGAACGCCTCCCCTTCGCCGGCCCATTCGTAGAGGGTCTTGGTCACGAGCCGATCTTAGGCCGCCCCCGCCGGGTCGATGTTCTGGTTGAGGCGGAAGACGTTCGTCGGGTCGTACTCCCGCTTGAGCTCGACCAGACGCTCGTACTTCTCGGCCCCGTAGGAGGATCGGGCCGCGTCGGCGTCTCCGAGGAAGTTGACGTAGGCGCGCCCCGTCGAGGCGTCCTGCGCCGCTGCGATCACGTCGCGGGCCCAGCTGATGTGGGACTCGCCTTCCGAGGAGTCGTGCCAGCCGGTCACGGCGTTCAGGACATACGGCATCGAGCGCTCCGGGAAGGCGGTGTCGCCCTCGCCGATGCGCGCGACCGCTCCGCCCATCTGGTGGACGTGGATCTCGCATTGCGGCCCCGGCGCGGAGGAGTGCAGCGCAGCAAGCCGCTCGATCAGCTCGTCGTCGAGGCGAGCCAGGTCGGTCGCCTTGAAGTAGGCGTGGATCCCTTTCGGCCAGAGCGGGTCGATCAGCATCTGCATCGCGTTGTACGGCATCGGGCCGAGCAGGTCGGCGACCGGCTCGGCGATCTCGCGCAGCGAGCTGAAGTGGCGCTCGGCCTCCTCGACCGGACCGGCCGAGACCGCGATCAGCGCGATCACCTTCTTGCCGTGCCACTCCTCGGGGACGACCGGCAGCGGCGGCGCGGTCGTCAGGTTCAGCGCCGCGGTGATCTCCTCGGGCGCGTCTGCCGCCCATTCGCGAAAGGCCTTCGCGAGCGCCACATCGTGGTCGGCCGAGAAGAAGATCAGGCCCGCGTAGACGATCGGACCGACAGAGTGCAGCGCCAGCTCGAACTGCGTGACGATCCCGAAGTTGCCGCCGCCGCCGCGCAACCCCCAGAGCAGATCGGCGTTCTCGCCCTCGTCGGCGTGGACGAGTGCGCCGTCGGCGGTGACGAGGTCCGCGCCGATCAGGTTGTCGCAGGCGAGGCCGTGCTCGCGCATGAGCCAGCCGATCCCTCCGCCGAGCGTGAAGCCCGCCACACCCGTGGTCGAGACGAGGCCGCCTGTGGTCGCCAGGCCGTGCGCCTGGGACTCGTGGTCGACGTCGGCCCAGACCGCCCCCGGCCCGACGTAGGCGCGGCGACTGGAGGGGTCGATCCGCACCGAGTTCATCGCCGACAGGTCGAGCATGACGCCGTCGTCGCAGTTCGAGAAGCCGGCGATGCTGTGGCCGCCGCCGCGGACAGCGATCGGCAGGTCGTTGCTGCGCGAGAAGCCGACCGCGGTGATGACGTCAGCGGCGCCGCTCGCTGTGACGATCACGGCGGGACGCCGCCCGTCGAACTCGCCGTTCCAGATTCGGCACGCGTCGTCGTAGCCGTTGTCGCCTGGGCGCAGGACGGTGCCGTGGATCGCTTCGCGCAGCTCCTGTACGGTCGCGTCCCCGAGCACCGGGGTGATTGTTGAGCTCATGACTGCCTCCGTTTGCTGGTTGCCTTGCGCACAGTCCTACGAGGCGGCGCTTTGCGCGGGCTTTGCGCGCCCTTCGCAAGGCTTCGCACTCGTGCTCGCACCGCCTCGACCTCCTGCTCGAATCCCCCGCTCGCGAAGTGCCGCTCGGCCTCCGCGAGCAGGTCCCTCGCCCCGGACTCGTCGCGGCGCAGCGCGGCGACCTCAGCGAGCGTGGCAACCGTCACGCCTATCCATTTCTGGCGCTCGGTGCGCTCGACGGCGATGCGCGCCTCGCGCAGCGCCGCCTCGGCCTCGTCGAGACGCCCCCGCGCCAGCGCCAGGTCCGCGGTGCGCCAAAGCGAGCTGACCAGCCCCCAGCGGTCACCCGCCTGGCGGAAGAGCTCACGGGCCTCCGCGAGCGGCTCCTCGGCCTGCTCGAAGGCGCCGTCGCCTGTCTCGACGATGGCCGCGGCGAGCAGAGCCATCCCGACGCCGCGGCGGTCGTGCATCGCGCGACGGAGCCGCAGCGCCTCTCGGAGATGCTCGCGAGCGCGGTCGGCCGTGCCGCAGGCGAGCTCGAGATAACCGAAGCGAACGAGCACGTCGGCGGTCCCCCGCTGATCCCCTTCCGCCGCGAAGCGCGTTCCGGCCTCCTGCAGGAGCTGCCGCGCGCGATCGAGCTCCCCGCGCACGCGCGCGATCGTCGCTTGATTGGTGAGGACGTAGCCGACCGCGGTGTCGCAGGAGACCTCCACGAATGGATGCAGCGTCTCCTCGAAGACCAGACGCAGGCCCGGCGGCCCGGCCGGATCGCTCGATTGCAGCTCGGCGATGTTCAGCGGCGCGAGGGCGTGTTCAGGGCTGCCGGCGACGGCGCGAAACGCCTCGACGCTCTCGATCAGCGCCGACTCGGCCCCGGGCAGGTCGCCGAGCTGCCAGCGGGCGACGCCGAGCGAGTAGGTCGACACCGCCTCCCACACCGGGAAACCCTCGCGCGCCGCGAGTGCCCGCGCGGAGCCGAGCAGCGCCAGTGCCTCGCCGCCGTGGTCGTAGCCGATCGCGACCTCGCCGAGGCGCTGCAGCGCCTGCCACTGCGTGCGCGGATCGTCCAGCTCGGCGGCGATCTCGTAGCCCTCGCGGGCGTGGCGGGCGGCACACGCGAGGTCGCCGGAGCGAAAATCCATCGCGGAGGCTGCGAGCAGCGCCGCCGCGCGCGTCGGCGTCCGCTCCGGCGTCGCCGCGAGCGCCTCTTCGAGACGCCGATGGCCCTCTCGGAGGTCGATGCGGCGCATCCAGAACGGCAGCAAGGAGACGCAGTAGAGCAGCGCCTGCTGCCGGTCGAGCCCCAGCAGCACGGCGTGCGCGACGCGCAGGTTGGCCGCCTCACGGTCGAGATCCGGCGAGCCGGCACGCCGCTCGACCTCGGCGAGTGCCCAGCGGGCATGGCGCTCCTCGAGCACGTCCCGTTCGCCGGCGTCCCTCAGCCGTTCGACGGCATACATCCGAACGGTCTCCAGCGGGTGATAGCGCAACGAGCGACCGGCCCGCTCAGCGGAGATCAGCGATTTCTCGACGAGCCTTGCGAGCACGTCGGCGACCGCCTCTGGCGCGAGCCGCTCGCCGGCGCAGACCTGCTCGGCTGCCGCCAGGTCGAAGCCGCCGGCGAAGACGGCGACGCGCCGTAGCAGCAGCTTCTCGTCCTCGTCGAGCAGGTCGTGGCTCCACTCGAGCATCGCCGCAAGCGTCTGCTGGCGTGTCGGTCCGGACCGGTTGCCGGATCGCAGCAACTGGAAGCTGTCGTCGAGTCGCGCCGCCAGCGATGCGGTGCCAAGCGCGCCGATCCGTGCCGCGGCGAGCTCGAGGGCAAGCGGCAGGCCGTCGAGGCGAAAGCAGATTCGGGCGATGTCGGCGACGTTCTCGGCGTCCACGGTGAATCCGGGTGCCGCCGCGGTGGCGCGCTCGGAGAGCAGCTGCACCGACTCGAAGCGCAGCAGTTCGTCGGGGCCGAGCTGACCGTCGGGATCGGGGATCGCCATCGAGGGCACACGGAAGACGACCTCGCCCGCCACCCGCAGCGGCTCTCGGCTCGTCGCCACGATCGTCAGCTTCGGCGCCGCGCCCAGCAGCGCGTCGATCAGCTGTGCGGCCGCCATCAGCACGTGCTCGCAGTTGTCGAGCACGAGCAGCGTGTTGCGCGGCGTAAGGAAATCGACGAGCGCCTCGAGGGTCGAGCGACCGGGCGGCGCGCCGACGTCGAGCGCGTCGGCCAAAGCGGGAGCGACGAGACGCCCCTCCCCCACGCTCGCGAGCTCCACGAGGGCGACGCCGTGTGAGAAGCCGCGCTCCGCCTCCCGTGCGAGCTCGAGCGCGAGCCGCGTCTTGCCCGAGCCGCCCGCGCCGGCGAGCGTCAGCAGGCGGGTGCGACCGGCGAGCGACAGCAGCTCGCGCAGCTCGTGGCCTCGGCCGATGAAGGAGCTCGCCTGCAGAGGCAGCGCCGACACCCGGCCGTCCTCGCTCGCCGCGAGCTCCTCCGCCAGCTCGAGGCGCAACTGCTCGAGCTCCTCGCGCCGCAGCGCGGCCCAGTCGTCGTAGCGGTTTTCCGGGAGCAGCTCGCCCGTGTAGAGCGCGATCGCGGATCTGTAAGCGCTCGCGGCGCCTGCGTGTCGCGCGTGCTGTGCGGCCCGCTCGAAATCGTCGACGTCGACCGTTGCAAGGAGCCGGAGCAGCTCGTCGCTGAGCAAAATCGCCTCGCTGCCGAGCGCGCGGCGGGCGACATGGACGACCTGGTTGAGGTTGTTGGCGGCCGCGGCGGCGTCGAGCTCGGGCCAGAGGGCGTCCATCAACTGCGCGCGATGGAGTTGGTGGTGGGGTGCGAGCGCCAGCAGCTTGACCAGCTCGCGACCCTTGCGCAGGCGCCAGACCGAGCCCTGCACCTCCTGCTCGCCGCGCGAAGCCGAGAAGCCGCCCAACAGCCTCACGGCGATCTCGCCCTGCGGCTGGACGTCTACATCAGGCTCGAGCTGCAACGAGGCCCCCCGGATCGCCGCCGTACGTCGGTTATCTGCGGCGCGAGCCGATTGATCCACCCTAGCGCCTCACGGCCGGGGCGGTTGCGGCGTTCTGGACGGAGACGCTCACCCCCGCGCCCGGAGTCGGCTAAGCGGGCGCAAACGCTCCGCGAAGCGTCGCCTGCGAGCTTGCGGGAGCCATCGAGAGACCGACCAGAAAGGGGCATCCAGTGCGTGGATTGCACCACCTCGTGCTCGCCGACGGCGGCCGGGTGCGGGTTCGGTCGCTTCGCCGCGGCGACCGCGAGATCTACCGGAAGGCCGTCGCCCGGCTCTCCCCCCGTTCGCGCTTTCTGCGCTTCGGATCCGCGGCGACGATGCCCGAGACGCTACTGGCGCGGATGATCGACAGCGACGGGCAGCACCACGTCGCCTACGCCGCGTTCACGCAGCGGGAGACGGCGATCGTCGGTGTCGTCCGATACGTGCGCAGCGCCGAGGCGGAGGGATCGGCAGAACTGGCGCTCGCCGTAGCCGACGACTGGCAGCGGCGCGGCCTGGGCTCGGCGCTGCTGTCGATCGCCGTGGATCGGGCGCGCCAAGCCGGCTTGAGCAGCCTGACTGCGACGCTGCTCAGCGAGAACCGCGGCGCGGCGCGGCTGCTGCGAAAGAGCGGGTTCCAGGCGCGGCGCGGCGCGGGGATCTACGCCGAGTACGAGCTCGGCGTCGGCTCCCCGGAGCCGATCGAGCGATCGAGGACAGAAGCTGACCTGAAAGCCGCTTAGCCTGCCGCGCGTGTTCACGAACAGTCACCGAGACGCGACCGAGACGCGTGATGAAGTGCCGCACGCGATGGTCAGGGAGTCGGACAGGAACGGCAGCGGCGGTGAGGCGACGGCGATCGGCGCGGTGCGGCTGCGCCGTAGCTTCAAGGGGGGCATCGAGGCCGTCCGCGACATCGACCTGACGGTCGCTCCGGGCGAGGTGTTCGGCTTCCTCGGGCCGAATGGCGCCGGCAAGACGACGACCGTGAGGATGCTCTGCACGCTCCTTCCGCCGAGCGCCGGGCACGCGACCGTAGCCGGCCTCGACGTGGTCAAGGATGAGGCGGAGGTCCGCAGGAGGATCGGCGTCGCGCTCCAGGAGATCGGCCTCGACCCCGTGCAGACGGGCCGCGAGCTGCTGCTGCTGCAGTGCGGCCTCTATGGCATCACGGGCCAGCGCGGCAAGCAGCGGACCGAGGAGCTGCTGGAGCTGGTCGGGATGACGGAGGCGGCGGACCGGCGCACGAAGACCTACTCGGGCGGCATGAAGCGGCGCCTCGACCTCGCGAGCGCGCTCGTGCACTCGCCAGAGGTGCTGTTCCTCGACGAGCCCACCACCGGTCTCGACCCCGCCTCGCGCTTGACGATCTGGGACGAGGTCCGTCGCATCAACGCCGGCGGCGCGACGATCTTCCTCACCACCCAGTACCTCGAGGAGGCGGACCAGCTCTGCGACCGTCTGGCGATCATCGACGGCGGCACGATCGTGGCCGAGGGAACCCCGGAGGAGCTGAAGGCCGAGATGGGCCACGACGTCGTGACGGTCGCGCTGGGGGGCGCCGACCAGGCCTCCACCGAAGCTGCGCTGCAGGGCCTGCTGGGCCTCGCCTCGATCGTCCCGGAGCGGGACGGTCTCGCCCTCTACATCGACAACGGCGCCGCCGCGATCGCCGAGATCGTACGGCGCCTGGACGGCGAGTCCATCACCGTTGGCCCGATCAGCGTCGCACGGCCGTCGCTCGACGACGCGTTCCTGAAGGCCACCGGCCGGCGCCTGGAGGGAGCCGAGCAGGACGACCCCGAAGAACAAGAACAAGAGGAGGGACAGCGATGACCGAGGTGCTGCTGCTCGGCCGCCGCGCGGTACGCGAGATTGCCCGTTACCCCGAGGCGACGATCCCGACCCTGTTCATCCCGCTGTTCTTCCTCGTCGTGAACATCGGCCAGGTCTCGAAGACCTTCCCGAGCAGCACGCCGTTCTTGAAGGGCGAGGGCTATGCGGCTTTTCAGCTGCCGGTCTCGCTGATGTTCGCCGTCGCCACTGCCACGACGGGGCTCGCCTTCGTGACGGAGATCGACCTGGGCTACTTCGACAAGCTGCTCGTCGCGCCGGTGCGGCGCTCCTCGATCATCTTCGGGCGCCTGACGGCCGACCTCGTTCGCGGCATCGGCGCCTCATCGCTCGTGCTGCTCGTCGGGCTCGCCTTCGGCGTCAGCATTCGCAGCGGCGTCGGCGGGGCGACCCAGTCGAGCTTCCTGCTGTTCTTCCCGCTGCTGTTCCTGACGCCGAACTTCGTCCCCTTCGACCGGCTCTCGCCGGCGATGGAGACGCTCGCCCGCATCAACCCCATCAGCTACGTGATCGTCGGCCTCCGCTCGCTCGTGATCGACGGCTGGAAGCTCGGCGAGCTGGGGGTCTGCCTCGGCGTGATCGTGGCGCTCGGCGTGATCCTCACCGGCCTCTCGCTGCGCGTGATCGCCACGTACGACCGCTAGGCCGTCCGCGCACCGGTCGTGGTGGACCGCCGGGAGATCGTGGTGGACCGCCGGGAGGTCGTGGTGGACCGCCGGGAGGTCGTGGTGGACCGCCGGGAGGTCGTGGTGGACCGCCGGGAGATCGAGTTCGGCGACTGACGATCGGCCTGAGCGGGTAACTCTCCGTCGATCTCGAGCCGCGGCACCGGCCAAGACCGGGGCTGATCGGCCCTTCAGCGCCTGAACGTATCTTTAACCGCATGTGGAAAATGGCTGAGATGGCACCGCTCGCAAAACGGCGTCTCGCGCTCGGTGCCGCCGTACTCGCGCTGCTCGCCGGGGGCACCGCCGTCGCTCTCGGCGCTACCGGCGCGTCGCACTCGCAGACCCGCCACCGGCACGCTCATCGCCACGGCCTCGCCCGCGCGCAGGCGCCGGGGCTGCTCGCCGCGGCCTCCGCCTATCTCGGCGTGTCCGGACCGGCGCTGCGCCGCGACCTCGAAGCCGGCAAGACGCTCGGCCAGATCGCGCAAGCCATCCCCGGCAAGTCCGAAGCAGGCCTCGTGGCGGCGCTCCTGGCCGCCGCCAGGCAACGCCTGGGCTCGGCTTCGGCGACCCTCCCCAAGCGCATCGAATCGCTCGTCCGGGGCCGTGCGAGACCTGATCTGGCAGCACGCCATGGACACCTTGCGCTGCGACAGATCACGCGCGCCTACCTCGGCATCGCCAAAAAGGACCTCGGCGCGAAGCTGCGCTCCGGCATGACCCTCGCGCAGATCGCCGATGCCACGCCGGGCAAGTCAGCGGCGGCGCTGCGCGACGTGATCCTCGCGGCGGTCAAGCAGCGGCTCGACGGCAAGATCACCGCCCACGTTCTCTCCCAGAAGGCGGAGAAGCTGAGGCTGTCGAACCTGCAGAGCAAGGTCACGGCGCTGCTCAATCGCTCGCACCCGGGCCGCAAGCTCCAGTCCCCGGCCGGAACGCCCCGGCGCCCGCACCACGCGCTCCACGCCCACAAGTCGCGCGTGTGAGCGCGGCGCCCCGCGGGGCGCGGGCTCAGGCGAAGAGCGCGGCCAGCATCCGCTGCAGCGAATCAGCCACCTGGCGGCGGGTCTCGCCGCCGTCATCCGAGCGCGCGATCACCAGCGCCCCCTCGTCGATCGCGCCCAACAGCAGGTGCGCGAGCGGGGACGCCGGCTGGGGCGCCAGCAGCCCGGCGGCGATCGCCTCCTCGATCGTCGCCTGCACGAGCCCGAGCGCGTAACGCATGCCGATCTCGCGCCAGCGGTCCCAGCCCAGCACCGAGGGCGCGTCCACCAGCGCGATCTGGCGCACCGCGACGTCCTTTTCGCTGGCCTCGAGGAACGCGAGCGCCCCAGCCCGCAGCGCGTCGAGGGGGTCGCTGGCTTGCTCGGCGACGGCCTCCATGATCCTGGCCATCAACATCTCCTCGACCTGCTCGTAGACCGCCGCGAACAGCTCGAGCTTGCCGTCAAAGTGGTGGTACAGCGCACCTCGGGTGACGCCGGTCGCGCGGACGATCTCCTCCGTCCCGACCGCCGCGTAGCCACGCTCGGCGAACAGCTCCCGAGCGGTGCTCAGCAGGGCCGTACGCGTCAGTTGTGAGCGTTCTGCCTGCAAGTTGCGCCTGGCCCCGGCGTCCTCGGCATCGCTCATTGCGTCCTCACCGCCTGCCCCCTGTGTCTTCGCTGTCGCTCATCGCGTCCTCACCGCCTCGCCACTTTGACATACATACTATCTGTATGCTACATACCAAGTGTATGCAACTACCCGTCGGCCAGATCGGAGATGAACATGAGTGAGATGAAGGAGATCCGCCTGTCCCAGGGCCCGATCCGCTACCGCGAAAACGGTGCCGGGGAGCCGATCGTGCTCGTCCACGGCCTGCTGGTGAACGGCGAGCTGTGGCGCGAGGTCGCGCCGCTCCTCGCGAGGGACTTCCGAGTGATCGCCCCGGACTGGCCGCTTGGCTCCCAGGAGCTGGCGCTCGACCACGGCGCCGACCTCTCCCCTCCCGCCCTCGCCCGTCTTGTCGCCGACTTTCTCGAGGCGCTAGGTCTCGACCGGGTGACATTGGTGGGCAACGACACCGGTGGCGCGATCTGCCAGCTCGTCGCTGTCAAACACCCCGAGCGGGTGGCCCGCCTGGTGCTGACGCCGTGCGACGCCTATGAGCACTTTCCCCCGCCCGCCTTCAAGGCTCTCGCCACGGTCGGCCGCTCCCCCGCCGCGCTGTGGGCGATCTCCCAGATGATGCGGGCCGCGTTCGCGCGCCGGCTGCCGAACGGCTACGGGGGCATCACGCGGCGCGCCGACGACGCTCTGACGGCGTCCTGGGTGCGGCCGCTCCGCGTCGATCGCGAGATCAGGCGCCAGACCGCGAGGGTGTTCGCCGGTATGCGCCCGGAGCACACGCTGGAGGCCGCTCGGCACTTCGGCGAGATGACGATGCCGGTCCTGCTGGCCTGGGCTCCCGAAGACCGGTTCTTCAAGCTCGCGAACGCCGAGCGGATGGCTCGCGAGATCCCGGGCGCTCGCCTCGAGCTGGTCGAGGACAGCCTCACGTTCGTGCCGATCGACCAGCCGCGAAGGACCGCGGAGCTGATCGCGGCGTTCGCGCGCGAGCCGGCGCTCGCCGCCGGCTGAGCCCAGCGGCGCGCCCAATGCCGCCCTGATTGCGGCGCGCTGCCACGCCCATCGTCGCTCCCCCACCCAGGGCGCTAACGCAAGGCGCCCGGGCGCTCGACGCATGCGAAGTCCGGCCTGCCCCTTGAAGGAAAGTTTGGCATGCCATATCCTATTTTCATGTCGACCAGCGAAGTGATCCGCACGCCGGCCGTCGAGGACTACACGAAGGCGATCTACTCGCTCGAGTCCCGCCACGACGAGCCGGTCTCGACGAAGACGCTCGCAGAGCGCCTCGAGATCACGCCCGGCTCGGTCTCCGCGATGCTGCGGCGACTCGAGGAGTTGGGGCTGATCACCCACGAGCCCTACCGCGGCGTGCGCCTCACGAAGGCCGGACGGCGCATCGCCCTGGAGGTGATCCGCCACCACCGGCTGCTCGAGAGCTACCTGGCCGAGGTGCTCGGTATGCCCTGGGACCGTGTCCACGCGGAGGCCGAGGTGCTCGAGCACGTCCTCTCCGACGACCTGGAGGAACTGATCGCGGCGAAGCTCGGCAATCCCACCGTCGACCCCCACGGCGACCCGATCCCGACGGCCGCCTTCGACCTCCAGGAGGGCGAGACCTACGGCCTGGACGAGCTGCCGATCGGCACGAGCGGGCGCTTCGTGCGCGTATCGGACTCCGATCCGCAGATGCTCCGCTACCTCGCCGAGGAGGGAATCGCGATCGGCGACGAGCTCGAGGTCGTCGCGCGCCAGCCCTTCGGGGGCCCCCTGTTCGTGCGCTTCGGCGAGCGCACCCACGCCCTCGGCGATGCCCTCACGCGGGCAATGCGCGTGGAGATGGGAGAGCTCGGACGATGACGCCGCCCGCTCGGATTCCGGTTCTCGAGGGACCCGACGGTACCGCGGTTGCGCTCCGAGGAGACGGACCGAGCGCGCTGGAGCAGCTGCTCGCGAAAGGCAGGCTGCGCGCGACGCTGGCGATGCTGGGTCCTGCCTTCGTCGCCTCTGTCGCATACGTCGACCCGGGCAACTTCGCGACCAACATCCAGGGCGGCGCGAAGTACGGCTACCTGCTGCTGTGGGTCGTGCTCGCCGCGAACCTGATGGCAATGCTGATCCAGTACCTGTCCGCCAAGCTCGGCGTCGTAACCGAACGCAACCTCCCGGAGAACGTCCGCGACCACTCGCCGCGGGCGGTGACCTGGGGGATGTGGCTCCAAGCGGAGGTAATGGCGATGTCGACCGACATCGCAGAGTTCCTGGGCGCAGCGATCGGGCTGAACCTGCTGTTCGGCGTGCCGCTGCTGCCCGCGGGCCTGATCACGGGCGTGATCGCGTTCGCGATCCTAGGGCTGCAGTCGCTTGGGTTTCGCCGCTTCGAAGTCGCGATCACCGCGCTGCTCGGCATCATCCTGTTGGGCTTCGTCTACGAGACGCTGCGGATCGGGCCCTCGGCGCACGAGTCGCTGCGTGGGCTGATTCCGGGGCTCCACGGCTCGAGCTCGCTGTACCTCGCCGTCGGCATCATCGGTGCGACGGTGATGCCCCATGTGATCTATCTGCACTCGGCACTGATGACCGGCCGCACGCCGGTCCGCGACGAGCGCGAGCGCCGGCGCGTGCTGCGCTTCGAGCGCCTCGACGTGATCGTTGCCCTCGGCATCGCGGGACTCGTCAACATGGCGATGCTGGCCGTCGCGGCGAAGCTGTTCCACACGCCTGCGCTGTCCGGCCTCGACTCGATCGCGGGCGCCCACGCCCAGTTCGGCCATCTCGTCGGCGGTGCCGCCGCGCTCGCGTTCGCGGCCGCGCTGTTCAGCTCGGGCGCCTCGTCCTCGAGCGTCGGCACCTACGCCGGGCAGGTCGTGATGGCGGGCTTCATCAACGTCCGTATCCCGGTGCTGGTGCGCCGCGCGGTCACGATGCTGCCGGCCCTGGCGGTGCTGGCGGTCGGAGTGAACCCCACGAACGCCCTGGTGCTGAGCCAGGTCGTGCTGTCGTTCGGGATCCCGTTCGCGCTCGTCCCGCTCGTGATTCTCACCTCGCGGGCGTCCGTGATGGGTGACCACGTCAATCGCGGCGCCACGAGACTGGCGGCGTGGCTCTGCGCGGGGCTGATCAGCGCGCTGAACGTGTTTCTGCT
>WNFI01122879.1_pt1 | contig 26912 bp, 20 predicted proteins | sample 5400471 | NCBI WGS metagenome assembly WNFI01 (sample SAMN13153348, study PRJNA577476) | soil metagenome | isolation source: 100 cm saprolite on Douglas fir-dominated hillslope | place: USA:California | collected 2013-09-17
GTCCTGATCCTTTCGACGCCGTTCCTCGAGCCCCTTCACGAGGAGCCTCGGGATTTCTTCAGGTTCACCTCTCACGGCTTGCGCGTTCTCCTCGTCGAGAACGGGTTCGAGGTGCGTTCCATCGAGCGCAAAGGCGGCTGGTGGTCGGTCGTAGTCGCCTCTTTCGTGAACCAGGCCCTCTACGACCTGGCCAATCCCGAAGGCAGCGATGGGCGCCGGCGGGACAATCCCGTCCGGATCGCCGTCGCGCTCCCGTTCTGCGCTCTCGCCCAGGTGACCGGCTACGGGCTCGACCGCCTTTGGCCAGGGCGCCGGTACACTCTCGGGTACGTGACCGTGGCGACCATCAGGGACCCGGCTTCGAGCGCGGGCGGCATCCAGGGCGGGGCCTGAAGGCGCAATGTGCGGCATCGCGGCGGTGATCGGTGGAGGGCAGGCCGGCGCAGGTGTGGCCTCCATGGTCGAGGCGTTGCGCCACCGTGGCCCTGACGATAGCGGGTCGCGGCAGCCCCCAGGTACGGAGGTCGTCCTCGGCTGCGCGCGCCTGGCCATCATCGACCTCTCGCCTGCGGGGCACATGCCGATGGAGGATCCCGCCACCGGCAACGTGATCGCGTACAACGGAGAGGTCTACAACTTCCTCGAGCTGCGGCGCGACCTCGAACGGGACGGCGAGGCGTTCTTCTCCGGCACGGATACCGAGGTGCTGCTCCGCGCTTACGCGAAGTGGGGCCCGGACTGCGTCGTGCGTCTGCGCGGCATGTTCGCCTTCGCCCTGTGGGACGCGGGACGGCGCGAGATCCTGCTCGCGCGCGACCGGCTCGGTGAGAAGCCCCTCTATTACCGGCCCGGACCGCCTTTCGTGGCCGCGTCCGAGATCCGCGCGCTGCTGGCCAGCGGCCTCGTGGAGCGCCGGCTCGATCCGGTGGCGCTCGATTCATACCTGGTGAACGGGTTCGTGGTCTCGCCGCACACGATCCTGAAGGGCGTGCGCAGTCTCCTGCCCGGCCATCTCCTCACCGTCGGCGAGCATGGACGGGTCCTCGGAGAGCGCCGGTATTGGCAGCTCCCGGTCCCCGCATCCGGCGACTCTCGCCCAGACGTGGCCGCTCTCCGATCGGAGCTGGCTCGCTCCGTCGGCGAACGTCTCATCAGCGACGTCCCCCTGGGAGCCTTCCTCTCCGGCGGTCTGGACTCGACCACCGTGGTAGGGCTGATGGCGGCGGCAGGCGGGGAAGTCCGCACCTTCTCCATCACGTTCGATGACCCGGCTTACGACGAGTCGGAACACTCGCGCCGGGCGGCGGCGCGCTTCGGGACCCGGCACACGGAGGTGCGCCTCACGCGCCCGCAGTTCGAGGCGAACGTGGACGAGGGGGTGGCCGCTCTCGATCAGCCGTCGTTCGACGGCCTCAACACCTACTTCGTCTCCCGCGCCGCGCGGGAGAGCGGCTTGACCGTCGCCCTGTCCGGAACCGGCGCGGACGAGCTCTTCGGCGGCTATCCGTTCTTTTCTCAGGTGAAGCACCTGGCGGCGGCGCGTCGCCTCGCCACCGGCGCCAGCAATCTGACCGGGAGCGCGGCCGCCTGGCTCGCGCGCCGTGTGCGCCGCGTGTCCGGCGCCGGCAAGGTGCTCGACCTGTTCGACGCGCCGGTGCCGTCCGGGATGGAGACGGTGGCGGCGTATCAGGTGTCGCAAACACTGTTCCCTCGATGGAGCCGCGACCGACTCGTCACGGACGAGGTCGGGGCGGCGGCGGCAACGAACTGGCGAGGTCTGCCCGAGCCCTTCCTGGCGGCGCTCCAGCAAGAGGTGGCGGGCTGCGGCAGCGTGGACGCGACTTCGCGGCTCGCGCTCCGTTTGTTCCTCGGCGAGCGATGCCTGCGCGACGCGGACGCCACGAGCATGGCGGTGTCGTTGGAGGTCAGGGCCCCGTTCGTGGATCACGCATTCGTGGAGGCCGCTCTCGCTGTGCCGGCCCCTGACCGCTGCGCCGGCGTGCCCGACAAGCCCTTCGAATGGGACCTCGCGGCCCCGATCCTCGGGAAAGGGCACACCCGCCGCCGAAAGCAGGGATTCATCTTCCCATTCGAGCGCTGGCTGCGCGAGGAGGGGCGGGCCCGCGCTCTGAGCGCAATGCTCGTGTCGCCGGACCGCGTCGAGGCGGCCGGGCTCCGACCCGATGGTGTGCGCGACGTTTTGGCGCCGTTCTTCGCGGGCTCGACTTCCGTCCCCTGGTCGCGTCCCTGGTCGCTCTTCGTCCTCCTCCAGTGGTGCGACCGCCACCATGTCCATCTCTGAGATGGAGCGGCCACCATGAACGACCCCATCTCGCGCCACCTGGCCGTCCTTTCCTGCCCGGAGTGTGCCTCCGCGCTCACGCGGGAAACGGACCAACTGGTGTGCGCGCGCGGACACGCGCATCCCATCCGCGAAGGCATCCCTCGCTTCGTGCCCACGGAGGCGTACGCCGGCAGCTTCGGGTTCCAATGGAAGACGCTCGGCCGGCTGCAGCTCGATTCCGTGAACGGAACGGGTTTCTCGGCCGCCCGGTTCCACAACATCACCGGATGGGGAGAGGCCGAACTCCGTGGCCGCCTGGTGCTGGATGCCGGCTGCGGCGCGGGCCGGTTCGCGGAAGTGGTGGCGCAGTTCGGAGCGGACCTCGTGGCTCTCGACCTGTCCGATGCCGTGGAGGCGTGCCGCGAGAACCTGATGCCGGATCCTCCGCTCGTTTGCCAGGCCTCCATCTACACCATGCCTTTCCGGCCCGCGTCCTTCGACTTCGTGTATTGCATCGGCGTCATCCAGCACACCCCGGATCCGCTCCACTCGATCCGGTCGCTGGCACGGCTGGTCCGGCCGGGAGGGCGGATCGGGCTCTGGATCTACGAGGCGGACTGGAAGAGCTACGTCGGCACGCTCGGCTTCAAGCGGCTCCTCCGTCCGTGGGTGAGCGGCTGGCCACGGTCGAGACAGCTCGCGTTCTCACGCGCGCTCACGAGCGCCTTCTTCCCGGCCGTGCGCGCCTTGCGCCCGCTCGGCTTGGCCGGGAAGGCCGGCGTGCGACTGCTGCCCGTGGCCGCGGGACATCTCCTCCAGCTGCCCCTGACCGCGGAGCAGCTCCGCCAGTGGGTCCTGCTCGACACGTTCGACATGTATGCGTCCGCCTACGACCAGCCCCAGCGGTATGGCACGGTGGCGCGCGTGCTCGCCGAAGAAGGGTTCACGGACATCCAGCGGCATCCCGAGGGCGCCGTCGCCGTCACCGGACGCCGCGCGGGATGAAGCGGATCCTCTACATCCACAACAGCGCCGATCGCTACGGGGCCAGCCGCTCGCTGGTGCGCCTCGTGCGCGCCCTGCCTCGTCCGGCCTGGCAGCCCGTGGTCGTCGTCCCCGAGGACGGACCTCTCCTGGCTGAGCTCGCGTCGGTGGGAGCGGAGACCCATGTCCTGAGAGGGCTCGGGGTCATCACGCGTCCGGCCGTGGCCACCTGGGGGGGGCGCATGCGCTTCGGCGCGCGCGCCTTCGCTTCTGCCGCCGTCCTCGCGCGATTCATGCGGCGCGAGAAGATCGACCTCGTGCACACCAACACGGGCGTGATCGTCTCCGGCGGCCTCGGCGCACGCCTGGCGCGCCGCCCCCACGTGTGGCACGTCCGCGACTGGTTCCAGGAGTTCGGCGGCGTCTGGCCGGCCTACGCGCGCTACATGCGCTGGTCGGCGGACGAGATCGTCGCCGTCTCGCGGGCGGTGGCCTCGCAGTTCCCGTCCGCGGCCGGCGTGACCGTCATCCACAACGGGTTGTCCCTGGACGAGTTCGTCCTTCCCGCCGAGAACGCCGCCCTCCAGTTCCGCGAGCGCCACGGCTTCGGCGACGCCTTCCTGGTCGGCTGCGTCGGACGCATCAAGGCCGTGCGCAAGGGGCAGGAGGTGCTCGTGGAAGCGCTCGCCCTCCTCGCCGCCGACTCGCGCCGGCCGAGGTGTGTCATCATCGGCGCGCCGTCTCCGGGGAACGAGTCGCACCTCGTTGCGCTCCGCCAGCTCATCGAGGCGCGCGGGCTCTCCGCGCAGGTGGCCTTGATCGGGGAGATCCCCGATACGCGGTGGGCCTATCCTGCTCTCGACGTGCTCGTGCTGCCCTCGGCGCAGCCGGAGCCTTTCGGTGGCGTCGTCATGGAGGCGATGGCCATGGGCGTGCCGGTGATCGCCACCGCGGTGGGTGGCTCGGTCGAGCAGGTGGCGGAAGGACAGACCGGCTTGCTCGTCCCGCCCGCCGATCCGGTGGCCCTGGCCGCGGCCATCGCGCGCCTCATGGACGATCCCTCACTGCGGCGCCGCATGGCCGACGCCGGTCCGGCGCGCATCCGCGAGCACTTCGACCTTGGGCAGATGGTCAGCCGGCTCGTCGCCGTCTACGAGCGCGTTCTCGGCGGGCGCTGATCGTGCCGCGGGCCCACCTCACGTCCCTCGCCTCCGGGTACGACGCCACCGTCCAGGCGGGCCTCGAATCGGTCGGGTTCTTCGCCCGCGTCCCGGCGCGCGGCACCGTGCTGCTCAAGCCGAACCTGACCTATCCCGTCTACCGCCCGGGAGTGATGACGTCGTTCGAGTGCCTCCGCTCCGTGACCCACTGCCTGCGCGATCGCGGCTACGAGGTGATCATCGCCGAGTCGGACGGCGGCGGTTACAACCCGTTCTCGATGGACGCCGTGTTCGAGGGGCTCGGCATCCCCGCCCTGGCCGCCGCCACCGGCGCGCGCGTGGTCAACCTGAGCCACACCGAGCCGGCGCGGCTGAGCGTGAACGTGGGCTGGCGGCAGGTTGCGGTGCGCATCCCGCGTCTGCTGCTGGAAGGCATCGACGCGTTCGTCAGCCTTCCGGTGCCGAAGATCCACATGAACACGCTGGTGTCGCTGTCGATCAAGAACCAGTGGGGATGCATCCAGGCCGACGACCTCGTGGCCGCCGACCGTCTGGCCTGCCGGCTGCTCCGCATCGATCCGGAGGACGTCGCGTACCTGCGACACTTCCGCCGGTGCGGCTGGTGGTGCGAAGAAAGAGAGATCGCCCTCGAGGGGCGGATCGAGGACTTCCAGCGCGAGCAGTTCTATCTCGTGCGCGAGTGGACGGACATGCCCGGCGTCGCCTGCTTCAACAACAGCGCGCTGGCCTGGCTGGGCTACCACTCGCCGGTGGCGGGACTGGCCCATCGGCTGCTCTACCTCTTCCGCAAGCCGTTCTACGACTACGACGCTGAGCGTCGAAAGATCGGCGAGCGTAGCGCTCGTCCGCCGCATGGACCCGCGGCTCCCTGACGGAGTGCCGGTCGCGTTCCCGGTGCTGACCGTCCAGGTTCACGCCCTGGACGCGGCACGCGCGCTCGACATCATCCAGGGCTGGATCCGCGAGGGGGGCCGGAAGTACGTGTGTGCCCTGACCGTGCACGGCGTGATGGAGGCCCATCGCCAGCCGGCGGTGTCCGCCGCTTATGCCGGCGCCGGGCTTGTGGTCCCCGACGGGATGCCGCTCGTCTGGGCGGGGCATCTGAGCGGCCATCCGGAGACGGGCCGCGTGTACGGCCCGGACCTCACGCTTGCCCTCTGCGGCCTGGCCGCCCGCGAGGGCTGGTCCTGCTACTTCTATGGCGGTGGGGAAGGGGTCGCCGAGGCGATGGCACTGGAGATGCGCCGCCGCTTTGCCGGCCTGACGATCGCGGGGACGCACATGCCGTCGTTCGGACGAAGGTCGGCCGAGGAGGACGCGAAGGACGTGCAGCGGATCAACGACTCGGGGGCATCGATCGTCTTTGTGGGGCTGGGCTGCCCGAAGCAGGAGCTCTGGATGGCCGACCACCGCGGTCGCCTGTCCTCCGCCGTGCTCGTGGGCGTGGGAGCCGCCTTCGATTTCCATACCGGCCGGGTGCGACAGGCGCCGCGCTGGATGATGGAGCTGGGCCTGGAATGGGCGTTCCGCCTGGCGCAGGAGCCGCGACGTCTCTGGTATCGCTACCTCGTGTACAACCCGCTCTTCGTCATGCGGTTCGCTTGGCAGCGACTGACGCGGCGCCGCGCCCGCCCGCCGCGCCCGCACCATCCAGCCTGAGCCGCTCTCTCCACCTGAGGCCGGCGGTGATGCTAGCAGGCAAATGCGTGTGCCTGCTCACGTTCGGCGAATGTCGGTCCTGCGTTTCCCTTGACACACATGAGGTACCGCGCTAGGATCTCGCGACTAAGTAACAGACTACGTAGGGGTTTCGCGACCAAAAATGCCCGTCAAGCTCGGCGAACTGCTGCTGAAGGAGAACATGGTCACTCCTCAGCAGCTTCAGGAAGCCCTCGGCCATCAGAAGATGAACGGGGGCAAGCTCGGGAAGGCCTTCGTCAGCCTCGGCTACGTGCGTGACGAGGAGATCACCAGCCTCCTGTCGCGCCAATACGGTGTGCCCTCCATCAACCTCGATCACTTCGAGGTCGACCCCGCGATCATCAAGATCATCCCGTCCGAAACCTCCCGCAAGTACCAGATCCTCCCGCTGAGCCGCTCCGGCGCCACCCTCACCATCGCCATGGCCGACCCGACCAACGTCTTCGCCATGGACGACATCAAGTTCATGACCGGCTACAACGTAGAGCCGGTCGTGGCGTCCGAGACCTCGCTCGAGGAAGCGATTGAGAAATACTACGGCTTCGACGACATGGCCTCGGTCGGATTGTCCGAGGTCGACATCGACGCCATGGGGGGCGAGGAAGCGGACGTCGAGACGGTCAAGACCGAGGACGACGAGATCGACCTCGGCGCGCTGGCCAAGTCCACCGAGGCCGCGCCCGTCATCAAGCTCTCGAACGTGCTCCTGATCGACGCCCTCAAACGCGGCGCCTCGGACATCCACATCGAGCCCTACGAGAAGGAGTTCCGCGTCCGGTTCCGCATCGACGGCATCCTCTACAACGTGATGGCCCTACCCATGAAGCTGCGCGACCCTCTCATCTCGCGCATCAAGATCATGGCCAAGCTCGACATCTCGGAGAAGCGCCTGCCCCAGGACGGGCGCATCAAGATCCGGCTCAAGATCGAGGACCGCAGCCGCGACATGGACTTCCGTGTTTCCTGTCTGCCCACGATCTGGGGGGAGAAGGTCGTCCTGCGGCTCCTGGACAAGAGCAAGCTGATGCTCGACATGACGAAGCTCGGGTTCGAGCCGGAGCCGCTCGAACGCTTCAAGCGCGCGATCTCCAAGCCCTACGGCATCGTCCTCGTGACCGGACCCACGGGATCGGGCAAGACCAACACGCTCTATTCCGCGATCGCGGCCCTCAACAAGCCGGACACCAACATCATGACCGCCGAGGACCCGGTGGAGTTCAACCTGCCCGGGATCAACCAGGTGCAGATCAAGGACCAGATCGGGCTGAACTTCGCCTCCGCCCTGCGCTCGTTCCTGCGCCAGGATCCCAACATCATCCTGGTGGGAGAGATCCGCGACTACGAGACGGCGGAGATCGCGGTCAAGGCCGCGCTGACCGGCCATCTCGTGCTCTCCACGCTGCACACGAACGACGCGCCGTCGACGGTCTCCCGCCTCGTCAACATGGGCATCGAGCCGTTCCTGGTGGGCACGGCGGTCAACCTCATCCAGGCCCAGCGCCTCATCCGGAAGATCTGCGCCCAGTGCAAGGAAGAGCTCAAGGACGTCCCCAGCAAGACCCTCATCGACGTCGGCTTCACGCCCGAGCAGGTGGGGACCTTCAAGCTCTACAAGGGGCGCGGCTGCGGGGTGTGCAACGGCACCGGATACAAGGGACGCGTCGGCCTCTACGAGGTCATGGAAATCTCGGATGGGATCCGCGACATCATCATGACCGGCGGCACTGCGGTCGAGATCAAGCGCAAGGCCCTCGAGGAGGGGATGCTCACGCTGCGCATGAGCGGCCTCGAGAAGATCAAGAATGGCGTGACCACGATCGAAGAAGTGCTCCGGGAGACAGTTTTGTGAATCGCACCGACCAGGAGTCGAGCGCCGGACCGACCAGTGAGCGCGGCGCCGCCTGCGGCGGCGCGCGACGGGGGGTTTCAGGGGGGGAGCTCACGCCCACCCTGGTAACGCGTGACGTTCCCCCCCTGAGATCAAAGCAAGCTAGGGGGACAGCGTGGCGGTAAGCCTTCACCAACTGCTCAAGACGATGACGGAGATGGGGGGCACCGACCTCCACGTCACCACGAACTCTCCGCCCCAGATCCGCGTCGACGGCAAGCTGCGCCCGCTCGACCTCGCGCCCCTGACCGCGGTGGACACCAAGCAGCTCGCCTACAGCGTGCTCACCGACGCCCAGAAGCATCGGTTCGAGGAGAACCTGGAGCTCGACTTCAGCTTCGGGATCAAGGGAATGGCCCGCTTCCGCGCCAACGTGTTCATGCAGCGGGGCGCGGTGGCGGCGGTGTACCGGACCATTCCCTACGAGATCCGGGACTTCAAGCAGCTCGGTCTGCCTCCGGTGATCGCCACCATCTGCGACAAGCCGCGCGGCCTGGTGCTGGTGACCGGACCCACGGGGTCCGGCAAGTCGACGACACTGGCGGCGATGCTCGACAAGATCAACTCCGAGCGCCACGACCACATGATCACGATCGAGGATCCGATCGAGTACCTCCACGCGCACAAGAAGTGCGTGGTCAACCAGCGCGAGCTGCACGCGGACACGCATTCCTTCACCGCCGCCCTGCGCGCCGCCCTGCGCGAGGATCCCGACGTCGTGCTCATCGGAGAGATGCGCGACCTGGAGACGATCGAGTCCGCCCTGCGCATCGCGGAGACGGGCCACCTCACCTTCGGCACCCTGCACACGAACTCGGCGGCGCAGACGATCAACCGCATCGTGGACGTGTTCCCGGCGCACCAGCAGTCCCAGATCCGCGCCCAGCTCAGCCTGGTGCTCGAAGGGATCATGTGCCAGGCCCTGCTGCCCAAAGCCTCGGGCTCCGGCCGCTGCCTGGCCATGGAGATCCTCGTCCCCAACGCGGCCATCCGGAACCTGATCCGTGAGGACAAGATCCACCAGATCTACTCGAGCATGCAGACGGGCCAGGAGAAGTACGGCATGCAGACGTTCAACCAGTCCCTGGCCACCCTCTACTTCTCGAAGCAGATCAGCCTGCAGACCGCTCTGGGCATGAGCTCCAACCCCGACGAGCTGCAGGACATGATCAACCGCGGCGCCGGCCTGTCCACTCCCCAGGCTGGAGGCCGGCCCCCCGTTCGTCCGGCGGGTCGATAGAAGGCCCGACTAGGAGGTCTTGATGCCTGCTTACGTCTGGAAAGGCAAGACCCGCGACGGCAAGGCGGTGTCGGGCGAGCGTTCGGCCGAGAACAAGGAAGCCGTGATGGCGCTCCTCCGCCGCGACCAGATCCTGGTCTCGTCGGTCAAGGAGAAGGGGAAGGAGATGGTCCTTCCCAAGTTCGGAGGCGGTGTCCCCGCCAAGGAGCTGGCCATCTTCGTGCGCCAGTTCTCGGTCATGATCGACGCCGGTCTCCCCCTCGTCCAGTGCCTCGAGATCCTGGGCACCCAGCAGGAGAACAAGACGTTCGCCAAGATCCTCCAGCAGACGCGCATCGACGTGGAAGGCGGCGCCAGCCTCGCCGACGCCATGCGGAAGCACCCGAAGGCCTTCGACGACCTCTTCGTCAACATGATCGCGGCGGGCGAGGCCGGCGGTATCCTCGACACCATCCTCAAGCGCCTGGCCACCTACATCGAGAAGGCGGTCAAGCTCAAGGGGCAGGTCAAGGGCGCGATGGTGTATCCCGTCGCCGTCATCGGGATCGCCGGCAGGGATGTCGAACTGGTTCGTGCGCCTGCTGCCGTTCATGGTCGTGTTCGGCATCGCGTTCGTGTTCCTGTTCAGGAAGTACTACGCCACCCACCACGGGCGGCGCGTGGTCGACCGCACGGTCCTGAAGCTCCCCATCCTCGGCATCCTGATGCAGAAGATCGCCGTCGCGCGGTTCTGCCGCACCCTGGCCACGCTCATGGCCTCCGGCGTGCCCATCCTCGACGGCCTGGAGATCACGGCGCGAACGGCCGGCAATGCGATCATCGAGGACGCGATCATGGCCGTCCGCAAGGGCGTGGAGAGCGGGTTGACCGTCGCCCAGCCCCTCAAGGAGAGTGGCGTCTTCCCGCCCATGGTGGTGCAGATGATCGGAGTGGGTGAGCAGACGGGCGCCCTCGACGCCATGCTCTCGAAGATCGCCGACTTCTACGAGGAAGAGGTGGACCAGGCCGTGGCCAACCTCCTCACCCTGATGGAGCCGGTCATGATCCTGTTCCTCGGCGTCACCGTCGGCGGCATCGTCATCAGCATGTACCTGCCCCTGTTCGACCTCATCAGCAAGCTGAGCTGACGGCGGCGGGGCTTCTACCCGGCGGGGCCGTGGCGACGGACTGGACGCAGGAGTATCGGCTCAAGCGGCTGATGCTCTTCCGCGTGGTGATGATCACCACGCTCCTGCTCGTCGCCATCTACGTCGAGACGGTCTCCGAGACCCTGCTTCCGGTCAACCCGCTCTACTTCCTCATCGCCGCCACTTACGGTTTGACGCTGATCTACGCCCTGGCCCTTCGCTTCCTGCCCCATCGGGACGTGCAGGCGTACGTGCAGGTCATCTTCGACCTGCTCGTCATCACCGGCCTCGTCTACCTCACCGGCGGGCCGGGCAGCCGCGCCGGGTTCATGCTGCTCTACCCGATCTCCGTCCTGTCCGGCAGCGTGCTCCTGTACCGGCGCAAGGCGGTGGCGCTGGCGGGGGTGGCGACGCTCTTGTACGCGGCGATTCTGTGGGCGGTACGCGCCGGCTGGGTGCCGGCGGGCCAGGGTCTCTCGGACGTGCCGCCGATGGCCGTCAAGCACGTCCTCTATTCGATCTTCGTCACGGGCGGTGGGGCAGAAGCTCGAGGAGGCGGCGGAGGAGGTGGCCGACCTGCGCGAGCTCCAGCAGGTGATGGTGCGGAGCATCCACAGCGGCCTCATGACCGGAGACCTCGGGGGGCGCCTCCTCTACCTCAACGAGTTCGGCGAGGGCATCCTCGGCCGGAGTCTCTCCGAGCTGCGCGGCCGGCGACTGCGCGACATCTTCCAGTCCGTGCTGTTCGAGCCCTCCACCCTCGAGGCGCGCGCGCTGCACCATGGTCTGGAGCGGCTCGAGATCAGCTATGACCGGCCCACCGGCGAAGGCCTCGAGCTCGGCGTGTCCGTCTCCTCCCTGGCCACCGCCGACCCCGGCAATGCGGGGTACCTCCTCGTGTTCCAGAACCTCACCGAGATCAAGAGGCTGGAGCAGGAGGTGCGGACCAAGGAGAAGCTGGCGGCGGTGGGGGAGATGGCGGCGCGCCTCGCCCACGAGATCCGCAACCCGCTCGGCTCGATCAGCGGCTCGGCCCAGGTATTGATGGGCGAACCCAACATCTCCGTCGAGCAGAGCCGGCTCCTCGCCATCATCACCCGCGAGTCCAAACGGCTCTCGGACACGCTCAACCAGTTCCTCTACCAGGCGCGACCGTCCCCCGCCGCGCGTGGACCGGTGGACGTCGGACGCCTGGTGAGCGAGGCGGTCACGCTGCTGCGCAACGGTCCGGAGGTGGGCCCGACGCACACCGTCGAGTTCGAGATGGACACCGGTTCCCACGTCTGCCTGGCCGATCCCGACCAGATCACCCAGGTCTTCTGGAACTTGACCCGCAACGCGCTCGAGGCCATGCCGGGCGGCGGCATACTGAAGGTCCGCGTCTTCATGGACGGGGACACGCTCGTGATCTCCTGCCGCGATCAGGGACGCGGGATTGGCCGCGAGGAGCAGCGGCGCGTGTTCGAGCCCTTCCAGTCCGGCACGCCGATGGGGACGGGTCTCGGCCTCGCCATCGTCTACCAGATCATTCGGGACCATGGGGGCGACATTGCCGTGCGCAGCACGCCGGGTCAAGGCACGGACGTGCAAGTGCGGATCCCGCTCCTCGTCCACACCCCGGTGTCCGCGTGACCTCCGCCGTGTCCGGCGGCCGCTCCCATCGCGCGGCGATCCTCGCCCTCGCCCTGGTGCCCGCCGTCCTGTTCGCCCCCGCCCTGGCCGGTGGCGTCTTCTTCCAGCGCGACCTCCACGCCTACTGGCAGCCCCAGGTGGAGACGCTGGTCCGCGTCGTGGCCGACGGTGCGCTGCCCCTCTGGGACCCGTACGAGGGATTCGGGCTGCCGCTGCTCGCCGATCCCTCGCACCAGGTGTACTACCCGCCGACCTGGCTCAACTTCCTGCTCCTGCCGCCCACGGTCTACAAGGTCCTGGTGCTCGGCCACGCGTGGGGCGCCGCCGTCGGCACGTTCCTGCTCGCGCGGGCCTCCGGGCTGTCGCGCCCGTCCGCGATGGTGGCCGGCGCGGCGTGGGTGGCCAGCGGCCCGTTCCTGTCCACGGTCAGCTTGCCCCACCACTTCATGGGCGCGGCCTGGGTGCCCTGGGTGCTGCTCGGCCTGGAGAGGCTGCTCCAGGCGCCGAATCGCCGGCGAGCGATCCTGCTCGCTGTCTTTGCCGCTGGACAGGTCTTCGCCGGGTCCGGGGACATGGCCATCTTGACCGCCGCCGTGGCCGCGCTGCGCCTGGTCGCGGAGGCGTGGCGGCGCCGTGAGGACGCGGCCTCCTTGCGCCCCGTGGCCGGCCTGCTCGCCATGGCGGTGCTGCTCGCCCTCGGCCTCTCCGCCGCGCAATGGATGCCCACCCTCGACGTCTTTCGCGGGACCACACGGCAGTCCATGCCGCCGGGCACCAACCTCTTCTGGTCCGTGCACCCCTGGGGCCTGGCCGAGCTGATCCTGCCGCGCGCCTTCGCCGATCTACCGCTCAGCGACACCATGCGCGCGATACTCTTCGAATCGCGCGAGCCTTTCCTCTCGAGCCTGTACCTCGGCGTGGTGCCGGTGCTCGTGGTCGCCGCGTGCGGCCTGCCGCGATCGCCTCACCGCGCGTTCTACCTCGCCGGGGCGGGCCTGCTCGGGCTTGCTTCCCTCGGAAAGCACGCGCCGCTGGTCCCGCTTCTCGCCCGGCTGCCCGTCTTGTCGATGTTCCGCTACCCCGTGAAGGCCATGGTCCCCGCGTCCCTGTTCTGGGCCCTCCTCCTCGGTCTCGCCATCGAGAACGCCCGGCCGCCCTGGACGCCTGCGCAGCGGTGGCGCGCGCGCGTGGTGGCCGTGGCGGCGACCCTCGTCGCGGTGGGCGCGGTGGCCCTGGCCCATTTCCTGGTGGCCCATGCCGAGGCGCTGGGCGCACCGCTGTCCGCGCCGTCCGGATGGCGGACCGCCGCGTACGAGCCGCTCGCCGCCAAGCTTCAGATCGCCGCGGGCCTGAGCGCGGTGGCGGCGTTGCTCATGGCCTGGCGCAGCCTGGCCGAGCGTGCGCACCCCGCCCTGCCCGCGCTCCTTGGGCTCCTTGCGGTGTGCGACCTGACGGTCGCGGGCCTGCCCGTGAACAAGGTGGCCCCGCGCGAGCTCCTGACCCATGTCCCCCCGGCCGTGAACGCGATCGCCGCGGAACCGGGCGAGCACCGCCTGTTCTCGGCGTCGCCTTCGCTGGCGACCCTGAACCGGGCCCTCGTGCGCGGCCCGGCCGGCTGGCGTCAGGAGTGGAGCTACGCGCTGGGGTTGCAGGAGTCCCTCCAGGCGCCGATCGGCAGCCGCTGGGGCTTCCGGGGCAGCTACGATGCCGATTTCACCGGCATGGCGCCGCTCGCGACGGCACGGCTCTCGAGCGTGATGGAGCGGAGCCGCGACAAACTCATCGGACTGCGGCTTCTGCAGATGGGCGGCGTGACCGACGTCGTGGCGTTGGACCGCCGCACTCCGCCCGGCCTGGTCGAGGTCGCGGAATTCTCGTCCGTGTTCAAGGATCCCATCCGGCTGCTCCGCGTTCCCGCGCCGGCACCGGCGGTCGCGCTCGTGGGCCGCGCACGCCACGTCGCCCCGGAAGCCGCCGTGGATCTGATCGCCGGCGGCGTCGTGGACCCCACGGCGGAGCTCCTGGTGGAATCCGAAGGCGCGGACGACGACGCAGCGGGGTTCGAGGCCTCGGTGCACGTCGCCGCCTCCCGGGCCGACGTCCTCACCGTGGAGACGCAGGCGAATCAGCCCGGCTGGCTCACCGTGACCGGGTCCTTCGCGCCCGGCTGGCGCGCGCGGATCGACGGCGCCTCCGCGCCCATCGTGCGGGCGAACGGCGTATTCCGCGCCGTGCGCGTGCCTGCGGGCCGCCACGCCGTGGACCTGCGATACCGTCCACCCGCGGTCGCGGCCGGCGCCGTGCTGTCCCTGGCCAGCGCCCTGGGCGCGGCCGTCCTGGCCCGCGGGAGGAAGAGAGCCGCATGAAGAAGATCCTCGTGGTGGACGACGAGCCGTCCATGCGCGAGCTGCTCGCGATCATGCTGCGGCGCGAGGGCTTCGGGGTCGAAGTCGCGGAGAGCCGCGCCGCCGCGGCCCGCATCCTCGCCACGGGGCCGTTCGACCTCGTGATCACGGACGTCAAGCTCCCCGACGGCGATGGAATCGAGATCCTGCGCCACCTGAAGGCCGCGGCCCCGGAGACGGTGGTCATCGTGATGACCGCCTACGGCTCGACGGAGACCGCGGTCGCTGCCCTGAAGCTGGGCGCACAGGATTACCTCGTGAAGCCCTTCGACGTCGAGGAGCTGAAGATCGTCGTCCGCAAGACCCTCGACAGCCAGCAGCTTCAGGAGGAGAACCTCCTCCTCAAGGCCGAGTTCCGCGCGCTCCATCGCCTCGACCGCATGGTCGGCGTGTCCCCGAAGATGGTGAAGGTCTTCGAGCTCGTGCGCTCCATCGCCTCCACCACGTCCACCGTGCTGATCCAGGGGGAGAGCGGCACCGGGAAGGAGCTGGTGGCCAAGGCCATCCACGCCCTCTCTCCCCGGCGCAACGCGCCCTTCGTTTCCGTCAACTGCGCCGCCTTGCCCGAGCCGCTGCTGGAGAGCGAGCTGTTCGGCCACATGAAGGGAGCCTTCACCGACGCGCACCAGACCCGCAAGGGGCTGTTCGAGACCGCGCACCACGGGACCCTGCTGCTGGACGAGGTGGGCGAGATGGCGCTCAGCATGCAGGTGAAGCTGCTGCGCGCGCTCCAGGAGAAGCGCGTGCTCCGCGTGGGCTCCGCGGAGGAGATCGACGTGGACGTGCGCGTCATCGCCGCCACGAACCGGCCCCTCGAGCAGCTCGTGCGGGACCGGCAGTTCCGCGAGGACCTCTTCGCCGAGCATTTCCGTGAGCGGTTCAGCCGCGAAACGGGGAAGGCGGTGAGCCGGATCGCCAGCGAGACCATGGACCGACTGGTCGCCTACCATTGGCCGGGCAACGTGCGCGAGCTGGAGAACGTCATCGAGCGTGCGATGGCCCTGGAGACGGCGCCCGCCATCCTCGTGGAGCGCCTTCCCGAGGCCCTGCAACTGCACAGGGTCGTGGAAGAGGCGTCCGCCGACGAGAGCCCCCGCCTCAGCGAGGGATTCGACCTCGACGCGCATCTCAAGCTGATGGAGCGGCGCTACCTCGATCTCGCCCTCGAGCAAGCAGGCGGCAGCCGCCCCGAGGCCGCCCGGCTCCTTGGGATCACCCCGCGGTCCCTCCGGTATCTCCTTCGTAAACACGCCGGAGAAGGTCGCTCCGAGTGACAAAAAATTGTCGCCGACAAATTTTGGCACTCCACGCGATCATGAATTATCAATTGGATCAATAGTTTGAGGATGTCAGCCATGGCACCCGCCTTGCTTTAGCCACGGCCGCCATGCCACAAAACAAGGAGATCAAATTGAAGAATCAGAAGGGGTTCACCCTTATCGAGCTGTTGATTGTCGTGGCGATCATCGGGATCATCGCCGCGATCGCCATCCCCAGCCTCCTCCGCGCACGCGTGTCCGCCAACGAGGCCGGTGCGATCGGCGACTCCCGTACGGTCGTTTCGGGCGAGGCAGCGTATCAGTCGGCGAACTCGGGGTTCTACGGCGAAATCAGCTGTCTGTCGTTGCCCTCGGGTGGCACCTGCATCCCGAACTACTCGGCCGCAGCTCCGACGTTCCTCGATAGTTCCATCACGCTGCTGGGAACGAAGCAGGGTTACACGCGCAATTTCGGGAGCACGCCCGCGGCGGGCGCTCCCACGGCGGGCTCGATCGGGATCTTCTGCTACGGCTCGAAGCCTGCCGTGGCCAACAAGACCGGCGTCCGTTCCTTCGGCGCCGACGACAGCGGCGTCGTCGGGTCGACCAACGACCCCCTCGCCTCGTGCTGCAGCACGACCGGTGTTTTGGCGGCCACCTGTACGGCCCTCAAGTAGATTCTCTGCCGAACCCGGGGGAGCGCACAGGCGCTCCCCCGTTTTTTGTCGACTCGACGACGAGTGGCGACAAGGGAGAGTGATGCGTGAGAAGGGATTCACCCTCATCGAGCTCCTGATCGTCGTGGCCATCATCGGGATCATCGCCGCCATCGCCATACCGAGCCTGCTCCGCGCGAGGGTCGCCGCGAACGAGGCCGCGGTCATCGGCGACACGCGGACCATCATCTCGGCGGAGGCCGCCTACCATGCGGCCAACTCCGGGTACTACGGCTCCATCACCTGCCTCTCCGGCCCTTCGGGCTGCATCCCGTTCTATCCGGCCGCCGCCCCGACCTTCCTCGACAGCGCCATCGCTGCGGGCCCGGACGTGACCAAGCAGGGCTACCGCCGCCTGTGGATGGAAACCACGGTCGCGGGCCCTGGCCCGGGATCGATCCAGGCGTTCTGCTACGGCGCGAATCCGTCCGTGGTCAACAAGACCGGCGTCCGCGCCTTCGGCGGGGAGACCGCCGGCATCTTCGTGTCCCACCGACGGAACCGTGGCGTGCTGCTCGGCCACCGGCGCCACCGCCGCCTGCTCCAGCTTGAAATAGCGCGGGGGCATCGAGCGCCCTCCTGCCCTAGAATCCCCCCATGGCGGAAGCAACTCCTGCGGTCGACATCCGCGGGCTATCCAAGTCATACCGCATCGGGCACTTGCGAGGGCAACGCCGCCAGGCGCTGCGCGACCTCAGCCTGCAGGTGCCGCGAGGCGTCGTCTTCGGATGCCTCGGCCCGAACGGGTCCGGGAAGAGCACGACCCTCAAGCTTCTGCTCGGCCTCCTCTTTCCGGATTCGGGTAGCGCCACCATCCTGGGCCAGCCCATCGATGCCCGCGCGGCCCGTCAGTCCCTGGGCTACCTGCCCGAGAACCCCTACTTCTACGACTACCTGACCCCGAACGAGTACCTCGATTACGCGGGCCGTCTCTTCGGCCTGCCTCCCAGTGCGCGAAAGGACCGCGCCCGCGAGCTTCTCGACCTGGTGGGCCTCGCGCCGGCCGCCGACGTGCACATGCGGCGCTTCTCGAAGGGCATGCTCCAGCGGCTGGGCCTGGCCCAGGCCCTGGTGAATCGGCCCGAGCTCGTCTTCCTGGACGAGCCGATGTCCGGCCTCGATCCGCTCGGCCGGCGCAGCGTCCGCGAGATCATCCTGCGGCTGAAGGCGGAGGGCAGTACGGTGTTCTTCTCCACGCACATCCTCTCGGACGCCGAGACCCTCTGCGACGAGGTGGCGGTCCTGCGCGGAGGGTCGGTCGTCGCGAAGGGCCGGTTGGACCAGATCCTGAGCCTCGACGTCACGCACATGGAGGTCCTGGTGAGCGGCCTCGGGCCGCCGGACGTGTCCGCCCTTCCCGCGGGGGTCGAGATCTTCCGGACCATGGGCGAGCGCCTGGTGCTCCACGTGCCCGAGACGCAGCTGGGCCGCGTGGTGGTCGCGGTGGAGCAGCGCGGGGGACGCGTGCTCTCCGTGCAGCCGGTGCGCCAGTCCCTGGAGGATTACTTCTTCGCAGAGATGGGACATCCCGCGAAGGGCGAGGCCTGGACGGCGGGCGAATGAGGCGCATAGCGGCCGTGGCGCACAACACCTTCCGTGAATCCGTGCGCGAGCGCGTGCTCTACAACCTGCTCTTCTTCGCGGTGATCATGACCGTCTCCGGGCTGCTGCTCGGGGAGCTGTCGATCCGCCAGGACGCGAAGATCATCAAGGACCTCGGCCTGGCGGCCATGGACCTCTTCGGCACCCTCATCGCGTTGTTCGTGGGGGTCGGCCTAGTGAGCAAGGAGATCGAGCGCCGCTCCCTGCATCCGCTGCTGGCGAAGCCGCTGTCGCGGGACGAGTTCCTGCTGGGCAAGTTCGCGGGCCTGGGCTTCACGCTGCTCGTGAACGTCGGCCTCATGACCGGCGGACTCTACGCGACGCTGCTGACCCTCCGGCGCGGCGCCGACCCCGCCCTGCTCAAGGCGGTCTTCGCGATCTACCTCGCGCTCCTCGTCACCGTCGCCCTCGCCCTGCTTCTCTCCATCCTCACTTCCGCGGCCGTCGCATCCGTCTCCACGTTGTGCCTCGTCATCGCCGGACGCTATTCGGACGTGATCCTGAACCTGGCGGACGTGGTGCCCGGCATGCCCGCCTGGGCGCTGCGTGCGGTCATGATCCTCATCCCGAACTTCCGGAACTTCGACCTCAAGGACCGCGTCGTCTACGGAGACCCCGTCACCTTCGGCGACCTGGGCTGGATCACGGCCTACGCCGTCGCCTACACGGGCACCGTCATCACCCTGGCCGTGATCGCCTTCCGGCGCCGCGAGCTCACGTGAGGGCCCTGGCCCTGCTGGCCGTGCTCCTGGCCGCGGCGGTGCCCTGGACACAGGGACGCATCGACGCCCGGCTCGGCACGCACCGCGCCCAGGAGGAGGTCCTCTACCTCTGGTCCGGCGACCAGGTGCGCCGTCTGGCCCCGGGCTTCGAGGACCTCATGGCCGACGTCTACTGGCTGCGCACGGTGCAGTATTTCGGTGGCCAGCGGGTGTACGCCGTGAACAAGCGGTTCGACCTCTTGCTGCCCCTGGTGAACATCACGGTGACCCTCGACCCGCGCACGCAGATCGCCTACCGCTACGGGGCCACCTTCCTGGCCGAGGCCTATCCCATCGGAGCCGGGCAGCCGGAGGCGGCGGTGAAGCTGCTCGAGCGTGGCGTGCGGAGCCTTCCGCACGACTGGCGCCTGCGGCAGGACCTGGGCCTCTTCCACTACTACTTCCTGAACGATCCGCAGCGTGCGTCGCAGATCCTCCTGGAAGCGGCGGAGATCCCGGGAGCGCCGCCCTTCCTGGCCACCCTGGCCGCCCAGGTGCTCATGAAGGGCGGCGACCGAGAGACCTCGCGGCAGGTGTGGCGCCGGATCTACGAGCAGGGCGAGGGGCCCATGAAGAACAACGCGGCCATCCATCTGGCCCAGCTCGACGCCCTCGACGCCCTCGACAGCCTGAACGAGGCGATCCTCGCCTACGAGCGCCGCACGGGCGTCCGCCCGGCCGTCCTGGACGAGATTCGCCGGGCCGGGTACCGGGGACCGCTCGTGGATCCCGTCGGCGTGCCCTTCGCTTATGATCGGAGCGAGCGTCGCGCGACCCTCGCGCAGAGCTCGTCGCTGTGGCGCCCGAATCTCAAATAGGAGTCTCGATGTTCATACGACCGCTCGTTCTGGCCGCGGCGTTCACCGCCACCCTGCTCCACCCCCCGTACGCGGCCGCCCAGGCGGCGGCCCCACCCGTGGCCGAGCCGGGTCTGCGCGTGGGGGACACGGTGCCCGCGTTCCACGCCGCCGGGTTCGACGGCGCCATCAAGAGCATCGACTATCCGAAGGGCACCACCACCCTCGTCGTCTTCTTCCTGAGCGGCTGTCCCACCTGCCACAAGATGCTTCCCCTCTGGAACGAGGCGTATGCGCGCCGGCCCAAGAACATGACCATGATCGGCGTGGTGCTCGACCAGCCCCCGCCCGGTTTCTTCGAGGCCGCGCAGATCGCATTCCCCGTCTTCAGATCGCCCGGCAAGGAGGTCTTGGACGCCTTCAAGCTGAAGCGGGTGCCCTACACGGTCCGGGTCGCACCCGGCGGGCGGGTCGAGGGCGCGGACCTCGGTCTCCTGGACGGAATCCGCATGGGCGAGCTGTTCCGGCCGTAGCCGGCTCTGCGCACGGGTGGTCGGCCTTCACCCTATAGAAGCGGGTCAGCGCACGCGTCGCGCGGCCACGAGTACCACCAGCATCAGCACCCACGACAACCCCGACGCGAGCAGGCCGAGGCGCACGGCGCTCGGCACGTAGTGAAATTCCACCTCGTGGGTGCCGGCGGGCACGGCCACGGCGCGGAATGCGACGTTGGCGCGCCGCACCTCGGCCCGCTGGCCGTCCACGGTCGCGATCCACCCCGGGTCGTAGGCATCCGCGAGGACGAGGTAACCCGGCGCGCTCGCCTGCGCGCGCACGGAGACGCGCGTGGTGCTCTCCGCCACCACGGCTGCGGTGCCCTCGAAGGGGCCGGCGGCGGCGACGAGCGCCGGGCCAACAGATGCCAGCAGCACCTCGCGTTTCGGATCGAACGCGGGGTCGACCAGCGCCGCCAGGCCGTCCGACGGCCGCGCGCGGCCCACGACATGCGCCCGGGGGATGGGCGCGGGAACCCGGAAGATGCGGCCTGGCGCGGGCAACAGACAATCGACCGTCCCCAACGGCTCGAGGGAGCCGCGCGGCGGCCCGCCGTCACCGCCGCAGTCAGGTGAGCCAGGTCCGCCGGCGCCAGGGCGGCGGTGTCCCGGTCGAAACTGCCGCGCAGCCCCCACGCGCCCGCGGAAGGCGGAAAGAGGCACAGCCTCAAGGCGAGCGCGCGTGCCGCGGGCACGCTCCAGCCCAGGGGCGCGCGCGTGATGGCGAACGGGTCGGGCCGCCCGAGCAGCCGAGGCGCCTCGAGGCCGGAGAAGTAGTCCTGGACGTAGAGCCGCTGGGGCGCGTCGCCGGCGACGAGCGACGCCGCCGGCGGGCGAAGCGTGAAGAGGTCATGGGGGGCGGTGGGGTTCAAGCCGGCGTGAGTGATCGCGAGGTCGCCGACGATGAGGGCGCCGATGAGCGCCGCCGCCCGAGGCGAGGGCTGAACGCGCGCGGCAACGAGGAGCACGCCCACCGCGCCGAAGAGGGCGACCGCCACCGGAGCCAACATGGCCCGCGCCGCCGCCGCGCCGACCGCCTCTGCCGGCGGACGCCGGAGCGCGCCCCGGGACGCCATTTCGAGGATCACGGCCACCGCCAGAACCGCGACGGCGACCGTTGCCAGCGGCGCGAGTGCGCGCCATCGATGCCGACCCGACCCGGCGCGCCAGGCATCGAGGCCGAGACCGCACCACAGCGATGCCGCGAGCGAAGCCGCGACCATGACTTTCACCGGATAGCGGAGGCTGCGCAAGAACGGCAGCAGCGTCGTGGCCGCGTGCTCGAAGGGCGCGTGGCCGCCAAGGGCGATGGCGAGGGCGGGCCACGGGCACCAGGGCCTGGGCCAGAGCCAGCGGGTGCACCGACCACTGGGTGCGCATGGCGTCGGAGAGCCGGGTGCGCTCCGACCGTCGCGCCATCTCGACGGAGGGGACCCACTGGCCGGCGGAGAGGGCCAGCGCGATCGCGCCGGCGGCGACGATGGTCCGGAGCGCGCGCAGGGCGGCCTGCGCCCTCCGCGGGCGGGCGGCGAGGACGATCGCGAGCGCGGCCGCCCCGATCGCAGCCAGGGTGACGAGCGCGGCCTCGGGCGCCCCGGCTACGATCTGCAGCGCGTGGCCGCAGCCCCAGAGCACAATCCAGTGGACGCGCCGCGTCCGCAACGCGCGCACCGCGAAGAGCACGGTCCAGGGCATCCAGGCGGCCCCCGCGAGCTGGTTCCAGACCGGCACCTGCGAGGCGAGCGGTCCCGAGCAGACCCACACGGCCGCCGCCACCCATGCCGCCGTGCGCGAGAACACGAGCGTTCGCGAGAGGGCATAGGTGCCGGCGCCGGCGAGAAGCATGTGTCCGACGACGAAGAGGACGTAGTAGCGCCAGGGCGCGAGCACCAGGAGGAGCCAGGTGGGCGGGTACAGCACCTGCGTATTCGCGTCGGCCCACAGGGGCTGGCCGAACGCGATCCACGGGTTCCAGGTCGGCCACTCGCCCCCGCGCACTGCCTCCACGAAGGCCCGCGCATGGCTCAGCCACATGAGCTGCACGTCGCGCTGGAAATAGACGGTGCCGTCCAGCAGCGGCCGCCCGTAGAGGGCGAGCACCAGCGCGAAGAGTCCGGCCAGGGCCGGCGCGTCGCCACCGAACGTGGGCAGCCTCACCTCGCGGCGCCACACCGAGCGCGGGTCAGGCATTCCGGCTCGCCGCCGCGCGCCGCACGAGCGCCAGGGCCACCATCACGGCGAGCGTCGTGATCAGGCCGCCCCAGATCACCGAGCGCGGCCGGTACACGAGCTCCACGCGATGCGTCCCCGCGGGCAAGGGCACCGCCTGGAACGCGACGTTCGCGCGGAGGAGCGGGGCGGCCTTTCCGTCGACGGTGGCGCGCCAGCCCGGGTCGAAGGTGTCCACGAGCACGAGGTGTCCGGCCCCGCTCAGCGCCGCCTCGACGATGGTGCGGTCGGGCCGCAGCGCGGTGATTCGTACGTCCGAGTGGAAGGCGGGATCGGACGGCCGCCCCGGCCCGGCGGGCAGGATCACCTCGCGGTGGAGATCGAACGCGGGCTCCCCCGTCAAGCGGACGGCCGCTTCCCCATCGGCGACGCGCACGCCATCGACCGCGTACGTCCGGGGGAGGGGATCGGGGACGGCGTAGATGCGCACCGGCTCGAGCATCGGCGTGTCGAGCACCGCGACCTCCTGGAGGTCGGGTTGGGGGTGAAGCGAGACCACGCGATGGACGGCCCCCATCTGGAGCAGGCGCAGGTGGACGGGAGTGTCCTCCTGCACGCGGATGTATTGGGTGAGCCAGTTCATCTCGGGGGAGTACAGGCCGAGGCTGTCCACCTGGTACGCGCCCTCGACGCCCCAGTATCCGAGGACCGAGGGGTAGAGGCTCATGCGCAGCGTGAAGGCGTCCGCCCACGGCACCGGCCAGTCCTCGCGGATCATCTTCAGCAGGTAGCCGCGATGGCCGAGATGGGCCAGCGCCGAGGGGCGGTTGAAGTAATCGTAGGAGTAGACACGCCGGCCCGGCGCGCCCGCGAGATATCGCAGTCCGGGCGGGCGCAGCGAGTAGAGCTCGGCCGGGGTGGTCGGCGTGCGCGCGTGGTGCGCGGCGAGCAGGTCGGCCACGGCCACGAGACCCATGAGCGTGAGCCGCGCCGGCGAGGCCGGCGCGCGCCGGAGGGCCAGGAACAAGAGGATGGTCGCGAGGACGGCGGCCCGGCTCAGGGGCAGGATGAGGGGCGCGAGCGACGCCACCACGCCACGCCGGGTGTAGCTGGGGTCCACGAGGAGCGTGCCCCAGGTGCCCGCGCCCATCGACACGAGGGCCGCGCCGGCGGCCAGCGCGGCCGCGCACAGAGCGAGGATCAGCTCGGGGACGCGGATCCGTGACGGCCGGCGCTCGCGAAGCGCATCGAATCCGAAGGCCACGAGGAGCGCCCAAGCGAACGCGAACAGGATGAGGCCCTTGGCCGGGAAACGGAGCGATTGCGCCCCCGGCACGAGCTCCGTCAGCCATCGGTACGGCGCCGCGTGCCGGCCCAGCGCCACGACGAGGGAGGCCAGGGCCACCCCCGCGGTGGCCGCCACCACCCGCGTGCGCGCATATCCCGCGGCGGCCACGAACAGCACCGTGGCCGCACCGAGATACACCGAATGGAGGAACGGCTCGCGGCGATCGAAGAGGGCGTCGCGCACGTCGTCCTGCAGCGGCAGCGGGTCGAGCCAGACGGGGAGGACGAACTGGAACAACCCCGCCGGCGGGATCGACCAGAAGGCGGCCTGTGACGCGAACTGAGACCGCATGGATCGGGACGCGAGCTCGACCGACGGCACCCATTGCGCGGCCGAGACGGCGACGCCAAAAGCCAGGGCCAGCACGGCCGAGACGGCCATCCGCCGGACCGGGACCTCGCCGGCGCGCCGCGCCAGCACGAGGAGAGTGGCCGCCGCGGCCATCACCGCGCTCTCGGGCGAACCGCAGAGCACGGGTGCGGCCACCACGGCGCCCCAAGACAGGATCCTCGGCGCCGACGGCGAGACCAGTGCGCGATCCGCGGCCCACATCGCCCAGGGGATCCAGGCCGCGCCGGACAGGTGGTTCCAGAGGTTGACCAGGGAGAAGAAGGGACCCGAGGCCACCCAGCAGGCGGCGCCCAGCAGCGCGGCCCGCCCCGACGCGCCCAGCCGTCGCGCGGCCAGGAAGAAGCCGAGGCCCGCGAGGAGGAAGTGCACGACCACGAAGAGCGAGTAGTAATGCCAGGGCGGCATCAGGAGGTTCAGCCAGGTGAGCGGGTACACCAGTTGGTTGTTCGGGTTCGCGAGGAGCGGCTGGCCGAAGGACCAGCGGCGGTTCCACAGAGGCCACGAGCCCTCGGCCACGCTCCGCACGAACGCCTCGGCCTGTCCCACCCACTGGAGATGGATGTCGCGGTAATAGAAGACCTCCCCGCGCAGCAGGGGCCCGGCAAAGAGGATCGCGACCACACCGGAGATCACGGCCAGGGCCGACCACTCGGGGTGGGCGGCGGCCCAGACACCCGCCGCGGCCCGACCGCGGCGCACGGCCTCCCGCGGATCGCGGACAGGCACGCTCAGAGGAACTTCAGCTTCCCCGCCGCGAAGGCGCTCATGCGGAGGAGCAGCAGCCCATGGCTGAAGCGCGAGATGTTCGTCTTCCCGTACTGCCGCTCGTGATAGCGGACGGCCAGGTCCACGATGCGGAGGTTGAGGCGCGCGGCGCCGAACAGGAGGTCGAAGTCCCCGAACGGATCGAAGTCGCCGAAGAACGACCGGTTGGCCGCGATGCGGGCATAGTCGGAGCGATAGAGCGCCTTGGTCCCACACAGCGTGTCGCGCACCTGCTGGCCGAGCAGCCACGAGAAGAGCAGCGCAAAGGCCTTGTTGGCGAGCAGGTTGAGGAAGCGCATGGCGCGCCCCTCGATGGGGTAGACGAGGCGCGATCCGTTGATCATCTCGCCCTTGCCGCTGGCCAGGGCGCGCACGAACTTGGGCACGTCCTCCGGGGCCACACCCATGTCGGAGTCGAGGATGAGCAGGACCTCGCCCCGCGCCTCCGCGAAGCCCAGGCGCACGGCGTCACCCTTGCCCCGGCCCGGCTGCTTGAGCAGGCGCAGCGGCCGGTGCGGGCTGTCGGCCACGACCTGCCGGAGGACGGCCTCCGTGTCGTCCGTGGAGTGGCCCTCGACGAAAAGGTACTCGCTCCCCACCGGAAGCTCGGGCAGTCGGGAGACCAGCTCACGGATGTGGCCGCTCTCGTTGCGGCACGGGATCACCACGCTGACCGTCGGGGAGGCCGGGGGTACGCGCGCGCGCACCGGCGCCGGCCGCGCGACGATGCCGTACATCAGCGAGAACGCGGAGAGGCCGGGCAGGTGGCCGACGTAGCGGTTGAGCAGGTCGGACAGGAGCGGAACGTGGGCGGGCATCACGATCTGCTCGTCCGTGCGCACCGTCTCGTAGTCCGCGAGCGCGAGCATGCTGCCGATCTCTTCCGGCGGGATCCAGGATTCGGGAGGCTGCTCGTACTTCAGGCCCGACATCTCGGCCAGGCGCAGCACCGGCTGCCACAGGCGGCTGTAGCTGTAGATGACGACCCGCGTGCGCGGATGGCACAGGGGATGGAGCGCCTCCAGGGTGGCCTGCACGTCGGTCAAGTGCGTCACGACGTTGACGAGGAGCACGAAGTCGAAGGGTCCCTGCAGGCGGGCGAGCAGCTCCGGGTTGCTGCCGTCTCCCCGCACGAACTGCATCGCCGCGGAGCCGTAGGCCTGGCCGGCGGCGGCGATGGCGGGCCGCGACAGGTCCACGCCCACGCCGCGCGACGGGCGCAGCGCGGCCAGCAGGTGGCCGCTGCCGCAGCCGACGTCGAGGACGGCCTGTCCCGGCGATACGCGCGTCTGCAGGACGCGCGTCAGGTACAGAAGCGCTGGACCTCTTCGACGAGAGGGTCCTTGCGCTCGAGGACCTCGCCCAGCGACCGCGCGTGTGGCCCCAAAGCGGGCTACACGGTAGCACGCGGCGGCGTCGCGGAAAACCGCGCTCTATGCCCTCACCCAGACCGCGCTCGCGCGCAGGGCGAGCGCCGGCGCGAGCGGCTGCAGCCAGTGGTCGAGGCGGATCGCCGTGGGCGCCGCGGGGGCGGGGAGCAGGGAGGTCTTCCGGAAGCCGAGGGTCATCAGGTAGGCGAGGCCGTTGATCAATCGCACTCGCGGCGGCGCGAACCCCAGCCTCACCCAGTCATCCATGGCCGTGCGGCGGACGACGAGATTCAACACGGCGGCATTGCCGTCGAACGCCTCCTTCCTGATGTCCCCGGTGGCGGCGAACGGCTTCCAGGGATCGGAGAACACGCAGCTCTCCTGGTGGAAGAAGCGATAGATCAGGAAGGACAGCGGCGTCACCCACGGCTCGACCAGGGCCAGACGTCCGCCGGGGCGCAGGACGCGAGCCGCCTCGGTGAAGAACCAACGGGGACGCGCCAGGTGATGCAGGACGTCCAGGCCGACCACGGCGTCGATGGTCGCCTCCCGCAGCGGCAGCCGCAGCGCGTCGGCCACGACTTCGTTCCAACCCGTCACCGCGAGCTCCGTGGCGATCCAGCGGAGATCCGGACGACGTGCGCGCGCGTGCGCGGCGAATGCTCCCATGCCGGCCCCGATCTCGAGGGTGACCGCTCCCCGTGGAAGCTGTTCGAGCAGGAGATCGAACCAGACCGCGTACACGAGGCGCAGCGCCGGCTTCGTCTGCCAGATGGCC
>WNFI01454281.1_pt1 | contig 26900 bp, 27 predicted proteins | sample 5400471 | NCBI WGS metagenome assembly WNFI01 (sample SAMN13153348, study PRJNA577476) | soil metagenome | isolation source: 100 cm saprolite on Douglas fir-dominated hillslope | place: USA:California | collected 2013-09-17
GTTCTTGTCGTCGCGCTCCGGGAAATCGCTGCGCGCCTGGGCGCCGCGGCTCTCCTTGCGCGCCTCGGCCGAGACGATGGTCGCCATCGCGGTCTCGACCAGGTTCTCGAGCTCGAGAGCCTCGACCCGGGCGGTATTGAAGACCTTCGATTTGTCCTGGATGAACGTGCGGCGTGCCCTTTCCGCGATGCTTTTCATCTTTGCAACGCCCGCAATCAGGTCCTCTGGAAAGCGAAATACCCCGCAATGCGCCTGCATCGTGCGGCGCAGGTCGTTGAGCACGTCCACCACGCGCTCACCGGAGGCGGCCGAATCGAGGCGCGCCAGCCGCGCGCGCGTCGCTTCGCCGGCGTCTTTCGGCAGGTTGCGGTGCGGCGCGGGGTGCAGGCGCATGTCCTTGTTCATCTGCTCGCCCGAGGACTTGCCGAACACCACCAGGTCGAGCAGCGAGTTGGTGCCGAGGCGGTTGGCGCCGTGCACCGAGACGCAGGAGCATTCGCCGGCGGCGTACAGGCCCGGAACGATCGCCTCCTTGCCCGCGCCTTCCGGCGCCACCACCTGCCCCATGTAGTTGCTCGGGATGCCGCCCATCTGGTAGTGCGCGGTCGGCACCACCGGGATCGGGTCGCGGATCGGGTCGGCGTTGCCGAACTTGATCGAGATCTCGCGGATTCCCGGCAAGCGCTGGTTGATCACTTCCGGGCCGAGGTGATCGAGCTTCAGCAGCACGTGGTCGGCATCCGGGCCGCAGCCGCGGCCTTCCTTGATCTCGGTGGTCATGGCGCGCGACACGACGTCGCGGCTCGCAAGATCCTTGGCGTTCGGCGCGTATCGCTCCATGAAGCGCTCGCCGTTCTTGTTGAGCAGGTACCCGCCCTCGCCGCGCACGCCCTCGGTGATGAGGACGCCTGCGCCGTACACCCCGGTCGGATGGAATTGGTAGAACTCCATGTCCTCGAGCGGCAGGCCGGCGCGCGCCGCCATGCCGAGGCCGTCGCCGGTGTTGATGAATGCATTGGTCGAGCTGAAAAAGATGCGCCCCGCGCCGCCGGTGGCAAGCAGCACGGACTTCGCCTGGAAGATGAACAGCTCGCCGGTTTCCATTTCCAGCGCCGTGATGCCGACGATGGCGCCGTCCTGCGGATCGCGGATCAGATCGAGCGCCATCCATTCGACGAAAAACTGCGTGTTGGCGCGCACATTTTGCTGGTAGAGGGTGTGCAGCATGGCGTGGCCGGTGCGGTCCGCCGCCGCGCAGGCGCGCATCGCCATCTTGGCGCTGCCGTAGGCCTGGGTGTGCCCGCCGAAGGGCCGCTGATAGATCTTGCCGCTCTCAAGGCGGTCGAACGGCATCCCCATGTGCTCGAGCTCGACCACCACCTCGATCGCGCGGCGGCACATGTACTCGATCGCGTCCTGGTCGCCGAGGTAGTCGGAGCCCTTGACCGTGTCGTACATGTGCCAGTGCCAGTTGTCCTCGCCGGAGTTGGCGAGCGGCGCGGCGATGCCGCCCTGAGCCGCGACGGTGTGCGAGCGCGTCGGGAACACCTTGCTGAGCACCGCGACCTTTAGATTCTGGCGCGCCAGCTCGAGCGCCGCGCGCATGCCCGAGCCGCCGGCGCCCACCACGATCGCGTCGAATCTGCGAACCGGGAGAGTGCTCATCGCCACAGAATCTGGATGGTCCAGCCCACGTAGCAAGCTATAAGGATCAAGGTGGAAATTTCCAAACCGAGGCGCAGGCTTGTCGGCTTCACATAGTCCATGACAATGTCGCGCATGCCGACCCAGGCGTGCCAGGCGAGGCTGGCGGCGAACAGCAGCGTGGCGACCCGCATCCAGCCCTGGGCGAACAGATCGCGCCACACGGCGAAAGTGATCGGCTGGCCGGAGAGCAGGACAATCGCGAGGATCAGCGAGTAGATCGCCATGATGACCGCGGTAATGCGCTGCGCGAGCCAGTCGCGCAGGCCGTAATGGGCACCCGTAACTATGCGGTTCACCATTGGACGATGCGGCTCACCATATCTTCGTCGCGAAGAAAGCGGTCATCGCGAGGCTCACGACCAGCACCGCGACGCTGGTGCGCCGCGCGGTCTGCAGGTCGATGCCTTTGTCGATGTCGAGAAAAAGGAAGCGGATGCCGGCGCAGAAGTGATGGCAGTAGGACCAGACGAACAGCAGCAGCCCGAGCTTCACGAGGGGCAGCTGAAGGTAATGGCCTCTGACTCTTTCGAAGCCCCGCTCCGACACCAGGCTGGTGTCGAGGAGATAGAGCAGCCAGGCCGCCAGCGGAAAAAACAGCAGCAGGCCGGAAATGCGATGCAGGATCGAGATCCAGCCGGGCAATGGCAGGCGGATCTCGAAAAGGAGCGCGGGCAGGCTGAGATACTTGGGACGTGCTTTCTTTGCGGCCGCGCTCGACATGGAGGTCGCCTGGCCCTTCATCCAGGCAAGTTCGATTATAACGTCGCTGCGCTGCGGTAAAATCTTTTCCACAACACCCCCTCATCGAACCTACCTCGAGTCGCCAATGCCCAATGTCCCCGTTCGCGTCGCCGTCACCGGCGCCGCCGGTCAGATCGGCTACAGCCTGCTGTTTCGCATCGCGAGCGGCGAGATGCTCGGCAAGGACCAGCCGATGATCCTGCAACTGCTCGAGATCCCCGACGAGAAAGCGCAAAAGGCTTTGAAGGGCGTGATGATGGAGCTCGACGACTGCGCTTTTCCCCTGCTCCACGGGATGGTTCCCGCGTCCGATCCGATGGCGGCATTCAAGGACGTGGACATCGCGCTCCTCGTTGGTGCGCGGCCGCGCGGTCCGGGCATGGAGCGCAAGGATCTGCTCGAAGCCAACGGCAAGATCTTCGCGCCGCAGGGCCACGCGCTCGACAAGGTCGCGAAGCGCAACGTGAAAGTGCTGGTGGTCGGCAATCCCGCGAATACCAACTGCCTGATCGCCATGAAGAACGCGAAGACCCTGAAGCCGACGCAGTTCACCGGGATGATGCGCCTGGATCACAACAGGGCCGTTTCGCAAATCGCTCAAAAAATTTCAAAGCCGGTGACTTCCATACGAAAAGTAGCGGTGTGGGGCAACCACTCCGCTACGCAGTACCCGGACCTTTTCCAGGCGGAGGCCGACGGCAAGAAGGTCTGGCCGATGATCAACGACCAGGCCTGGCTCGAGCAGAGCTTCATCCCGACGGTGCAGAAGCGCGGCGCGGCGATCATCGACGCGCGCGGCCTGTCTTCCGCGGCGAGCGCGGCGAATGCGGCGATCGACCATGTCCGGGACTGGGTGAAAGGCAGCCGCGACGGCGACTGGGTCTCGATGGGGATTGCGTCGGACGGCAGCTACGGCATCCCCGAAGGCGTGATCTACGGCTACCCGGTCACGTGCAAGGGCGGCAGGTACGAGATCGTCAAGGGCATAGACGTCAGCGACTTCAGCCGCAAGCGCATGGACGCGACGCTGAAAGAGCTCCACGAGGAGCGCGACGGCGTTAAGGCTCTTCTGGGTTAATTTGAAAAGATATTTTCTGTGAGCCAGGGGAAGCGGTTTCGAGAAGCCGTAGCAAAAGAACGACCCCTGCAAGTAATCGGGACGATCAATGCCTACCACGCGCTCATGGCAAAGCGCGTCGGATTCCGGGCCATTTACCTTTCGGGCGGCGGCGTCGCCGCCGGCTCGCTCGGGCTGCCCGACCTGGGGATCCCCGGCCTCGACGACGTCCTGACCGACGTCCGGCGCATCACCGATGTCTGCGACCTGCCCCTGCTGGTCGACGCCGATACCGGCTTCGGTGCGAGCGCCTTCAACGTCGGGCGCACCACGAAGTCGCTGATAAAGTTCGGAGCGGCAGGCATGCACATAGAAGACCAGGTTGGCGCGAAACGCTGCGGCCACCGCCCGGGCAAGGAGCTGGTCAGCAAGGAGGAGATGTGCGACCGCATCAAGGCCGCGGTCGATGCGCGGACCGACCCTTCATTCGTAATCATGGCGCGCACGGATGGCCTTGCGTCCCAGGGTCTGGACTCCGCGGTTTCCAGATGTATTTCTTATGTAGAAGCCGGTGCAGACATGATCTTCCCCGAGGCGGTCACCGACCTTGCCCAGTACCGCAAGTTCGCCGATGCGGCCAAGGTTCCGGTGCTCGCCAATATCACGGAGTTCGGCAAGACCCCGCTGTTCACGATCGAAGAGCTGCGCTCGGCCAATGCCGCGATCGCGCTCTATCCCCTGTCCGCGTTTCGCGCCATGAACAAGGCGGCCCTCAAGGTTTACGAGGCGGTGCGCGGGAAGGGTACGCAGAAGGAGCTCATCGGCGAGATGCAGACGCGCGACGAGCTGTACGATTACCTCGGCTACCACGCCTACGAAAAGAAACTGGATGAGCTCTTCTCCGCCGGTCGAAACAAGTCCTAAGCCGAAAAAATCGGTCGCACTGTCGGGCGTGCCGGCCGGCAACACCGCGCTGTGCACCGTCGGGCGCAGCGGCAACGACCTGCACTACCGCGGCTACGACATCCTGGATTTCGCCGACGAAGCCGAGTTCGAGGAAATTGCCTATCTGCTGGTGCACGAAAGGTTGCCTGCCAAAACCGAACTGGCTTCTTATAAGAAGAAATTGCAGGCCCTCCGGACGCTTCCATCTGCGTTAAAAGTTGCCCTGGAACAAATCCCGAAAACTGCGCACCCCATGGACGTCATGCGGAGCGCGGTTTCGGTGCTGGGAACCCTCGAACCCGAAAAGGAAGACCACGGCGCTGCCGGAGCGCGCGACATTGCCGACCGGCTGATGGCGAGCCTCGGCTCGATGCTGCTTTACTGGCATCACTTCGCCAATAGCGGCAAACGGATTGAGACGCAGACCGACGACGATTCGATCGGCGGGCACTTCCTGCATCTCCTGCATGGCAAGAAGCCCACCGCCGAATGGGTGCGCGCCATGCACACCTCGCTCATCCTCTACGCCGAGCACGAATACAACGCCAGCACTTTTACCTGCCGCGTCATCGCCGGCACCGGCTCCGACATGCATAGCGCGATCTGCGGCGGCATCGGCGCGCTGCGCGGGCCGAAGCACGGCGGCGCCAATGAGTTTTCATTCGAAGTCCAGTCCCGCTATGCAAACCCCGACGAAGCCGAGCGCGACATCCTGCGCCGCATCCAGGCGAAGGAGATCGTGATCGGCTTCGGCCACCCCGTGTACACGACCGGCGATCCGCGCAACAAGGTCATCATGGGAGTCGCGCGGCGCCTGTCGAGGACCGCGGGCACCATGAAGCTGTTCGATATCGCCCAGCGCATCGAGGCGGTCATGGACCGCGAGAAGAAGATGTTCGCCAACCTCGACTGGTACAGCGCGGTGTCGTATCACATGATGGGCGTGCCGACCGCGATGTTCACGCCGGTGTTCGTGATCTCGCGCACCAGCGGCTGGGCGGCGCACGTCATCGAGCAGCGCGCCGACGGCAAGATCATCCGCCCGAGCGCGAACTACACCGGGCCGGAAAATCGGGCCTGGCTGCCTTTGAATCAAAGATAGGGGGTTTAAATGTACGAATCGGACATCACCAAATTCATGCGGCAGTTCCTCGCTGAGCACCCCGAGGAAGTCGAGTCGCAGAAAAAAGGCCGCGCGGCGTGGTGGGACAAGGCGGCGGGCGAGCGCGGGCCGACGCCGCCGATGCGCCACTCGCCCAAGGCGGGCGGCAACGAATATACCTTCGAGCCGCTGTCGGAAAAGGACGGCGACTGAAGGATGTCATCGCGTATCTCGAACGTACGGCCCAGGCCCGACAAGGTCCTCACCCTGATCGCGGATTACGTCGCAAAATATTCTGTAGAAAGCGAAGAAGCGTACCGCACCGCGCGCTATTGCCTGATGGACACGCTGGGCTGCGGGCTCGAGGCGCTCGAGTACCCGGCGTGCACCAAGCTGCTCGGGCCGATCGATCCGGAGACCGTGGTGCCGCACGGCGCCAAGGTCCCGGGCACCAGGTTCCAGCTCGACCCGGTGCAGGCGGCGTTCAGCATCGGCGCGATGATCCGCTGGCTGGATTTCAACGACACCTGGCTCGCCGCCGAGTGGGGCCACCCGTCCGACAATCTCGGCGCCATCCTCGCCGTCGCGGACTGGATCTCGAGAAACTCATTGAAGCAGCCCGTGCTGATGAAAGACGTGCTGACCGCCATGATCAAGGCGCACGAGATCCAGGGCGTGATCGCGCTGGAGAACAGCTTCAACCGCGTGGGATTGGACCACACCGTGCTGGTCAAGACCGCCTCCACCGCTGTCGCCGCCCAAATGCTCGGCTGCACCTACGACCAGGTGGTGAACGCGATCTCGCAGGCTTGGGTCGATGGTCACGCGCTGCGCACCTACCGCCACGCGCCGAACACCGGCTCGCGCAAGAGCTGGGCGGCGGGCGACGCCACTTCGCGTGCGGTGCGGCTCGCGTTCATCTCCAAAACGGGCGAAATGGGTTACCCCTCGGTGCTCACTGCCAAGACCTGGGGCTTCTACGACGTTCTGTTCAAGGGCAGGGAGTTCAAGTTCCAGCGCAGGTTCGGCAGTTACGTGATGGAGAACGTGCTGTTCAAGATCTCCTTCCCCGCCGAGTTCCATGCGCAAACCGCGGCCGAGTGCGCGATGAGCCTATTTCACCAGATGCAATCCCTTGGCAAAGCCGCTGAAGACATTAAGAAAATCCGGATCAGGACGCACGAGGCGGCAATCCGCATAATCGACAAGACGGGACCCTTGAGCAATCCCGCGGATCGGGATCATTGCATTCAGTACATGGTAGCTGTGCCTCTCCTCTTCGGCCGCCTTACAGCGGCGGACTACGAGGATGGCGTCGCCTCGGATCCGCGCATCGATCAGCTAAGGAGAAAAATCGTCTGCGTGGAAGACAAGCGCTTCACGCGCGACTACCTCGACCCGAAGAAGCGCTCGATCGCCAATGCGCTCACCGTGGAGTTCAAGGACGGCACGAAGCTGAAGGAAGTCGTGTGCGAGTATCCGATCGGACACAAGCGCCGGCGCAAGGAAGGCATGCCGATGCTGGTGGAGAAGTTCAAGACCAACCTCGCCCGCCGCTTCCCGGCGCAGCGCCAGACAGCTATCCTCGATCTTTGCATGGACGCGGAGCGGCTCGCTGCCACGCCGGTCAATGAATTCGTGGATCTTTTTGTAGCTTGAAACAATGAAACACCAAATCGAACTGCGGATTGCCGAGCTCTCCGAGGAGATCCGCAACTATCCGACGCCGATCGCCCGCTGCGATGAGCAGCTCGGGGCGTTGCTCGAGGAACGCGCTCGGTTGATTCAAGAACTGAATTCTTCAAATGAATTCCAAACCTGCACGCCGGATGCAGTTTGGATCAACGACGGGGGCTTTCATGCCGCATGACTTTCAGGACACGCTTCAGGGCTTCAAGCACGGCAAGTTCTATTCCCTGCCGGCGCTTTCGAAAAAATTGAATGCGAAGATCGAGCGGCTGCCGGTTTCCATCCGCATCGTGCTCGAATCAGTGCTGCGCAACTGTGACGGCAAGAAGGTGACCGCGGCTCACGTCCGCCAGCTCGCCGGCTGGCAGCCCAACGCACCGCGCAGCGACGAGATCCCGTTCGTGGTCGCGCGCATCCTGCTGCAGGACTTTACCGGCGTGCCGCTGCTTTGCGACCTCGCCGCGATGCGCGGCGTGGCACAGAAGATGGGCAAGGACCCCAAAGTAGTAGAGCCGCTGGTCCCGGTCGACCTGGTGGTCGACCACTCCGTGCAGATCGACCACTACGGCAACAAGAACGCCCTGGACCTCAACATGAAGCTGGAGTTCAAGCGCAACGAGGAGCGCTACCAGTTCATGAAATGGGGCATGCAGGCGTTCGACACCTTCAAGGTGGTGCCGCCCGGCATCGGCATCTGCCACCAGGTGAACCTCGAGTATCTGGCACCCGGCGTTCACAAATCGAAGGACGGGGTGTGCTACCCCGACACCCTTGTCGGCACCGACAGCCACACCACCATGATCAACGGCATCGGCGTGGTCGGCTGGGGCGTCGGCGGCATCGAGGCTGAGGCCGGCATGCTTGGACAGCCCCAAGTTCGTCGAGTACTTCGGCGAGGGTACCTCGTCGCTCGCCGCCACCGACCGCGCCACGATCGCCAACATGGCGCCCGAGTACGGCGCCACGATGGGATTTTTCCCGGTCGACGACCGCACGCTCGAGTATTTCCGCGGCACCGGGCGCAGCGAGCAGCAGGTCGAAGCGCTCGCGGCCTATTTCAAGGCGCAGGGTTTGTTCGGCATCCCGAAGAAGGGCGCCATCGACTATTCGCAGGTGCTCGAGCTCGACCTGGGTACCATCTATCCGTCGCTCGCCGGGCCGAAGCGGCCGCAGGACCGGATCGACCTCGACAAGGTCAGGAGCACCTTCGAGAAGCTGTTCTCCATGCCGGTGAAGGACAACGGCTTCGGAAAAAAGGCCGACGAGCTGCAGAAATCCTACAAGACCTTCAACGGCATCGAGCTGAAGAACGGCGACGTGCTGATCGCGGCGATCACCTCCTGCACCAACACCTCCAACCCCGGGGTGCTGCTCGCAGCCGGGCTGGTGGCGAAGAAGGCCGCCGAGCTCGGCATGACGGTGAAGCCGCATATCAAGACCTCGCTCGCTCCGGGATCGCGCGTGGTCACCGAATACCTCACGAAATCCGGCCTGCTCCCCTACCTGGAGAAAGTCGGCTTCTACCTCGCCGGCTACGGCTGCACCACCTGCATCGGCAATTCCGGGCCGCTGGCGCAGCCGATCGAGGAGGCGGTCGTGAAGAACGAGCTGGTGGGCGCCGCGGTGCTCTCCGGCAACCGCAATTTCGAGGCGCGCATCCATCCCAACATCCGTGCCAACTTTCTCGCCTCGCCGCCGCTGGTGGTGGCGTACGCACTGGCGGGCTCCGTTTTGGTCGATTTTAAAAATCAACCCGTCGGTAAATCGAAAGATGGCAAAGACGTGTTCATCGGCCAGATCTGGCCGAGCGCCGACGAGGTGCGCGCGCTGATGAAGCTCGCGATGGACGCGCCCACCTTCCGGCGCCTCTATTCCGACCTGGGCAACGCCAACCCGCTGTGGAAGAAGATCTCGGCGCCCGCCGGCCAGGTGTACAGCTGGCCGAAATCGACTTATATCGCCGAGCCGCCCTTCTTCGCGGAATTCGCGATGACGCCCGGGCAGCCCGCTGCCATCGCCAACGCGCGCATCCTCGGCGTGTTCGGCGACTCGGTCACCACCGACCATATCTCGCCCGCGGGCTCGATCAAGCCCACCTCGCCCGCCGGCATCTACCTGCAGGAGCACGACGTCGCGGTGGCCGATTTCAACAGCTACGGCGCGCGCCGGGGCAACCACGAGGTCATGATGCGCGGCACCTTCGCCAACGTGCGCATCAAGAACCTGCTGCTGCCCGGCACGGAAGGAGGAGTGACCCTCTTCAGGAATGAAAAACTTCCCATTTACGACGCGGCCATGCGCTACATCGCCGAGGGCACGCCGACGGTGGTGTTCGGCGGCGAGGAGTACGGCACCGGCTCGTCGCGCGACTGGGCCGCCAAGGGCACCCAGCTGCTCGGAGTCAAGGCGGTCATCGCGCGCAGCTTCGAACGCATCCACCGCTCGAACCTGGTCGGCATGGGCGTGCTGCCGCTGCAGTTCACCGGCAGCGACTCCGCGCAATCGCTGGGCTTGAAAGGCGACGAGACGGTCGATGTGCTGCTTCCGGCCGACATCCGGCCGCAACAGGAACTTCAGCTGAAAATAAGAAAACCCGATGGAAGCGAAAAGCAGATCACTGTGAAATCGCGGATCGACACTGCGATCGAGGTCGACTATTACCGGCACGGCGGGATCCTGCCCTACGTTCTGCGGGAGATCGTCCGCAAGGCGGCGCCGGCGAAGGCGAAAGCCGCTTAGGGCCTACTGCGGCGCCAGTCCCGCGAGATAGTCGGCCAGGACTTCGAGGTCTTTCTCGCTGACCGCCTGCGCCGCCGAGGTCATGTTGCCGTCGATGTCGGCGCGCGTGCCGGCCTTGAAGCCGCGCAGCTGGATGAGCAGGTACGCGTGCTGCTGGCCGGCGATTCGCGGAATGTGCTGCTGCCCGCGCAGCGCCGGGCCATGACATTGCGAGCAGTTGTACTTCTTCGCCAGGCCGGGTCCCGCGGCAGCGTTTTCAGGACGGGACTTGTACTGCGGCGGCACGGCCTTCTGCGCCGCGAAGTACGCGGCAAGGTCGTTCATCTCCGCATTCGAAAGCTTTGCCGCCATCGGCGTCATCAGATCGTTTTTCCGGTTGCCTTCCCGGAACATGAAGAGCGACGTCGAGATGAACTGCGCCGGCTGGGCGGCGAGCGACGGCCACTCGGGATTGGTGGAATTCCCGCCCTCACCGTGGCAAGCCGCGCAGGCAGCGGCTTTCTGCCGGCCCGCCTCGGGATCGGCGGCGCGAGCCGGCAGCGCCGTGCCCAAAAGCACAAACGCGACGGTGAGTGCCGTCGCGTTTGCTTTTCCCAACTTCAAAAACGTCACTTGCCGCGGCTGATCCGGTAGATGATCCCGTTGTAGTCGTCGGAGACGAGCAGCGCGCCGTCCCTCATGACCAGCACGTCGACCGGCCGGCCCCACATCGGCGGGTCGGCCTTCTCGTCGGTCAGGAAGCCGGTGAGGAAAGGCTGCATCTTGGCGTTGCCCTTGCCGTCCACGGTCACGCGCATCACGTTGTAGCCCTGCTTGGTGGTGCGGTTCCACGAGCCGTGCATTGCGATGAAGATGTTGTTCTGATACTCGGGTCCGAACATCTTGCCGGTGTAGAAGCGCATGCCGAGCGGCGCGATATGCGCGCCGAGCTTGAGCGCCGGCTTGGCGAACTCGGCGCACGACCGGTTCTTGCCGTACTCCGGGTCGAGAGTATCGCCCTGGTGGCAGAACGGATAGCCGAAGTTGGGAACGCTGCCTTTGGCCACGCGATGCAGCGTGTCGTTAGGCAGATCGTCGCTCAGCCAGTCGCGCGCGTGGTTGGTGAACCACAGCTCCTTGGTCTTGGGATTCCAGTCCATGCCCACCGAGTTGCGCACGCCCCGCGCCACCGTCTCGAGGACGCCAGTCGCCGGATCGACGCGAGTGATCGAGGCCTGGGTGTAGTTCCGGGCTTGTCGAGCTGGTTCTCGATGCCGTCATAGCGGGTGATGCGGCCGCGCTCGGCGACATAGAGGGTGCCTTTGCTGAAGGTGACGCCGTTGGGCGCGTCGAGGCCCGTCAAGAGAGTCTTCACCTCGCGCTTGCCGCCCTTGTCGATGACGGCGTACACGTTCTTGGCATTGCGGTTGCTCACGAACACGGTGCCCTTGTCGCCGAGCGCGAGCGAGCGCGCCTCGGGGATGCCGTCGGCCCAGACTTCGACCTTGAAGCCGGCGGGAACCTTGAGCTTGTTGACCGGCAGGTCCTTCGCCGGTCGCCCCGTCATGTGCGGCGCGAACGGGTGCAGCGTGGATTCCGCCATCGCGGGGGGCTTGCCTTGCTGCCAGGAAGGCGGTGGCGCGGCAGCGGGTTTGTCCTGTGCCAGAGCGCTCGCCGAGAAAGCGAGAGCGACTGCAATGCCAATGGATTTGTTCATGATCTTGAGTCTCCTCTGCGGGGATGGAATGCTACTCCTTGCGAGTGAAAGCTAGAACCGGTAGTTCGCTTGGACGCCTAGCGTCATGTTGCGGCGCGGCGAAGGCTCGTAGTAGCGCGCGTTGCCCTCGTTCACGATCACCGAGCCGGCATATTTCCGGTCGATCAGGTTGTCCACTCGGAAGAACTCGGTGATACGCCAGCTCGCATCCTGCTGCACCAGCCCGGCCATCAGGTTGAACGTCGTGTAGCCGGCGGCGAACTCGGTATTGGGATCGTTGACGGCGACGCGCGCCTTGCCCAGCCCTTCGAGCTGCGCGAAGAAAGGCTCCTTCCGGAAGCGCAGCTCCGCGTACAGCACGCGGCTCGGGACCCCGGGGATCATGCTGCCGGCGGGCACCGTCACCTGCGGGCCTCCCGTGATGATGACCGTATTGAAGGTCTCGCGGTACTCCGCCTTGAGGTACGTGTACGCCACGCGCGCCTCGAACGCCCCGCCGGTGAGCGTCTCGGCGCCGAGCTCGAAACCCTTGCGATCGGTGTGGCCGACGTTCTTGAAGGTGGCGCGGCCGCCGGAATTCTGGTCGACCACGATCTCGTTCTCGGTCGCAATCTCGAACAGCGCCGCGTTCACGCGCACCCAGCCGGGCGTCACGGACTTCGCGCCCAGCTCGGCGTGCCGGCTGCGGCTCGCTTCGAGGCCGAAGTTAAGACCGCTCGCGCCGTTACGGTTCGCCAGCTCGACGAAGGTCGGAGTCTCGAAGCCGCGGCCGAAATTTCCATAGAGGCTGTTGTTCGGATTCAGCTTGAACACCAGCCCCGCCACCGGGGTGGTCGCGCTGTAAGTCCGGTCGCCGCTGTCGTCGCCGTTGCCCGGCGCGATGAAATAGTCCGTATTGCGGAATGCGACGCGGGTCCGCCGCGCGCCGGCATGCGCCGACCATTGCTCGGCGAACTTCCATTCCCCCTGCGTATAGAAACCGGTGGCCCAGACCTCGTTGTCCTCGTTGCGCTTGAGCGCGCCGGAGGTGCCGTTGTTGTTGATGAACCCCTTGCGCCGGTCATGCATCAGATCGTGCTCGGCGCCGAAGGAAAGCCTGAAGCTTTGCACGATGTCGTTGGTGTAGCGAAGCGCTCCTCCGCCGTAGCCCCTGTCGATATTCACCACCGCGCCCGAATGCGTCGGCGCGTTCTGCGCGGCAATCGGGATGTTCAGGTACTGCTCGACCCAGCGCTCGCCGTAATAGAAGCTTCCCTGCAGGCGGGCGCCGCCGTCCAGGCGATGGTCGAGCGTGGCGCCGGCCTGGTCCTGGATGATGGTCTTGCGCGTGTTGAAGGTCAGCGCGCCGGCGACCACCTGGCGCGGGTCCTGGTCCATCAGCGTGCGCGTGAGGCCGCCGGGATCCTGAGTCTGGAGCTGGCGCAGATTGTTCGCGACCAGCGTAACGCTCGTGTCCTCGCCCAGCGCGTATCTCAGCTTGGCGTTGAAGTGATCGCGAACGGCCTGGCTGTGGTCGCGGTAGCCGTTGGTGTGGAACCGGGAGAGGTCCGCGATCCCGTTGAGCGCGCCCCACTGCCCGCCGAACTTCAGTGAGCCGCGGTAGGTGCGGTAGCTGCCGACCAGAACATCGCTCTCCAGCGTCGGCCTTTCCGGCCCGTCCTCGGTCAGAACGTTAATCACGCCGCCGGCGGAGTTGCCGTAGAGCGTGGAGAACGGCCCGCGCAGCACCTCGACGCGCTCGGCGGAGCCCAGAGCGAAAGTCGCCGCCTGCCCCTGGCCGTCTGGCATGGTCGCCGGGATGCCGTCGGCGATCAGGCGGATGCCGCGCACGCCGAAGGTCGAGCGCGCGCCGAAACCGCGCGAGGAGATCTGCAGGTCCTGGGCGTAGTTCTGCCGGTTCTGCACCACGATGCCCGGCACGCGGCCGAGGCTTTCCGAGAGATTGACCTGGGGGCGACCTTCGCGGATCTCGTCGCCGTAGATGCGGTCGACCGAGGCCGGGATCTCGAGGCTGGGCTGCGGCACGCGCGTCGCCGACACCACGACGGCGTCCTGCTCCTGCGCCAGCACGCAGGCCGGCACGAGAAACAGCGCCGCCGAAGGTGAAAACCTGCTCATTCTTATTGAATGCCCTCCCCGCTTGAAATAGGCTACCTTGAAATGCCGCCCCGGGGACGATTTACCGTGGTGGCTAGGATTCGTCTGGGGGATTGGTCAGGCCTTCGAGGCGCCGGCGGTTCCTCTTAGTCGGCCGTCCCTTCAGCGAAGCCGACGGCTCCGCGCCGAAGCGCCGCAAATCGGCGCGGCGTTCGCGCTCCGCCCTGCTCGCGGCCGTTTCTTCATAGAGTTTCCGCGCGACCTCAGCCGGTCCGCGCTTCTCGCTCAGCGCCTGGATCTTGATGTGCCATTCAAGATTTTCCTTCCTCAGGAAAACCGAATCGCCCACCCTGAGCTCGCGCGCCGGCTTGACCCGCTCGTCGTTCAGCTTCACCCGGCCTGCGACGATGGCTTTCTGCGCCAGGCTGCGCGTCTTGAAGAAGCGCGCCGCCCAGAGCCACTTGTCCAGGCGCATTACGCCTTCGCCGGCACTCCCACCGGGCAGGACACGCCGGTGCCGCCCAGGCCGCAGTAGCCGGCCGGATTCTTCGCCAGGTATTGCTGGTGGTAGTCCTCGGCGTAGTAGAACTCGGGCGCCTCGCGGATTTCGGTGGTGATTCTGCCGAAGCCTTTCGCGCTCAGGGCTTTTTGGAAGGCTTCCTTTGATTGCAGAGCCGATTTCGCCTGTTCTGCACCGTACGTGTAGATGGCAGAACGGTATTGCGTCCCGGCATCGTTGCCCTGGCGCATGCCCTGGGTGGGATCGTGGCTTTCCCAGAACACCTTCAGCAGCTCTTCATAGCTCGCCATTTTCGGGTCGAACGCGACGAGCACCGCCTCGGTATGGTTCGTCATCCCGGCGCAGACTTCTTCGTAGGTAGGGTTCGTGGTCTCGCCCCCGGCATAGCCCACCGCGGTCGAGTACACGCCGCGCACTTCCCAGAATTTTCGCTCCGCGCCCCAGAAGCAGCCCAGACCGAACTGCGCGAGCTGCAGACCCTCTGGAAACGGCGCCTGGAGGCGATGGCCGTTGACGAAGTGCTTCGCCGGCACATCCATCAGCGTCGTGCGGCCCGGCAGCGTGCTCGATGCGGGCAGCAGCTTATTGAGCTTCTTCATAAAACCGAGCATGGCAACCTCCGAATATTCCCTAGAATAACATTATGAAAATCTGCATTTACGGCGCGGGCGCAGTCGGTGGTCTGATCGCCGCCTGGCTGGCGCGTTCCGGCCACGAGGTCTCGGTGGTGGCGCGCGGCGCGCATCTCGAAGCCATTCGCCGCAATGGCCTGAAGGTCCGCGACCGCGAAACCGGTGCCGTTACGGCATTCCCGGTGAAGGCCGACAGCGACCCCGCGGCGCTCGGTCAGCAGGACTACGTCATAGTCGCGGTGAAGGCCCAAAGCCTTACGGATGTTTCTCGAAATATTTCTTCCTTGTATTCTTTGGAAACCACCATCGTTACCGCCATGAACGGTGTTCCATGGTGGTTTTTCGACAAGCTGAAATTCGCAAACGGACAGCAGCGCCTGGAGTCGCTGGACCCGGGCGGCAGGCTGGCGCGCGCCATGCCGACCGAGCGCATCGTCGGCTGCGTCATCCATCTCGCCGCCTCGACCCCCGAGCCGGGGCTGATCAGCCACAACATGGGCCGCAAGCTCATCATCGGGGAACCGGGGGGGAAAAACACCGAGCGTACTTTGAATCTTTCTGAAATATTTAAAAAAGCAGGTTTCGACGCGGCCATCAGCGAGTTCATCGAGAAGGATTTCTGGGTCAAGCTGCTTGGCAACGTGAGCTTCAACCCGGTCTCGGCGCTCACCCGCAGCACCGCCGACCGCCTGATCGAAGACCGCCAGGTCAAGGCCTACATGGTCGAGATCATGCGCGAGGTGCTCGCCATCGGCCGCGCCGTCGGCGTCGATGCCGGCATCGACCCCGAGGCGCGCATCGACATGGCGCGCGCGCTGGGCAAGTTCAAGACCTCGATGCTGCAGGACCTCGAAGCGGGCAAGCCGCTCGAGATCGACGGACTGCTCGCGGGCACGCTGGAGATCGCGGCAAAGGCCGGCGTGCGCGCGCCCTGCACCGAGACCCTCTTCGGCCTGATTCGCGCGCGCGCGCGCTCGACGAACCAGTATTCGCAGACGCAATGAAGCAAGCCGCTCTTTTTCTCCTCCTGGGATTGATTTGCATTGAAACCCAAGCGCAGTACAACGGCCCCGCCGTCGAAGCCTGCCGCGCGTACGCCAGGAAGGAAGAGCTGAAATACAACAAGAGCGCGCGGGAGATCGTATTCGACCGCGACCAGGCGCTGGCGATCGAGCGCTATACCCGCAAGCTCGGCAGCCAGTTCGTGTCCTCGATCCTCACCGGCAACGGCGCCGTGGTGCTGGAGGGCGCGCCGAGCGCCGAGCTGTCGTTCATCTGCCTGCTCGCGGACGAGAAGCACCCGGTGTTTTTCTACTGGCTGCCGCGCCAGAATCCGACCGCCGCCGCGCAATGTCTGCGCGCTGCGGAGCAGCGCGCCCAGCCGCGTCCCTGCCTCGACCTGCTGCTGCAAGTCGCCGAGAGCGACCTGACGCAGGTCTACGCCCTGGCGTTCCAGGAGGCGCGCGAGCGGGACTTCAAAGCGAACGCCGAGGAGTTCGCCACCGCCTATCGCAAGTCGAACGACGAGTGGCGCCAGTACCGCGACGCCGAGTGCGCGCGGCGCCGCGCCCTCGCCCCCCCGGACATTCCCGCGGACGATTACCAGCTGGCGTGCATCGTCGACCTCACGCGGCGGCGCGCGCTGGACATGAGATGACGTCGAAGGCATCTCACGCCATCTGCGTGGCGCCGATGATGGACTGGAGCGACCGCCACTTCCGTTTCTTCATGCGGCAGATCAACTCCCGGGCATTTCTGTACACCGAGATGATCACCACCGGCGCGCTGATGCACGGCGATGCCGAGCGGCATCTCGCTTTTGATCCTGCGGAGCATCCCGTAGGGGTGCAGCTTGGCGGCTGTGATCCCGAAGAATTGACGATTTGTGCAAAAAAAGCGGAGGCGTACGGCTACGACGAAATCAATCTCAACATCGGCTGCCCCAGCGAGCGGGTGCAGAAAGGCGCCTTCGGTGCCTGCCTCATGGCGGAACCCGAGTTGGTTTCCCGGTGTGTAAGAAGAATCAAGGAAGAAGTGAAGCTGCCCGTGACGGTCAAGCACCGCACCGGCATCGATTCGATCGAGGACTACGGTTTCCTGAGCAATTTCGTGGCAGCGATTTCAGGCGCTGGCTGCAAGACTTTCATCGCGCACGCGCGCAACGCGGTGTTGAAGGGCCTGCCGCCGCTCAAGTACGACTACGTCTACCGGCTGAAGAAGGACTTCCCGAAACTCCAGATCGTGATCAACGGCGGAATTACAAAAATGGCGGAAATCGAAAGCCACCTGCTTCATGTCGACGGCGTGATGCTCGGCCGCGCGGCGTATCACGACCCCTGGCTTCTGGCGGATCCGGGCAAGACGCGGGCGGACGTGGTTCTCAAGATGAAAGACTATCTTGAAGAGCAACGCGATCTTTCCGTTCGAGCCGTGGCCCGGCACATGCTCGGGCTGTACCACGCCACGCCCCGCGCGCGCCTGTGGCGGCGCATGCTTTCGGATGCGCAGCTGCTGAAGAAGAACGATCCGGAATTGCTTGTCGAAACCCTCGAAGCGGTGGAGGGCGCCGGGAGTATCATGATGGCTGCCTGAACGGAGAGACGAAATGCCCGCCAGCCTGAAGCCCGTCAAGAAGCCCTCGGTCCGCGACCGCGTCAGCAAGGAAGAGTGGCAGGTGCGCGTCGACCTCGCCGCCGCCTACCAGCTCGCCGCGATCTTCAAGTGGACCGACCTCATCTACACCCACTTCTCGGCGCGCGTGCCCGGCTCCGGGGACTTCCTCATCAACGCCTACGGCCTGATGTTCGACGAGATCACCGCCTCCAACCTGGTGAAGATCGACCATCACGGCAAGGTGCTCGACGACCCGATGGACCTGGGCTACAACGAGGCCGGCTTCGTGATCCACGGCTGCGTGCACGAGGCGCGCCCGGAGATCAACTGCGTGATCCACACCCATACGCGCGCCGGGGTCGGCGTTTTGGCCATGAAGTGCGGCCTGCTGCCGATCAGCCAGCACGCGATGATGACCCAGCAGCAGGTCACCTATCACGACTACGAGGGCATCGCGCTCGACATGGACGAGCGCACGCGCATGGCGCGCGACCTCGGCAAGACCTCCAAGGTGATGATCCTGCGCAACCACGGCCTGCTCACGCTCGGCGAGACGGTGCGCGAAGCGTTCGAGCTGATGTACTACCTCGACTGCGCCTGCCAGATCCAGGTCGACGCGATGGCCGGCGGGCTGGAGAACGTCCTGCACATGACCGACTCGGCGGCGAAGAATACGGCGCAGCAGTTCCAGCGCCCGCAGCGCCCGGCAGAGCAGAAAGACTGGCCGGCGCTGCTCCGCCTTCTGGATAGAAAAGGCATTTCCTACAAAGACTAGTCGAGCTGGATGCCGACTTCGCGCACGGTCTTGCGCCAGTTCTCGAACTGCGCCTTGTGAAAGTCGGCTAGCTCCTGCGGCGTCGAGCTTTGCGCCTCGAAGGCGTGGCGCGCGGCGCCTTCCCGCACCTCCGGCTTCGCCATCACCACCGCGACCTCGCGCGCCAGCCGCTCGATGATCTCGCGCGGCAGATTCGCCGGGCCGAATATCCCGGCGAAAGGCTGCACCGAGATTCCCTTCTGCCCGGTCTCGAGCAGCGTGGGCACTTCGGGGAGAAGCGGGCTGCGTTGTGGCAGCAGCGTCGCCAGTGCGCGCGCCCTGCCCTCCTTCACGTAAGGCAGAACCGTTCCCGGCGTGCCGATCAGGATCTGGATCCGGCCGGCGATCAAATCCGCGCTCGCCGGGCCGTCGCCCTTGTACGGGATATGGACGATGTCGAGCCGCTCGGACAGCTTCAGCTGCGCCGAGGTAAGGATGCTGGTGCTGTTGCCGGTGCCGTAGTTGAGCTTTCCCGGGTTGTTGCGGATATACGCGATCAGCTGGCCCATCGATTTGGCGGGCACGCTCTCGTGCACGAAGACGAAAAAGCCGAATTTGCCGACCAGCGCAACCGGCGTGAAATCGGCGATCGGATCGTAAGGCGGCGTCTTGCGCATCGCGGGCGCGGCGCACATTCCCGTGGCGGTGCCGAACAGCAGCGTGTAGCCGTCGGCCGCGGCGCGCATCACGTCGCTCCCGGCGATCACGCCGTCAGCGCCGGCCTTGTAGTCCAGCACGACCGGCTGGCCGAGGGCGATCGACAGCGGCTGCGAGACGACCCGCGCCGTGAGATCGGCGGCACCGCCCGGCGGAAAGGGCACCACCAGCCGGATCGGTTTTGAAGGATATTGGGCATTTGCCGCTCCAGAGAAAAGAACGGCAAGCACAAGCCAAACGAATCTCATCTTCTTCCCCTCCTCCGGAGAAGTTTACGTCGGCGCGGGCCGCCTCGTGCGGCCGGGAAGCTGCAGCACCGTGAGAATCGCCAGGGAGGTCAGGGCGAATACCGCATAGAAGACGCCCTGCGGCAGGTTGTGGTCCATCAGCCAGCCGTAGAACACCGGCGTCGCGAGCGAGCCGAAGTCCAATCCCGAGTAGACGAAGCCGTACACCCGCCCGGTCGCCCCCGGCGGGGTCGAGGCGCGCACGATCAGGTCTCGCGAAGGGCCCGTCGCGCCGACGCAAATCCCCGCCAGCGCGAGCATCACGGGCAGCGTCGCACCGGGAACGGAGCCGGATGCGATGAGGAACACCCAGAATGCGCCGAGCGCCAGCCCGCCCGCGGCGACAAGGTCGTGCCGCGCCGCTCGTGCGGCGATGAAGCCCCCGGCAAAGATGCCGGCCGCCGAGCCGATCATGTAGGCGGTGAGCGCGCCCGAGGCCAGCGCTGCGGTAACGCCGTACTGCACGGTCATCGCCGTCACGCTGAAGCTCTGCAGGCCCACTAGCCCCGCCGCGTACACCGCGAAATACAGGAAACACAGCATCACCGGCGCCGCTACTAGCACGCGGATGTCCTGAGAGAGGAGTGTTTTGCCTCCAGACGCTTTTTCCGTCTGCACGCTAAGACGAGGCGACTGGAAGAGCAACAGGAGAAACACAGCGAAGCCGACTCCGGCAGCGGCGATCAATGCGGTGTGCCAGCCGAAGAGTGCGCCCAGGCCGCCGCTGAATACCGGCGCCGCGGCGTAGCCGAGCGAGCCGGCCATGCCGTGGGCGCTGTAGGCGTAGCCGAGCCGCGGCGCGCCGACGCGCGCGTTGAGGATCGAGAAGTCCGACGGATGAAACACGCTGTTGCCGATGCCCGCGATGGCGGCGCCGAGCACCAGCATGGGATAGCCCGACGTGAAGCCTATAAGAGCGGTACCAAAGGTCAGGAAAGCAACCCCGCCCAGCAGCACCCCGCGGGCGCCAAAGCGGTCGACGACGAAGCCGGCCACGGGCTGGAACACCGCCGACAGGGTATAGAACAGCGCCATCGAGAAGCCGAGCGCGGCGTACGAGACGCCGAGCTCTTCCCTGATGAGCGGGAACAGCGGCGCGACGATGATCTGGAAGAAATGGCTGATGCCGTGCGCCAGGGCCACCAGCGAGATAACCGGGAAATCGCTTTTCTTTTCCACTAAGCAAGTTTTTCGATGAAAGAAACGAGAGCCGAAAGCGTCTTCTCCGGCTGGTCGCGGAACGGGCTGTGGCCGCAGTCCGCAAGCTTCACCAGCTCGCAGCGCCCGGCGACGCGGCGTTCGATCTCGTCGAGCTGCGCCATCGTGCCGTACTCGTCGTCATGGCCCTGGATGGCGAGCACCGGGCAGCGGACCTTGGGCAGGTACTCCTCCCGGATGTCCCAGCGCTCGAACTCCGGGTCGAGCCAGACGTCGGCCCAGCCGTAGAAGGTCTTGCGCGCGTCGCGATGATAGCGCCCGAGCTTCGCCGGAAGGTCCGTTGTTTCGAATGTCCGCTTCGCTTTTGCAATCGAGCTCAGGCAGATCGGCTCGATGAAGACATGCGGCGCCATCGCCGCGACGCCGCGCGCCGCGTGGCCCGCGCCGGCGTAAATGAGAGCGATCGATGCGCCGTCAGAATGGCCGACGAGGATGGGATTTTCTATTCCAAGGTTCGACAACACCGAAGGGAGGGCACCGAGAGCCTCGTCATGCATGAAGCTCACGTTTCGTCTTTCTTCCTTCAATACCTCCGACTGTCCGTAGCCGTAGCGGTCGTAGACCAGCGCCCGGCAGCCGGTCGCCCTTGCGACCTTCGCCGGAAAATTGCGCCATTGCGGAATCGAGCCGAGGCCTTCGTGGAGAAAGACGAGCGCCGGCTTGCGCCCTTCGCTCCCGATCCATTCGTAGTTGAGCGAACGGCCCGCCGCTTCCACCGATGGCATGGCGGAAATTCTACCTGCGGTCAGAGCTTCATCGGCTTCCAGTACCCGGTGAGTTCCAGATAACCCCTGCCAATTTCATTACTCTCCGAAAAAGCGCGAACCGCACCCTCCCAGTAGAGCGTCCCGGTGCTCGCGCGCGCGTCGAGCTCCTGGTCGTCCATCAGGGGTTCGAGGCGCAGCTGGTGTTTTCCTGTTCTCACAAGCATTGAAACCGGGTATTCGACGCCGGTCCGGGGCGATCGCCACTTCCTCAGCACTTCAAAAGAAACCCCGGGATCCGCGTAGTGAATTCCGCCCGCCTTGCTTCGCATGCGGAATGCCATCAGCGAGCCGCCGCCGAAAAGGTTGATGCCGCACCAGTCCCAGCCGGCCGCCTCGGGGGCGAGATAAGCGCTCGACCATTCGTGGTCCAGCCACGCCATACCGGTGACGTCCTTGCCGTTCACCGTGCCGACGGCGTTGAGATGCGGGCGGCTGTAGTAGTAGCTCGCCTCCTCGGGCCGATGGCCCTTGCGGCTGAAGCCGGCTTCTCCCTGCAAGACGATGCTTCTCGCAAAGAACGTCAAATCAAAATCAATTTCATTTCCAGCAACACGCGCGTTATACCGGTCCCCCTCCTGCTCCAGCCGCCAGTCGTCGATCCAGACCCCGGTGCGCGTCTCCTCCGCCGCGGCGAGCGAGAACCCGGCGCGCGCCGCGCGCTCCTCGTGGATCAGGCGCCCGCGCTTCGGGTCGGCGAGCGCCGCATGGGCGAGAAGAATTTGTCTTGGGTTGAAAGCACTTTTATTTTGCGGATCGACCTTGGGGCTGAAGCGGAAAAACGTGATCTGGAATCCCAGCGGCCCGTCGAGCCAGCCGGTGATGTACCACCACTCGGTGCGAAGGTCCGGATGCGAGCCGTGGTCGCGCGGGAATATGAATTTGGGTCGCGGTTTTACGACGGAATAGCTTTCTTTTCCCGAGGAGGAGAAAGAAATGGGTAGTAACAGCGAACCCAGGAACACCCTTCTCCTCACCAGTCCTCCCTGACCGCGCGCACCGGATCCATCCCCATCGCTTCCCGCCCCGAAAAAATTGCAGTCAGGATAGAAAAAAATATCAGGAGAAACGTGAGAAGCAGTAGAAAAACAAACGGCGGATGCAGCTCCATGCTCCAGTTGAACGACTGGCGGTTCACCACATGCACCAGAATCAGGCTGATGGCGCCGCCCGCGGCAAGGCCCGCCAGCGCGCCGAGCGCCGCGAGCAGGCCGCCCTCGGCGGCGAGCATCGCGGCGATCTGCCCGCGGCTGACGCCGAGGTGGCGCAGCATGCCGAACTCGCGCCGGCGCGCGAGCACGATAGCGCCCAGGCTCGATGAGAGGCCGAACAGGCCCACCAGCATCGCCACTGCCTCCATCGCGTAAGTGACGGCGAAGCTGCGGTCGAAAATGCGTAGCGACAGGCGGCGGATCTCGCCGGGCTCGGCCAGCTCGAGCTGCGCGCCGCCCGGCAGCGCCCGGACCGCCTGCATCGCCTGCGCGACGCTCATGCCCGGCGCAAGCCAGAGCGCGGCGTCGCTCGCGCGGCGATCCCCGGTAAGCGCGATGTAATCGGCGCGGTCGATGAAAATCGCGCCATGCTGCCTCGCGTAGTCGCGGAATACGCCTGCGACGATGAGTTTGTGGTTCTTGCCGTTTATCGGCAGCTCAAGAAGTTGACCGGGAGAAAAATTGTAAAGATCGAAGACCGCCTCGCTGATCCAAACCGCGGGAGCATCGCCGGCATGCCGCTCGTAGGTATTGCCGACAATGGGAAAGCTCTTCGCCACGCGATCGCGAGCCACCAGCGCCAGGGGCGGACGCGCGGGATCGAGCGCGACGCGGCCGTTTCGCACAAGATCCGCCCGCGCCACCTGCGCCAGCGCCCCGAGGCGCGCCTCGAACCTCGGCTCGAAGTAGGCGGTATCCCCGGGCGGGATGCGCACGTAAAGCTCGGCGGGCAGTACCGTGTCGAGCCAGCCGTCGACCGATTGGCGGAACGACGCCACCATCACCGCCATCGCGGCCATCAGCGAGAAGCTGGCTACGATCGCCGCCAGGCTCACCGCCGACTGGCCCGGCGCGCCGCGCAACTGGGCCAGCGCAATGACCAGCCAGGGATGCTTTTTGAATGAAATGACCCTGAATGAAAAACTCGAAAACCAAGGCATCAAAGCGATCGTCCCGAGGAGAACGCAGGCAATCGCGCCGTAGCCGAACAACGGCAGCCCGCCGACCGGCCCGAGCTGCGCCAGCGCCGCGCCGGCGCCGAGCAGCGCAAGTCCCGGCCATGCCGGCGCCACGCGCTCGAACATGGACTGCTCGTCGCCCGCCTTGAGCGCGCGTGCCGGCGGCCTGCGCGCTGCATCGAGCGCCGGGAGAAGTGCGCCGAGCGCAGCGACAAGCACTCCGCAAGTGAAATAGGCAATGGCCGCTGACATTGAGAAACTGACTTGTGGAGAAACACCAGAAAATGTTCCAGTGCCAAGGTCAGCACCGATAGTGCCTGCCGCGGCGACGGCGAGCCCGAACCCCAGGCCGACGCCTGCCAGCGCGCCCGCCGAGCCGAGGATGGCCGCCTCGAGCAGCGCCAGCCCGGCGATTTCGGAGCTCTTCAGGCCGAGCACCCTGAGCAGCGCATGCTCGCCGCGGCGCCGCGCCACCTCCAGCGCCTGCGCCGAGAACACGAGAAAGCCGCCGGTGAAAAGCGCGACCATCGCCAGCACGTTCAGGTTCACCCGGTAGGCGCGCGACGGATACGCGCTCGCCTCTTCCAGGCTGTCGATCGACGAGACGAAAACCCCCGGCGGCAGTAGCGCCGCGATGCGCTCACGCGCTTCTCGGGCATCGGCGCCGCGCGCGAGGCGCACGTCGAGGCGGTTCAGCTCGCCGAGGCGCTCCAGGCGCCACTGTGCGGTGGCGATGTCGGCAAGCGCGACGACGCCTTTCACCGGCACCACGCCCGCCACCTCGAGCTCGACGGTTTTCTGGCCGACCGACAGGCGCAGCGTTTTCCCGACCAGCCGGGATGCCTGGGGCGAAACAAACACCCTGTCGGCTTCGAGCAGCTCCGGCCGCAGCTCCAGCTGCGGATGCAAGCCGCGCTCCCTCAGCACGTCCAGGCCGATGACGCGGATCGTGCGCTCCGTGCCGGCGATGCCGGCGTCGAGCTCCAGCCGGGGCGCGACCAGCGCCACCCCGGGGAGCCGTGCCACCTGCGGATACAGCGATTCCGCAAAGCCGCTGCGGCCGGCGCGCACTTCGAGGTCGGCCTCGCCGGCGAGCTCGCGCACCGACGCCGCGAGCTCCCCTACCGCCGCGCGGTTGACGAGGTGCACGCCGTAGCCGAGCGCGACCCCGAGGGCGATGCCCAGGCCCGACAGCACCGCCCTGCTCTTCGGGCGGCTGCGATTGAGAACCGCGAGCAGCCGTAGCATGATTCGCGCAGCGTACTATGCGCAGCAGCGTTTTTACCCGGAGATCCCAGTGAAAAATCCGCACCTCGCCGTCGCCGCCTTTCTTGCGGTCAGCTTCCTCCTTCCCGAAGTCGTGGTAGCCGACCCGCCGCCCTGGGCTCCCGCGCACGGCTGGCGCAAGAAGAACGACCCCAACTACGTGGGCTACACCGGCGCGAAATGGGAAAACGACTACGGTGTGCTCGACGGCAAGTGCGATGCGGCGAAGGTCGGAACCGTGCTGGGCGGCGTCGCCGGCGGCGTCATCGGCTCGCAGGTGGCGAAAGACTCGCCAAACCGCCCGGTCGCGATTCTGGTCGGCACGGTCATCGGCGCCGTGATCGGCAACAAGATCGGCGCCGAGATGGACAGCGGCGACCGCGGCTGCATGGGCCATGCCCTCGAGCTTGCCGGCGAGCAGAAGCCGGTCAGGTGGACCAACAACCAGAGCGGCGTGACCTACGTCCTCACGCCCACGCGCAACTTCGGCGACCAGAAGAATCCCTGCCGCGAGTTCACCACGGTCGCAATGTCCGGCGGCAAGGAGCACGAAGGCAAAGGGAGAGGCAAAGGCAAGGGCAAAGGCGCCCGCGGCGGCGAAGCGTCCATCAAGGGCGTCGCCTGCCGCAGGGGCAACGGCGAATGGGAGTTCCGCAGCTGAGTTGAGTCTCCCCGGCGGCCCTGCCGGACCAGAGCCTCTAGCCCGGCAGCTGCATCGGCGGACATTTCACTGAGCCGTAGGAGCAGAACACGCAGCAGTCGCCGGGCTTCGGGCGGAGAACGGCGCGGCAGCCCGTGCATTCATAAAAGAACTGGCAAGCGTCCAGCGGCATCGTCTCCTTGCGCTGCAGGCCGCATTTTGGGCAGGTCACTACAGACTCGCTGACTGTCATTGCGTCTTGCGCCTCCATCGATCCCAGAATTCGGTCGCGCTCGCTGCGACCAGCCCGGCGAATCCGACATACACCAGCGCCTCGGACCGGGCTAGATACAGGCCCGCAAACACCGCGATGCCGCCCAGGATAGCGGCGCCGAGAATCCAGCCGTTGCGATGCCGCATGTAAGCCAGCGCCTGACCGAGAATCGCCACCGCGACCAGGACCTGCGCCGCGATGAGGAACTGGAACTCGTAGGCGCCGACCCCGCCCAGGCCGACCAGCGCGCCGACGAGCGCGAGCTTCGGGAAGCATAGCGGGCAGGCAGCGGCCGCGATGACCGAGCCGATGCTTCCTACCTTCTCCAGATGTACCTTCACAGACTCATGCCTTTAGTGCCCTGCGACGCCGACTACCACATCAGCATCGTAGCCGACGCACGCGCTCACGCACTGCAGCATCCGCATTGCGGAACAGTAGCGCGCGTCTGCGCTTACGGCTAGGATTCATCCGCCAAGCCACGGGAGGGGTCATGAAAGAAGCAATTGTGTTGGCCTTCGCATTTTCGGCCACTCAGGTCTTCGCGCAAGCCGCGTTCCCGCCTCCCCCGCCGAAGGTCAGCCCCGTCGTAGGCGTGATCGATATGCACGTACACTCGCATCCCGACGTGTTCGGCCGCAACATGGACGACATCGACGTCGCTCAGCTCGCCAAGTCGCGCGGCATGCGCGGCATCCTGCTCAAGAACCACATCAGCGAGACGGCGAGCCGCGCGGCGCTGGTCATGAAGGTCGTGCCGGGCATCGAAGTATTCGGCGGCGTCGTGCTGAACAACGCAGTCGGCGGCATCAACCCGAACGCGGTGGAGTGGATGCACCGCATCTACGGCAGCCGCGGTAAAGTGGTATGGCTGCCGACCTTCGAGTCCGACAAGCACGTGAAGACCTTCTCCGGACCGACCGCCAAGGGCATCGTGGTCGCGCCGAACGGCCAGGTGACGCCGGAGATGGAAGCCATCCTCAAGATCGTCGCGCGCGAGAACCTGCTGCTCGCCACCGGCCACGTGCACCCCGAGGAAGTGGTCGCCGTAGTAAAGCGCGGGCGCGAGCTCGGCGTGAAGAACATGATCGTCACGCACGCTCTGACCAACGTTCCCGGCCTCAGCATGGCGCAAGCGAAGCAGGTGACCGACATGGGTGCGGTGATCGAGATCTGCTTCCTTCAGTTCCAGGCCGGCCCGAACGCCCCGCTCGCTTTCCTGACGCACTGGACGCAGATCAACGCCAAGAACGTGGCGCAGGCGGTGAAGGA
>WNFI01256239.1_pt1 | contig 26893 bp, 21 predicted proteins | sample 5400471 | NCBI WGS metagenome assembly WNFI01 (sample SAMN13153348, study PRJNA577476) | soil metagenome | isolation source: 100 cm saprolite on Douglas fir-dominated hillslope | place: USA:California | collected 2013-09-17
TCCTCTGACTTCCTGGCGTACGGTGAGCCGGCCATGCTGGCCGGTAAAAGTGAAGGAAGGGATGCTGCTCAACCAGGAGAACCACTCCGCACTGCCTGGAGTGACGGGAAGCGATTGCTCGTTGTTGTGAGCCTCACGAAGCGCATAGATCCTGTGCTCGCCAATCCAGGTGAGACGGTACGGTGCAGCCTTTGGCATACTCCAATGGACCTCCTGCTGTCTGGTGCTACCCAGGCGTGTCCGGGTGCTACCCAATCGCTCATCTGGATGAAGTATACCGTTTGGGTAGCAAAAACGCAAGAGAAAGGGGGAGTGCCAACGCAGCGAACTCATCAACCTTCTGTCAGTTATAGGGATTTGAGTACGGTAGGAACCAAAAGTTGGAATAGCCTGCTGAACCGCCCCAAATCTGGACATGAGCCGTTTAATTCCAACATTTACACCCTGCCATCTGTTGACATGCACAAAAAGCTTGACAAGGTAGAACTTGGCAGGTATACTGTAATCGGTTTACTAAACCGATTGCGTAATTATAGAGGTGACGTATCTATGCCGGTAACGCCCAATCACCACAACAAGAAACTTACGATCCACGGAATTGCTGAAATGGCGCATGTCTCTGCAGGAACAGTCTCACGTGTGCTCAATAATCAGCCGGGTGTGGGCGCGCAAACACGAGCGAACATACAGGCCATCATTCAAGAGCAAGGCTACCGCGCCAGTTTCTTTGCTCGCAACCTGCTCGCGCGCCAGAGCTTTGCAATTGGCCTGGTTTTTTCTGGCAAAGCATCAGAGTTATTTGCCCATCCAATTTTTCCAGAACTGCTTGGAGCGATTGGTGATTCTCTTACCAATGCCGGATATACCTTGACCCTCATTACAGGTGTAAGCCCTGAACGCAATCAGCGCATCCTACGAGAAGCCGCGGAGGGACGGATTGATGGTGTTATCCTTCCTGACATCCATTTAGGCGATGCTCTTGTGGATGATCTCTTAGCACAAGATACTCCTACTGTGGTGATTGGGCATCGTGAGCACCTTGCTGGCGTTGCCTGGATTGATTGTGATCACGATTATTCTATCTTCCAACTTACTCGATCACTTATTGGAGAGGGTCACCGGCGCATTGCGCTTGTCAATGGTCCTACAGATCTTTCTGCTTGTGTACTGCGTTCGGCGGGATATCATAAGGCATTGCAAGAGGCTGGATTGAGCATTAGCTCTACATTTGAACGTTCTGGTTCATTTAATGCTAAACACGGATATCAATCGACTCTCGATCTACTTCGTCTGCCTGTAGGAGAACGTCCAACTGCCATCGTCGCTGGAAGCGATCTGATTGCTGTAGGTTGCCTCGAAGCTGCACAGACTCAAGGGCTTCACGTCCCTGGTGACCTGGCAGTGACCGGATTTGATGATAATATTCTCGCCACCTTCGCGCATCCACCGTTAACCACCGTGAAGATGCCTCTGAGGGATATGGGACGAACATCTGTAGACATACTTCTGCAAGTAATTCAGGGCAAGCGAGAGAGCTCCCAGCCGGTCATCTTGCCATGTGAAATTATTTTGCGTGAGTCATTTAGTGGGCCCTTGAGGTAAATGTCATGAAAATTATATAGCATGTGCGTGCGCCTACTCACACGTAACGCATGTTTACCCCGAACTAAACAGGAAACCAAAAACATCCCTTAGCTTGGATCTTTGTTCTTTCAATGGATGAAAGGCTCTAGTCGATCTTATCCTTACGTTCGGACAACAGGATAAGCATATGTCATATTTCTCTTAGTATCGGAACGGCTTTAGAGGAGAATCAACATGGAGACACTCGGAATCGGCTTTATTGGCTTACACAACCATTATCATGCCTATCCGATGGGTGACTACCTGCAACGCGGCTTGCCTGGTACGCGGCTCGTCGCCGTATCTGATGAGCGGCAACACTATGCTGAGGAGTTCGCGCAGCGTTATGGAGCCGAAGCAGCATATCGGGATTACCGTGCAGTGCTCGATCGACGTGACGTTGATATTGTTGTCGTCACCTCTTACACTTCGGCTCATGCTGAACATTGTATCGCATCCGCGCGAGCGGGGAAACATATACTCCTCGATAAGCCGATCGCAACCACTTTAGAAGATGCAGCACGCATTATTGAGGCTGCACGAAAACATGGAGTGAAGCTGATGATGGCCTATCTCCTCCGTTTCATTCCCGCATACCAACGCGCTAAAGTACTTATCGAGGAAGGTATCATTGGCCGTCCTACATCCGCATTCTATTCCATCCGCATCCCCGTCGGTTTCATCCGTGATGCGCCCGGCGCGGCTGAACAGGGCTGGTACATCGATCCAATGAAAGGTGGAGGTGGTGGCTTTATCGACCATGGGGTCCATTTTGCAGATGCTTTGCGCTGGTTCTTTGAGAGTGATGTCGCGTCAGTCTACGGTAAGATAGGCAACCTTACTTATACCGATCTTCCCGTCGAGGACTATGGCATATGCATCGTCTCCTTTGCTAAAGGGCAGATCGGAACAATTGAAAGTACCTGGCATGCCGCCGAGTGGTATGGACCACTCGCCAGTCCTGATCGCTGCACCATTAGTGGGACAGAAGGGGAAATCGAACTGCATTACCAGAAGAGCCCACAGATGGAGGTTGCCTCACGGATAGCTCCATACGTGGGACGCACCTACTATGACTGGGTAGGTGAGGAACGCTCTGATATCTGCTATAAGCGCATCCTCGAGCATATAGTTGAATGCGTAGTCGAAGATCGGGAGCCTTCTGCGACTGGTGAAGATGGGCGAGCCGCCCTCGAAACCATCCTCGCCGGCTATCGATCCGCTCGTGAAGGTCGTGAAATTACCATTGGTTAGATCCAGTTTTATTGCGGTGAAAAAAGGAGTGACACCCATGGTGGGAATTGGTCTAATTGGCGCAGGGAGAATAGCTCAGATTCACGCCAAGGCATATACAAATGTCGCGGGCGCACGGCTGCTGGCTGTGGCGGATATATTGCCTGAAGCAGCAAATCGTACTGCAAATACATTTCTGCTCGACGCCTATTACGACTACCACGATCTGCTTGCGCGAGACGATATCGATGGTGTCATCATCGCGGTTCCGACTCCTTTTCATGCACAGGTAGCTATGGATGCGGCACGCGCGGGAAAACATGTCTTCTGTCAAAAGCCGATGGCACCGACATTGCAAGAGGCTGATGCCATCATCGAAGCTTGTAAGAACGCAAGGGTTTTGCTCCAGGTTGGTTTCATGCTTCGCTCCTCTCCGCCCATCGCGCAAATCAAGGGGCTTGTCGAAGCAGGCTCCCTTGGCAACCTGGTCGCTATGCGTGTTGCTGCCTTTGGTTGGATGCCCAATAACGATTGGTTCTATCAGGTTGATAAAGGTGGTGGTCTCATCATCGATACCATGATCCATTTCCTGGATTTATGGCGCTGGTTTGGAGGTGATGTTCGTTCCGTCCATGCGCAAGGGGGAGCATACGTCCTGGAAGGTGCGCAGCGTTTTCACTCTACCGATAACGCGACGATCTCGCTTCAGTTCGCAAGTGGCGCGATGGGGAGCGTTTTTGGCAGTTGGACAACGGGATACGGAGATTTTTTCTTTGAAGTCTACGGTACAAAGGGGTCGGCATTCGTGGATTTCCTCCAGCATCAGACCGCTGTTGTATTTGTGAAAGATACATCGGGGTTCTCGCCACTAACGCCAACGACTGGATGGAATTTTCAGGATGCCCTATGGGATATCACCTACGCCGCCGAAGCCAGGCAATTCGTCGCGGCAATAGAAGGGAAAACACCTCCTATCGCCTCCGGTGAAGATGGACGTGCTGCCCTTGAGCTGGCTCTTGCTGCCGAGTCATCATTACAAACCGGAACAGTCGTCTCGCTGCCTTTGAATCCTGAACAGGCGGAGGCGATAACGGCGTTACAGCAGTAATAGAAGGGGATGCATATGGCACAATTGGGCATTGGTTTAGTCGGATGTGGCTTCTGGGGAACCACAGTTCATCTTCCGGCCTTGATAGCAAACCCGCATGCACGGGTAGTCGCAGTGGCCTCGCGCTCCGCCGAGAGCGCTTTTAACGCGGCTCAGACATTTGGCGTCCCGTCCTGGTCCACCGGCTATCGTGAGTTGTTAGAAAATCCAGAAGTGGATGTTGTAGACATCTGCACACCGAATGGGCTTCATGCAGAGATGGCAATCGCAGCCGCGCAAGGCGGCAAACACATCATCTGCATTAAGCCGCTTGCCACCAGTCTTGTTCAGGCTGATGCGATGTTGGATGCCGCCTACAGAGCGAATGTACAGATATTCTATGCGGAAAATAGCCTCTTTATCCCGGCGCTTCAACGAGCCAAAGAGGTTATTGATGAAGGGGCACTTGGAAAGATATTTCGTGTAAGGGCGTCGGAAGGTATTCCTGGTCCGCATGCGGCATGGTTCCATGATCCGACTATGGGTGGAGGCGGATGCGTACTGGATATGGCCGTGCATAGCCTCGCCTTTCTGCGCTACATCGCTGGAGCTGAAGCTTTGCGCATCTATGCGGAGTTGGATACATTCGTCCATGAACCGCCAGCCGAGGACACCGCTGTACTCACAGTGCGTTTCGCCAATGGGGTCATTGGTCTCGCTGAAGATAGCTGGTCAACAGTTGGTGAGATGGATTCCCGCTTTGAGGTGTATGGTACCAAAGGACGCATCCTGGTAGACATGCTCCATTCTCAACACCTGCGGGTCTACAGTCAGGCGGGATACACCTATTGGGGCTCGCGTTCCGACGCGAGCAAGGGATGGACCTACCCTCTACCACTAGACGAGCACATCGTGTTTGGCACTGACGCCATGTTTGACCACTTCTTCCGCTGCCTGCTCGAAGGCGAACCTTGCCGCTCCACAGGGGAGGACGGACGCGCAATCTTGAGCCTGGCTGAGGCAGCCTACCGCTCGGCGCGTAGTGGCTGCGCCGAGCAGCCACTTGATCGTAGAGAGCCAGAGGGGGAGCTAGAATGAGTAAACCATTACGCGTAGGCATGATTAGTTATGCGCACGTGCATGCTGATTTCCGTTCGCGCGCTCTACGCGACATCGCCGATGTGGACATTGTAGCAATCGCCGATGACAATAAGACACGGGGACGTGCTGCGGCGACGACGTATGGCGTAGAGACGTTTTATAGCGATTACCAATCCCTCCTGGCCCGCGATGACATCGACCTGGTTTTCATCCATGCTGAGAACAACCGTCATGCTCGGATTGTGGAGGCGGCGGCAGCAGCAGGCAAGCATATTTTCTGTGAAAAACCCATGGCGACAACCATTGAAGATGCAGAGCGTATTGCCCGGGCCATACGTGCATCGGGAGTACGTTTCACTGTTGGCTTTTGCAGTCGTTACATCCCTGAAGCTGAGCGAGCCAAAGCATTGATAGAGAGCGGTGTATTGGGAAAAATTACCTCTGCCAGGGTCATAATCGGGCTGGCAGGGATTCGGGAGATTGGCTGCCCAGGGTACATGGCTGAATGGATGGAAGACCCTCTACAAGGTGGCGGCGGCGCATTTATCGACGAAGGGTCGCACGCAGTAGATCTGCTGCGCTGGTATATCGGTGAAGTCGATGCGATCAATGCGACAATGGCGAAACGGATCAAGCATGACCTTCCTGTGGAGGACACGGGAGTCGCAACCTTACAATTCCGCAATGGTGCTCTTGGAGAACTAAATACGAGTTGGAGTTTGCATATCGATATTGGTATGCGTAACGTCCTGGAAATCTACGGTAGTAACGGCACCATGATTGTTGAGCTAACTACGCCTGCTCCCGCCGTCCATCTCTATACCGAGCGCGAAACGTCGCCGCTCCTCTCTGGGTGGGTTACCCCGCACATTCAACCCGAAGCAAACGAACCGCATGACTACCAGAGCTGGCCGACACATACACAACATTACCGCCGCGAGGTGGAGGATGTGATCATGCGCTTCCGGCAGGATCTACCTTTCCGTGTCGGGCTGGAAGATGGCTTGCAGGCTTGCCGTATCATTGCTGCCGGATATGAATCCGCTCGTCGTAAAGCAGAGGTATTGCTTTCATCATAGGGAGAAATGGATCATTTCCTTATTTCGGTAGAAAGAAAGGAGGAGTAAAGACGTAAGTAGGCGGAAACCCGGTTCGGCTATTTTGATTGTGTTTTGAAAAGGCTCAGGTAGAGAAGCCTGAGTTCTGCGAAGGAGGAGCGTTTGATGAAACAACTCTCTCATACCATCGTAGCCATCCTTGCTATTAGTCTTGTACTGGTTCTGTTCGCCGGATGCGGTAATGCCTCCACCAACGGACAGAACTCCGCTCAGCCTTACGCTGGCGTTCACCTTACCATCTCACGCTGGTCGGGACCAGATGCTGATGCTATGAAAACGTTACTGCCGGAGTTCACCAAAGAAACAGGTATCCAGGTAACGATGGACGCGATTACATACGATAATCTGCAACAGAAGCAGGTTCTTGATTTCTCCACACACACAGGGAACTACGACCTTGTGTGGGTACCTGAGGTGTGGCTGCCAGAATATGCACGCGCAGGCTGGCTCCAACCGATCCAGCAGTATGTAAACGATACCTCATTGAATAAGCCTGACTTCGACTTTAACGATTTCGTTCCTGCGATTCTCCAGACGGGTAAGTATAATGGAACTCTGTATGCATTACCTTCCTTTGTACAAACCCCGATACTGGTCTATCGCAAGGACCTCTTCCAGGCCCAACACCTCCAGCCACCCGCCACATGGGATGATGTGCTGAAAGATGCACAGCTCTTCAAACGGCTAGGAATGGGCGGCATTGCCATGCCTGCGAAGAGTTCTGCTGATGGGACGGATGTATGGGCAGCGCTTATGCGGTCAGCAGGTGGAGATTACTTCGATAGCCAGGGAAAACCTTCGGTCGATTCTCCCGCTGGAGTGGGAGCCCTTCAGTATTGGAGTGACCTTCTCAAAGCGGGTCCCACAGGAAGTCTGCAATGGGAATGGGATGATGTGAACGCCAATCTACTCCAGGGGAATGCGGCGATGGGTATCACAATTTCAGGCATTGCGAACGAGTTTGTCGATCCTTCGCGAACCAGGCTGATGGGCCAGTTTGGTTATGCTCCCTTACCCTATAAGGATCAGGTTTCTGGTACGCTCGCTGACTGGAATTGGGCAATCAACAAAGACACGAAGAACCCGAAAGCTGCTTATCTTCTGCTTGCCTACCTCACGAGTAAGGAAGTGGCGCACCAGCTGGCTGTCCTGGACGGCAGCATCTCTGCCCGTGCATCACTCTTCAATGCTCCTGATCTTGTAGCAAAGGGGCCCTGGCTTCCAGCAGTACTTGAGGCATTGAAGAACGCCAAGACGGAGCCTCTTGTGCCGCAAAGCGCGCAGATTTCTCAGATCATGCAGCGGCAAATCGCGTTAGTATCTAGCGGCGACGCCAGTCCGCAACAGGCACTGAACGCGGCTAATCAGCAGATCGTGCAGGCCATCAACCAGAACCAATAGCGATAGTCTGGCTACAGACGGGTGCAGATGATGCGTTCCTTCTGTAGCCTCCAATCGTTACAGGTACATGTCACCGTTACGCTGTAGTGTGTGCTCAAGTTGAGAAAATGTCTTATGATCGCGAAATCGACATATGCACAGGGGCGTGCATCCCCCTCGATTCGAATATGGGGTCACTACTTCGACCGCTACATGTTGCCCTATTTTATGCTAATACCGGCCCTTCTCATGCTGTTGGCTGTGATTGTTGGTCCAACCATCTATGCCATTGTCATGAGCTTTCGTGCCTGGGACCTGACAAATCCGGAGGCTGGCCAAAAGTTCATAGGGCTTCAGAACTATCGAACCTTGTTCGCCGATCAGTATTTCTGGGCGGCGCTGGAGACATCAGGGATCTTTGCAGTTGGCGCTACGGCGATTGAGCTGTTACTGGGGTTGGGGATGGCAATTCTTCTGGTCGAGTTGCGCTTCTTAAAGAGCATCATTAATGCGGTGATTCTCATCCCGCTCATGGTTACACCAGTTGTGGTGGGTTTAATCTGGCGATATATGTTTGACCCTTCGAACGGGCTTATCTACTACTTTCTCAGCTTTATCCCTGGCGGAAGGCACTTCGGTGGACTTACTTCCACGCATACAGCACTGTTCTCTGCAATGATTGTCGATACCTGGGAAATGACGCCCTTTGTCATTCTCGTTCTGCTTGCCGGGCTGTCTGCGCTCCCGGGTGATTTGTATGAAGCCGCCAGAATTGACGGAGCATCGCGCTGGCAAGAATTCCGTTATATCACCCTGCCGCTTCTAACGCCTGTACTGCTACTGGTGACGCTCATCCGTTTCATGGATGCATTTCGTACTTTCGACACAGTGTATATCCTGACCGGCGGGGGGCCAGGAATATCTACGGAGATGATCAGCCTTTACGATTTCGACACGGCCTTTAAAACCTTCCAGCTTGGCTACGGCATGACCCTGTCAGTCATCACACTCTTGCTGTTAATCATACTCAGTCTTGTCCTGATACGCCTGATACGGCGGAGAAGCTAAGCCAGGAGGAGATGTAGGATGCAAGTGACTGCGAAACCGGTCAGGCGGCGCAAATTACAATCCGGTCGCGTTCTTAGAGGCGTGCTCATCGGCGTATTTCTGATCTGGACCCTCATACCTGTGGCGCTTATAGTGATCACGTCCTTCAAACAGCCGTTGGATATTTTTACACAGGTGCCCCGGCTGATCTTCCACCCTACCCTGGCTAACTACGTAAACGCGTTCCTGCAAGAGAATTTTCTTGCCTACTTTATCAATAGTGTCATAGTTGCAACCTGTACTACGGCGCTCTCCATGTTCCTGGGTACGACCGCCGCTTATAGTCTGGCTCGTCTGCGAGTGCCGGGAGCGGGAATCATTGCTCTTGGTGTTTTAATTTGCCGTATGGTTCCGTCAATTGCCCTGGTATTGCCGATCTACGGTCTCATACAGACGTTGCATTTGCTAAACACCTACATCGCAGTCATCATTGCCCATACCACTTTTAGCCTGCCATTCGTGATCTGGATGATGTATGGATTCTTCAAAGATATGATAGTTGAACTGGAGGAGGCCGCCCTGATTGATGGCTGTTCGCGATGGGGAGCGTTCTGGCGTATCGTACTTCCGCTGGCTGCTCCAGGGCTCGCCGCGACGACAGTGCTTTGCATGCTCTTCTCATGGAACGAATTCCTGTTTTCGGTGGTGTTGACGAATGTTAATACAAGGACGTTACCGGTCACGATTTTTGGCTTTATCGGTGCGGTATCGGTAGATTGGGGCGGCAGTAGTGCATCGGCTACGATCGTCATGCTCCCGATGATTGTATTAGGATTATTGGTGCAGAAATACCTGACGCGCGGCTTAACATTGGGCGCTGTGAAAGGTTAGCCCTGTGTCGTGATCAGCAATAGGAACGTTTCGGGGAGGAATCATGCAAGCAAAGTTTCTGTACGGAGCACAGTTTTACCGGCCTCCACACCCACCACGGAATATGCGTGCTCGTGAACTGGAGCGGATCGCGCAAGAGTTGGGATTCAACACCATTAAGCTATTTGCCCAGTGGAACTTGATCAATCGTCGTGAAGGTTACTACGATTTTGAAGAGATCGCGGAAATTCTGGATGCCTGTGCGCGCCTGGAACTCAAGGTCGTCATCAACACCATTATGGAGAATGCCCCATACTGGCTTGAGCAGCGCTTTCCCGAGGCTCGCTATGTCGATGCACACGGGCGGGCGCAATCCCTTGGTGGAAACAGCAATACGCAATCGGGCGGCCATCCGGGTCTCTGTTTGACACATGCGGGTGTACGCACAGCGGCGATGGACTATTTACGCGCACTCGCTCTTGAGTTTGCAGGCTCACCTGCGCTTCTCTTATACGATTGTTGGAACGAGCCGCATATGGAACCAGCCTGGGATACAACGATGTGGGCAGATGGCGGTCATAGCATGTGTTGTTACTGCGCATCCTCTCTGCAGGCGTTTCGTAGCTGGCTGCAGCAGCGCTATGGTTCAGATCTTGAAAGGTTCAACGCGGCATGGATTCGTGGCTATACGGAATGGGAACAGGTACAACCGCCAACGCGTCACGGCACCTATGCAGATTGGCTGGACTGGCGGCGCTTCACGATGGATAACCTGACCGAGCAGATGGCTCTTCGCGTGAGGACACTGCGCGAGGCAGACCCAGGGCACAGGATTATGAGTCATACCGCGGCTGTAGCACCGCATGACGACCTGGCTGTACTCGCTGCTGATAACTGGCAGCTTGCATCGCATGTCGATATGTGGGGTGTGTCGCTCTTCCCTCATTGGCTGTTTCCACGTAAACCGCATGAGTTTTCTATGCGTCTTGACATCGTGCGCAGCTCTGCTGCTGGCAAAGAGTTTTGGATCAGCGAATTGCAGGGAGGCGTCGGAAAGAATCGAGGCTTGCATGCAAGCCCTCAAGTGCAACCGAATGACATTCGTCTCTGGAACTGGCTGGGAGTCGTGCATGGCGCCCGTGCGATTCTCTATTGGTGTTATATGGTAGAGTCAACCGCGACCGAGTCTTCAGGGTTTGGGTTAGTTCGTGGAAACGGTGAAATCACGCCACGAGCAGAGGAAGCGGTTCGCACTTGTAAGCTGCTTCAGCGTCATGTCAATATGCTCACTGGCTATGCTCCTGAACCTCAGGTTGCCATCCTGTTTGACCCGGACGCAGCACTCCTCAATTATGCAATGGAAGGTGACGAAGCTGTTCATACGAGCAGTCATAAAGGGTATTATCGAGCAGTGTGGGAAGCGGACTTATTCGCTACATATGTACGTCCTGTTGGCCTTGAGATGCTGAACGTGACCATGCTGATTGCTCCTTTCCCATGGATGATCGACGAGGAAACTGCTCAGCGCATCCTCCAATTCGTACAGGCAGGAGGGATATTCATCACCGAAGCTTCATTTGGTCTATTCGATCCACACGGAGTGCAGCGGCAGTCTTCCCTCGCAAAACAATACCTTGGGATAGAAGAGGGTGAAATCCTCTTTCCTTCAACTGAAGCTGAGGCAAGCGGTGGTCGACTGGATTCCCCGTCCCCTTTACAATGCCGGTGGCCGATTATTTCTACTATTTCAGCTTATCACTACCTGGCTACATTGCAGAGCATCGATGGAGAAACAATTGTTTCTCAAGGCGATGAGATTGTCGGAATACGTCGACAAGAGGGAAAGGGAACAATTATCTACTTCGGTACTTCTATAGGTGGGGCTATTACTGCTGATGACCAAGGGGCAATTATACTGATGAGGAATCTCCTCCTCTCTTTTTGTGCTCAGGCCGTGCATGGGAATCGTTTACGAACGAGGCTTATAGAAGGAGCAGAAGGCTCATTACTTGTAGTAATCAATCCAGAGAATGAAACCTTTGTAGAAAGCGTGGTACTGCCCTCACGCTTCAAACAAGCCGAGGAACTCTATGGCAACTCACACCTTATCATTACTGATCAATCACTTGCGTTAACAATCCCTCCGCACGATGTGAATGTCTGGCTGTTGTCATAAGATCTCTAAGTCTTTTTGCTACAGCGGTGCTCGGCAAGATTGAGCCTTACGTCTCGGAGAGACTCCCTCTGCAATTCGGCTCATACGTGCTCCTGGAGCACCGTAGGTGAGTGCTCGAACTGCTTCAGCCGTGCGCCTAGCTGAAGCCTCAGCACGCCAAGCTTACCAGCTACGCGCCTGCTCAGACGATGCCGAGGCAGATGCTCTAGCAATCGGCTCTCTGCCATCTGGCAATCATCAGCGTGCTATGTAAGACTACGAATGCCTGGACCTTTTCACCTAACTATAGAATGATATTGGTCTTGATACAAGGGCCAATTTTTGACATAGTGATGGTACCATTAAACCACAATCCTTCTTTTGAGCCATGACGATGCCGCTACTGAAATTTATACTTTCTGCAAGAGGTGAACCTGATCGGTCGAACTGAAAGAAAGGTTCCTCACTAATATCACAGCCTGTTACTAGATGATACTTTCGTGATAGCTCGGAGACATTCTTTCTCTCTCGCTCATCAGGTATGCTCTCATCAGACACACGTGAGCGGCCCACTCGATAAGGGAAGCCTGGGAAGGTGTCAGCAACGTAAACAAGAAATGAGATCAGTGCGTTACAGAACAACGCCTATCTTTTATGCAAACTATCCAACTCGATGATCGTGATAAACGCAGCGATGCGCACGTGAGAGATTATTGGACACATCTAAAAGGAGAACAAAAAGAATGACCTCAGAAGAGGTACTGCAATTCGCGAAAAAACATGGCGCAAAAATGGTGGACTTTAAATTCGTAGACGTACCAGGTACCTGGATGCGCTTGAGAGCGACTACTCCTTCTTGTTGGAAGGCAACGTCTTTACGACCGATATGCTTGAACAGTACGTCGAATTGAAACGTGCACAGTCCGATGAAGTGCGCCTGCACCCCACACCCATCGAGTTCGCGCTGTACTACGACGCCTGAGACTCCCCGCCATAAATGGACGGGGGTTCTGATCGGCTCCCCCGCAGTTGCTTTCGCCTTTGGGATCATCGCTTCACAGTTCGGGGCGGTCTCAGGCCGCCCGTCCGTTGGCCGAGCCTCATGCTCCAACGGCACCTATCCTTTTATCAGATAGGCCAGCCCTACGGCTAATGTTGATTGCCCCTACCATATCCCGATGCCCTATCCATCCACACGCTGCACAAACATACGTCCTGTCTTGTGCTTTATTTCGGGCCGAACAAGCAGGACATTCCTGGGAAGTATAGGCAGGGTCTACCTGCTCTACCTTGATGCCAAGCCGTTCCGCTTTATAGGTGATGAATGCGGTCAGCTGGTAGAAGCTCCAACTATTTTTCATGCGGTTGTTTTTGCGGGCTTTTGCCCCACGACTTGTGCTTGTCGTGCCCTTGCGTATCCCCGCAAGAGATTCGACCTTGATCGTGCCTACGCCCTGTTCATGTGCGTGGTTCACGATCTGCCTGGAAAGTTTGTGGTTGATGTCCTTCATCCATCGTGTTTCTTTGCCCTGGCTCTTTTTGACGGCACGTGCCTTTTTTGCCTTTTGCAACTTCTTGCGCCGAGCATAGAACCTACGTCGCATATGCCTCTGATAGCGTCCATTGCCAAAGAAGCGACTGCCATTCCCACTAACGTAGGCCACAGCAGGCACCTTGATACCGAGATCAACGCCCATCACTCCATCTTGTTCGACTGGCTTCGGTTTGGGAATGGTCATCGTGATATCAGCTACCCACTTGCCCTGCTTCTTCTTGATGCGCAAGATACCAGGGAACCCATCGAGTGCCACATCAGCACAAGCAATCTGGATTTGCTGCGTCTTGCCGTCCAAGCATACTGGCAAGATGAGCGTCCCCTGCTCAAGATGCCAGTTCTGATTGTTCCATTGACAGATGGGTTTCTTGAGCAGGGGCAAACAGTCCAGTTCCAAGGATCGCTTGAAAACAGAACGCGCATCCCGCAAGGCTTGATTTTTGACGCAAGAAGGAAGGGATGCCGCAAAGTCCTTGGTACTGAAAGTGTCACCATGGGGGATGACATCAGCATCCAGGGCAGAGGCAAGGACATTGATAGTGCTGATGTACTCTTGGCAATGGGACATGAGCAAGCGACCTTGTTCAGGCGTTGGGTAGAGCCGTACTTGCAGTGTATTCTGAAGTCCTTTCGGCTTCCTGCTCATGTCCTGCCCTGCCTTTCGATGTACTGTTCGATGACCTCGCCACTCACATTACCTGCTGTACTGTAGAATCTGGAGCGTATCTTGCAGGGTCTGTGCCGCATCTACATCGATGGCGTGAAGACGCAGCGTAGCGCTGCATAAATGCCAGATGCAGACGAAGAAACCACTGACAGAACATTATCTAACCTGTCTTCTATTTAGCCATAAGAAAACTATCTGCTCGGCGCTCCTTGGGGTGCCGGAGCAGGCTGCTGAGCCGGCGGCAAAGGCGATGTACAGTATCCGCAACGAGTGGCCATAAGTGGAACACTATTCAAGCAATATGGACAATCACGAGTAGGAGGAGGAGCCTCCACTTCCTTTGGCTTGAAGCGAGCCATCAGCGAATTCACCGGGCGCACGACAAAGAAGTATATGACGAGCGCAATTATTAAGAAGCTGATAATCGCATTGATGAAAGCTCCAATCTTAAGTGTGCCTCCTGAGTAACCAATGTGGATAGTTAAGGCGTCAAGACTGATTTTGCCTGTTGGAATAAGAGGCGTAATAATATCGCTGACGAGCCCATTCACGATAGCACTAAATGCAGCCCCTATCACGATGCCGACTGCCAAGTCAACAACATTGCCGCGCAGAATAAATGCCCTAAATCCGCCCAAGTAGTTCTTGGCGCGGTTCTCTACTCCTGACACAGTTGGGTTATTCCAAATTCCCATTATCAATCCTCCAGTTATATGTTTTTTGATATGTATGAGCCTGCATGGTTGCTCATAATTAATTCATGATTAATTCACGCATAGAGTAGCATGATTTGGCACAAATGGATAGTATGTGATCCAGAAGATTTAGGGCCAGCAGGTTCTCCCACCAATCGGGGTCGTAGGGACAGGGGTGGTGTGGAGTCGGGCGGGGCCCCTTGTGGGCATCAGAAGGTAGTTGACCAGGATGGCGAACTCCTTGAAAAGAGGGCACGTGAATATCAAAACCAATTGACCAGGTTATTCCTGGAATCACCAGAGGGGCGGGCGCTCATAGACGAAGATGTCGAAGGGGGCTGGGCAAATATGATGATGGATTATGGTCTTAACTATTTGCACGTCACTCCACCACAAATGTCACCTGGTGACCTGCGCGAAATCCTGTTCGATCTCTTCCCAAGAAAGGTTTCGGCTGAAGCCGACGAGGCACCGAACATCATCCGTGAGTTGCAGGCGTTCTGGACATTTTTGCAGCGCGAGTTCCGGCTGGAGAATGCTGCCGACTGCCTGAAGATACTCGATGACAGTGCAGTGCGCAGGCTCAGAAGAGACATGAGCAACCCGGCTAATTTCGATATGGCTAAGTCAATTGTGATGATGGGTAAGGCACGCGGTTTCGACATGACTACTGAGGAGGGAATAAACGAGTGGATAACAACCTACAATGCTGAAATGGCAGCAGGATTTGGCCAACGTTCTCCCACTCGCGCTATACCCACCGTTTCTACTTCAGTGGAAAAGAGTCCCACGCAAAGCCAGTTTAAGTTCAGCCGTAAAACGGCGAAAAGCAGTCACAAGAAGAATCGCAAAAAAAGGTAGTGCTCTCACTACGCGCTCAATTTCACAATCGTTACCCCGTCCCCGCCTTCCTGTGGCGGCGCCGACACATATGACTTCACCAGGGGATGGTGCGCCAACTGCTCGCGTATAGCCGACCGTAAAGCGCCCGTGCCCTTTCCATGCACGATGCGCACAGAAGGCATGCCCGACATCACAGCGTCATTCAGGTAGGAATCCAGTTCCTCCAAAGCTTGCTCGACACGCCAGCCGCGCATATCGAGCTGCATTGCCACTTCGGGACGATCCTCGTAGCGCGGCAGGACAACTGCAGGCTGTGTCTGCGTTCGCTGCTCCACGGCAGCCTGGCGTTTATTCAATCGCTCTAAGTTATCCACGCTCACCCGGAAGCGCAATGAACCCATCTGTACCTCGGCCTCGCTGCGGTCAGCAGAAAGTCCGACCAGCTCGGCATTCTGCCCAAAACTGAGGACAAGTACCGTATCACCAATCTGCAGTGGCCCCTCGTTCGTGCCCACGGCTACCCCGGCTTCATCCCCCGCTCTTCTGGCTGATCGGCGTGGTACCCGAACCGGGGTGACTCTCTCTGCGAGATCGCGTACCTCCTGGCGTGCCTCTCCCAGCCTCTCGCGAGTCATATTCACGCGACTCACATCTACCCTGACCTTTGCCAGTGCCCGTTGTACCTCTTCAAGTTCGCGTTGAGCTTGAGCACGTGCCTCGTTAAGAATCTGTACGCGTTGCTCCTCGAGCTTGTCGCGATCCTGTTCGAGTTGCTGGCGCTGGTACTCAGCCTCGGCACGCTCCATACTCATGTGGAAACGCTCGTCCTCTAGCGCCTTGCGCTCGGATTGCAGTCCCTCGAGCAAGTTCTCCATACGCACGCCCGCACTTCCCAGAATCTCCCGCGCGTTCTCTATAACATGCTCGTCGAGTCCCAGGCGGCCAGCAATCGCCAATGCATTGCTGCGCCCCGGCAAACCAATCGTAAGCCGGTAGGTAGGCGAGAGTGTTTCAATGTCGAACTCCACCGAAGCATTGACCACCCCGGGTTGCTCGTGCGCAAAAGCTTTCAGTTCGGAATAGTGCGTGGTAGCAATCGTCGTCACATGGCGTTCCAACAGGTATGTGAGAATAGCGCGCGCCAGGGCCGAGCCCTCGCTCGGGTCAGTACCTGCGCCCAGTTCGTCGAGCAGTACCATCGCTCGCAGGTGGCGGCTCTCCGCTTTGCCTACCAATGTTTCCGACATCTTTCCTCGTATGTCGGGCGTTTCACGCTGCATCTGTTCATCGATGCGCCGCAGTATTTCAATGATATGGCTCATGTGAGAGGAGAAAGTGCTCAGGCTCTGCTCGATACTCTGTTCGTCTCCAATATCGGCAAAGACCTCCTCAAAGACCGCTATTTCGGAATGCTCATCTGCCGGAATGTACAAACCTGCCTGGGCCATCAATGTAAGCAGCCCCACGGTCTTCAGCGCCACCGTTTTGCCACCTGTATTAGGACCTGTAATCACCACCATGAAGAATTCGTGCCCCAGGTGGAAGCTGATCGGCACTACCTTTCCCGTCAGCAGGGGATGGCGTGCATTGCGCAAGTCAATATTACCCGCATCGTTCAGGCGTGGTTCGGTGCAGCGCATCATGCGCCCATAGCGAGCCTTGGCAAGGTGAAGATCGAATTCGGCCAGCAGTTCAACGTCGAGTCTCAGCGCGTCTGCCTCACGTCCAATTTCAAGTGAGAGCTGGCGCAGAATACGCTCGATCTCCTGGCGCTCCTCAACCTGCAACTCGCGCAGTCTATTATTCAGCTCAACAACCGCCATTGGCTCGATAAAGACGGTTGCGCCGCTGGCTGATTGATCGTGAACGATGCCGCGTACCTGTCCACGGTTCTCGGCCTTGACAGGGACAACGTAGCGATCACTGCGAATCGTAACGATTGGCTCCTGCAGGACAGACCCCAATTCATGCACTAATGAGCGCAAACGATCCTGTAAACGTTGGTTCGCCCCACGAATATCGAAACGCAGTTTCCGCAGTGCTGGGCTTGCGGTATCCAGCACTTCACCTTCCTGGCTGATGGTTTCTTCGATGCGTCGAGCAAGGTGCGGCCGCTGAGGGATATCTTCACCCAATGTATGTAATAAAGGGTAACCTTGCGGGTCAAGCCTTTCAATCATTCGTGCTACATTTATAGCGCTTTGTATAGTTGCCAGCACTTCGAGCAATTCGCCCGGGTTTAGAACCCCCTCGCGAGCAGCACGCACAAGGTGCGGGCGGATATCCCGCGCTCCTTGAACCCCTGCATCGGCGCGAAGTTCAATCAAGCGATAAGCTTCAGTTGTATAGGCGAGACGGCGCCGCGCCTCGTCCAGGTTCGGTGTCGGCTGCAGCGCCAGCACCAGTTCTTTACTCGCGGAGAAAGCTGCTTCCTTTGCCACCCTCTCCATAATCTTAGGATACTCCAGCGTTTGTATACTTTTCTCTTGCATAATAAAATCAATAATTCCTTTATTTTCAGGCAGAACCTCGCATGTGCTGCCACATTATCTTGTATAGGCCTCTTATTGCTTCTAATAAGAATATTTCGTCAACGCGATATAAGATATCATATTCCTGGGTAGATTGGAATGAGGTGCTCCTGGAAGTGCAGAAGGCGGTGACTTTGCCGCTCTCTCCTGACGCTGCTCATCCCCCGAGGGCGACCGCAAGGGTCCCCACCCCGCTCCACACCGCCCCCGCCCTTACAATGATACGCTGCTCTGTGATACCCCTCTCGACATCATTGTAAGGGCGGGGGCGGTGTGGAGCGGGGTGGGGACCCTTGCGGTCGCCCTTGAGAGCCAACACGCGCCACCCAGGGGACACACCACACTGACGGAGCGGGGTGGGAGCCCTTGCGGTCGCCCTTGAGAGGGATGGCTTTTTCACCTTCAGGATGCATCATTGGAACTTCCCCCTAATTCCTCGTATACTAAAGTAGGCCCAATAGATAAAACAAAAAAACTGGAGAAAAAATTCTATGATCCTCCATCTTGGAGAGCGTGTCTACTGGGGAGCGCCCGAAGTCATCTATCTAGAGGGAACAATAAACAAACTGGACGAAGAAGCCCAGGCAGCACTGGTGCATATTGAACGCGCCACCCCCAATTCCGCACACCTTATCGGCTCGTATATACCCTTTGCCGCAGATGGACTGACTCCACTGAAAGGCGAAAGCCCTGCCGGCACCACGAGCGAACCCAATAAGGAGCATCATAAGGCCCAACCAATGAGCGATGATGACAAGGTTCGTAGTGCCGCTGCAGTAGCGGTCTATCAAAAATACGGCAGTACGCTCTCATCACGACAAAAAGAAGCGATGATCGATCAAGTAACGCAAGTAATCAATACTGATCCCGAAATGCGCACACGCATTATCGCTTCTCTGGACCAGGTTCTCTTACGAGAAATGTGAAAAGCAAACAATCACGTGCGATGCTGCCGGGAGCCCGTTTCTGCCCTAACTGTGGCTTGATAGTTACGACTGGCGCTTCCCAATCTCCTAATGTCAACATCGCACAAACAAATCAACCGGCCTCGGAAGACCCAACGGTTCCAATATCCCCCTTGGAGGTACAGCAGCCAACACAAGTATCGCCATTGCAACCGCCATATACTTCACCACCGCCGTCTTATCAACCAACTGTAGCCGTCTCGCCAGGCAGCTTACGAAGTACTGGTTACCAGCCTCCCTCGCCTCCACTTCCCGCACGTCGTCGCAAGAATCGTTTAACTCGTGCATTATTGATTCTCGTAGCAGTCTTACTTGTGCTGGTAGCGAGCTGGTTCATTGCTCTGCGGCCCTACCTGCATGGATTGGTGCAAACCCAGCTTGACGGGGTTTTATCAAACTCCATTAACCAGATCAATCCTGCTACCACAGCAATGATACCCCCAGGTCCAAGAACTCTACCAATAACTGAAACTGATGCAAACAGTGTCATTGTTCCCAATACAACTGCCTCTGATCCAGTACAGCAGATGCACATCACGATTACGCCTGCAGGGCTGCGCCTGGACTTTCGAGCGTATGGGTTTGCAAATACCGTTACGGGAGTACCTCAAGCTATCAATGGTCAGCTTGTTATGACAAATGTAACCGTTCAAGGTATTGCATCATTGCTTATATCGCCTGACGAGTTGACTGCAACGTTGAATGCACACCTGCATGATGCTGACACCAGGTTACATCGTTCTATCAGCGGGGTACTTCTCAAAGACCACGAGATGGATATCCAGCTGCGCTAATCAGCCTGAATATCCTGGATGTCTGGTTGTGACTCATCCTCAGGCTCATGAGCATCAACCGGGGATCGTCTTTGTGCATGCGCCCAACTTCTCCGGCGCAGAAATACCAGCAACACAATGGGAGCAGCGAGAGGCAAGACTGGACTCGAAATGATCATAAACCCATCGCTGATGAGAGCAAGAGCGCTGCCTCCTTGATGAACGCTAGCGAAAACTGAGGAAACATTGGGCAAGAACCCATTGTTATCCTGCTGCAGCGGCCAGTAGACTAGAGCAGCGCGTCCAATAATGTTATTTTTTGGCACAAAGCCCCAATCTCTCGAATCAGAGCTACCTGCGCGATTATCTCCCAGCACAAAATAGTCATCAGGGGGTACGACCAGGTTGCTGATGTGTTTGTAATCGTACAAGTTACCCTGGTTGTATGAGGCAACATACCTCTCATGTAAGGTGACGCCATCTACAATCACCGTCGTATTCTGAATGGTAATGACATCTCCTGGTAGGCCAATAACACGCTTGATATAGTCCTGATCAGGATTTGGTGGTGCCACAAAGACAATCACATCACCACGAGTAGGGGGATGGAAAAGATAGGTCCACTTATCTACCAGTATCAGTTCCTGGTTATGCAGGCTGGGTTCCATACTTGTGCCCTCGATATTGAAGTTCTGCACAGCAAAGCGGATGACCAAAAACATCAAAACCGTAAGGACAATCGTCTCAATGACCTCACGTACAAGGCGATACCGCTTCTCAAAATCGAGTTCTGGATTCATTCTCACTCTTTTCCAGGCATACAAGTTGGCAGGTGATACTGTTAATACGAACTGTCCCAGATGAAAGTTGAAGACTACAAATCTCAGAGCGAATTCTTCAACCAAAGTATAGATCACTTTTCAAGCGCTATCGTTTCATCTTGTATCTTCCTGTAAGCTGAGAAGTCCAGCCAGGGTTACCATCTTTCATGTAACCAGCATTAGTACTTTGGTAATACTTATCCGCGTTGTTTTAATTCATATCGAGAGGCTCATTAGGATCTGCAAGCACATCAATCGTCAACTCCCCCGTGAGAAGAGACAGCTTTGTAAGGATGGAAGTGTTGACCGGTTTTTTATCAATGATCTGGGTCATATCCCCCAGGATGATGAGCTTATTGTTACTGAGGCTTATACTTTCCACCGGACTGAGAATGAAGGTCGGAGAGGGTAGGCCAAATTCTAGAACTTTGGTGTATTCCTGGTAGTACTCAATCATTAACGTATCAGGGTCCGAAACCTTATTGGTTGCACCATACCTTGTTAATGGAGCACCAGAGAAATGAAATGTAAGCGATGCAAGTATATCCTTTGCGTTACTAATTTGCGTATACCAGGTGGTTTTATACTCTTCTTCTGTTTTAGAGTCTTCGTGGAGAAAAGTAATTTTGTGGCTACAGACGAACTTAAATCCAAAAACGTCTTCTCCGCCTTCAAGAGCTCCTTTTAATTCCTTCCACCGGTAGTGAGTTTTTCCCACGACTGATTATCCTTGTAAAGAGAAAAGCAGCCTGATTTGAGTACCGGGCTGCTTTTCCCTGGCACGTTGTCGCACGTGTCCTGGTTCTGCTAGTAACTTGTCTAAGTGGTGACCGACGATGCCAACGACCGCATTTGGAAGGCGCGGACGATGAACAGGATACCGAAGATGATCGCATAGATGCCAACCAACCACAGGAGGGCTAATAATCCAGCACCTGGACGCACGACGAACAGAATAATGCCAAAGATAATGGAGAGAACACCGGCGATTCCCAACGCCCACTCTTGGGCTGCAAACCCACGTATCACGAAAGCCGCACCGATCTCCAGGATACCAGTCAAAATTGCATAGATGGCAACAATGTAGAGAAATACCAGGGCTGTTAAGCCAGGATAGACAAAGGCCACAATGCCCGCGAGAATACTGATGATCCCCTCAAACAGGACCCATCCCCAACGACTCAGGGAACCTCGTTCTTGAATGGCAATGACCACCGCAGCGATGCCATCGATAATAGCATATACTCCAAACACGATGATAAGGGCGAAGAGAGCAATACCGGGTTGGAAGAGTGCAATGAGACCAAAGATGATGGCAAAGACTCCTCTCAAAGCCAGTAACCACCAATTGCGCCTGACGGTTTGAACTACGTTTTGTAGCATAGAGTTCCTCCTTTTCTCAATTTACCTCGATACCACAATCAACAAGTGGTTCATTAGCAATTATACCCTATAGCGTGACTAAAAACACTGGACAAACAGAGTAATTTAGTCCTTTTGCGCCAGGCAAATCTCGAGTTCGGTTTCAAGCACATGCCGCAAGATCTTCTTGGATTTCATTGTATAGCAAAGAAGATTACCCCTTAGTACAAAATATATTTCATTTTGATGAGATGTGTTTTATAATTTTAGCTATACACAGAGTTATTTTTTCATTTTACCTGTGAAAGTAGTGCTAGGGAGTTCTTCTCTTACTAAGAAGACAGATCAAGTAGCAATCGAGCGGAGATGTATTGCCCTCGTAAGGGTACAAATGAATAATCGACATGTATCCTGACTATGTCAGGAGAGGAAGTAGGAGACCGTGGACGAAGATACCATTTTGGTTGTTACAGGTGAGCAGGTAGGAACGAGAGCAGGTGGCTTCAAATCGCTCAAAGTCGAAGAACTGGCTGCCAACGTACAACTGTTTATCAAACAAATGGGCAATGTGCTGGAGCAAACTCCAAAGACTCTGGGCGATTTTCATTTTGAGGAACTTGAAGTATCTGCTGAGATTACAGCAAAAGGATCACTGGCCATTCTTGGCACAGGTGGTGAACTGAGTGGAACAGGTGGGCTGCGATTTTTGTTTCGTCGTTCGCCAGCAACTGATGACGGGAAACAAACTGCTGCAGTCTCTAAAGAGCCTTGAGGGACAAAAGACGTTCCAATACCACCGATGTTTGTAAACTACTGCAGTGACTGGTATTGAAGGAGGGTGTGATGGAACTCATTACAATTCTTGTGCTTGTCATAGTGGTAGCTATCATCCTCGTGACAATCTTTTTACTACTGCTACGTCGTAGGAATGCACGTCGTACATCTTACCAGCCGGAGCCACCACCCGATAATGCGTGGGGGCAGTCGGCACAGCCGCCGACGGGAGGTTGGGTAGCGCCAGGCTCTGCTCAACAACCACCCACTGGGCGGAATAGCCAAAGTCCTGCTCAACAGCAACAATTTGCAGGTTGGGGAGCGCCAGGCTCTGCTCAACAACAGCCTGACGTGTGGGGATCACAAAGTCCGGTCCAGCAACAACCAGCCGGATGGGGAAATCAAAGTGCAGGAGCTATCAGTGGACCACAGCAGCAGGGGGCATCAACATGGGGTCAACAGAGTAATCAACCTCCTGCAGTACTACCGACACCGACGCCAACTCCCACGCCGACGCCGACACCAACTCCCACGCCAACTCCTCATCCCACGCCGACAGAACTTTCTTTATCACCTTCGTCTCCTACTTTTTACCCAGCACCATCATCGCCGCCCTATTCACCACCAACCCAAGAATCACCAACGGTTCTGGCGAATAGATCAGAACCGTTGGTGATTCCGACTGGCGGTCCCTCTCGAGGTCTTGACAGAGCAACTACTCAGGATAGGACCGACGTGCATTACAGTGATGCATCTTTTCCAAGCCACACTGTAGTAGGGCGAATGGAAGCGCTGCGGGTTGCTATCACGCGCAAAGCCGTCAATACGGATGCTGTTCCCTTGCCTTTAGAACCTTCATCAGACGACACTCAACCCATGAGGGTAGATGCGTATGTGGTTGTCTCGCCACTGGACTTTGACCTGGAGAGTTCTAATGTACAGACAATCATTGTTTTCCCAAATGCCGACTCTGCTCCGGTTCTGTTTAAACTTGTGGCGAAGAGCGAAGGTAGAAAAACTATTGCAGTCGAATTTTTTCAGAATACCCGTTACCTGGGACGGGCTGAACTAGAGACTATTGTCAGTCAACAAGTACAAGTTCCTCACCTCGTGTCAGCATTAGCAGTATTAGAGGTTAGCGCTACACAGTCGTCCCCCGATCTCACAATTCTTTTTGACCGCGTACCTGTAGGCAATGACAGGCACTATTACCGCTATCGGCTCCTGTCGCCAATCCGCGAACTCAATCTCTGGTTTGACGAGTTTCACTCTCCGGAAACCAGTGTCATGCCCCAGGGCTTTCTTGAAGAAACATTCACACAGCTTAATCGCTTGCTCTCCAGCGATAGCCCTGGTGATTTCTTCTTTGGAAGGCTGAACAGTATTGGGATGAACCTGTACCGGCGTTTGTTCTCTGACGACTTCAAGCGCTTATACTGGAATAGTTTGCGCTATAAGGTCAAGAGTATCGTTATCATATCATTTGAGCCCTGGATACCCTGGGAATTGGTACGGCCATTCAACCCTGAGACAAATGAGGCCGATGACGGTTTCTTGTGCGAGAAGTTCAATCTTACACGTTGGCTGGCTGGAGCTGGTTTCCCTGATACTATGAGCCTGGAACAGTTAGGATTGATTATATCTGCATCTGACCTTGACTCTGCCAGGCTAGAGGCAGAGGAGATCAAGCGACTGCTCGGCAGTAAGGTGCGAGATATCCTATCTTCAGGTCCGTCAGTCTACCATTTGCTGAGAACAAACGATTTCTCCGGCCTACACTTTGCTTGCCATGGGTCATTCAATAAAGATAATCCAGACATGTCAACGTTGTTTTTGGAGGATGGAACCTGGCTCAGCCCGATTGATATCGATGGCGATGGACTTGCTTTTGGCAAAAATAAACCACTCGTATTTCTTAATGCCTGTGAAACTGGTCAGGGTGGGTACGCTCTCACTGGTATGGGTGGATGGGCGGAGGCGTTTGTGGGACGGGCTAAATGTAGCGGCTTCATAGGTTCCATCTGGAAAGCGAATGACGAGTCGGCATGTAAGTTCGCTGTGGCTTTCTATCGCAATCTCCTTGATGGTAAAACCGTTGCTGAGGCAGTTAAGCTGGCTCGTCTAACTATCAAGCAAGCAGGCGATCCAACCTGGCTCAGTTACACTGTGTATGCCAACCCATTGGCTCATTTGGTCATAGATAGGTTGCTGGGAAGAACTCCTTCATAGGCAACCTCATGCGCAAATTCCTCATATACAACCTATACATATTTCCTCCTAAAATGGAGCATCATTGCTTATGCAGTAGGCACTTGCCTTTCTCCTTTTGAAAGGAGGGCAGCACTAATTCATAGGCCCTGCCAACCTTAGTATAGAGCACTTTTCACGCGCTATTGTCTTAGCATGTACCCTGCTGTAAGCATAGAAGTCCAGCCAAAGTTACAATTCTTTCATGCAACCAGAATTAGTACTTAGGTAATACTCATCCGTGTTATGCTTCGCTCGACGCATTCGTCAAGGAATGTAGGTGTAGGAGTAGACAAGGGAGTATTACGAATGGACACCGAGCATATCCACCCACGCATCATAAAGAACAAACGAACCCTCCACGACCATAATGCTATAGATGTGTCAATAAACATATCTTCTGATGAGAACGAGGATAGAACTGGCCTGAAACATACATCAATAAAGAGCGTATTCCTCCTATTGCAACATCTACTAGCCAACGAATGTACGCGCCAGGAAATTTTTGAACGTTTAGCTCCCTATTACAAAATTGACAACGTCGCTGTGGATAGAGACTCCTCCTCTCGCAGTGCTGGTAGGATGTTCGAGCGAGATATAAAATTGCTGCAAGAACAAGGCTTCGAGATACAGAAGATCAAAGCCAAAGGGAGGCCCACACACTATAGTCTTGTTAAAGGCACAGGGCCCGCCGTGTCATTTCTATTTAGCGAGGAGGAAGTTGACGTCCTGGCCCTGCTTAACAACTTGTTTACTGATCCCGCCAAGAGTCGTAAACATCCCCATACAGGTGCACTTATCCTCCCAGCGCCTCAGTCGTTGCATAACCCTTTCGCGGAAGATATCTTAGCCTTCATCAAGAAGCTGGCTGCGACGCTTCCACCTGCTCAGATGAAGCATTTTGAGCAGCGTGTAAAGAAACCCTCCGTGCATCTCAATTTAGCTGCCGCAGCCGACTACCTGCCCCATCGTACTACGATCGATATCATCGAGAAAGCTATCCTGCGCCGCCAGCAGATTGCTTTCGATTATACCGCTGTACGTAGTAAGCAGGGCTCCGTTTCTCATTATCATATAGACCCCTACTACATCGTCCACATGGAGGGACATTTTTATCTCATCGGGTATAGCAACACAATCAACAAATTTTTCGAGTACCGTATCGACCGCATTAAAAGAGATAGCATCGAGATTCTGCCTCAAACGATCGATACAGTACGGCAACGCCCAATCGTAGAGTTTAGCTACTGGATTGATGGTGATATAGCTAAACGTGGCTTGAGCGAGCGCTGGTTAACACAAACAACTGAGCGAGAGGAGGTATACATCGATGACGAGGGGCATGAGAAGCGCAGGGTACTTGTGCGAGCCAAAGCGCACAATGATTGGCGCGTAATCCAACAACTGCTCAAATACGGCGACCAGGCCGAACTCGTCGAACCCGCCAATCTACGCGAGCAAATGCGACAGGTAGTTGCTCGCATGCAGAGTTTTTATGAGAAATAAGAATCCTGCAAAAAATTCACCTTCGGTTTCACTAGGTGCGACAAAATTTGTCGCTATTGTCTGGTAAGCTCTAACTTAGCAGAGAAAGCGCAAGGTGTTTGAAGCCGCGCCGTGGGAGTGTGGGCGCTTTTGTCTGCTAAACTATCTCATCTATGACAGGAGGGGATTCAGGATGCCTTCAGATATTAGTTTCCTTGAGTTTGTCAGCGATCCCGACCAGGATATCGGTTCTTCCGATGTCTTTAGTGAATATCTGCTTAATATTGCCAACAATAAGATGCGTCGTTACAAGCAGATCATTCATACCCGTGGAGAGAAGCAAGGACAGAGTTATTACAGCCATGTAATGGACTTAGTAACCATAGCTGAAAAGTTACGCCCAGCCATAGGATTGGATGCTTTTGAAATGCGTTGCGTGTTGCTGGCTCTTACGATCCATGATCTGAATAAAATACCACCCTATGATAAGCGATCAGACGGCAGAGAAGAAAAGTACGCCGATGCAGCCTCAGCAGAAAATATTCAGACAGAGTTGGAGCG
>WNFI01709303.1_pt1 | contig 26893 bp, 25 predicted proteins | sample 5400471 | NCBI WGS metagenome assembly WNFI01 (sample SAMN13153348, study PRJNA577476) | soil metagenome | isolation source: 100 cm saprolite on Douglas fir-dominated hillslope | place: USA:California | collected 2013-09-17
GGGGCCCAGGCCAAAGACCTCGTCCAGAACCTCCAGCGAGAGTCGCTCTTTTTCCGGCGCACTCAAAGGCGTCTTAAGATTCGCGACCAGGTCGTGAATCACGCCGAACACCTGGCGGCGTGTGCGTTCGTCGCGAACGGTGGCAACTTTTTCCAAGTCGACCTTGTTCAACAAGTCGCGATGGATTTCCGTCTTCATCTCCTGATAGACGCGGAAATCGAGACCGCCTCTTTTTTTTGTCTCGCCAGAGACCAAAGGGTTCAACGGATCTGGCGACGCCATTGCTTGGTTGAATTCAGCCATCTATATCTCTCCGCCCGCAAGGGGCTCTCACCGATTCCACAATTTGAGGATCCCGCCGCCTTCTTTTTTCTTGGTTTGCGTCCCCGCCTTCTTGCCGATCGCCTCCGCCCATCTCTTGAGGCTGCGGGTCACTTCCGAACTGGAAAGCTGGGCAATTGGGTCGCCCTCATAAATTGTCTTTACCACTTGCGGATAGTGATTGGGAATTCGCCAGTAAATCTCCTGCTCGATGACTTTTTCGATTTGGGCATCGGTAACCGCATTATTTTTGTGATGCCGATTCAACACCACCTTAATCTTGTGCTGGGGGATGCCATGGCTGCCAAGGTATTCCAATTGACGGACCACATTGCGGACCGCCGCCACCTCGGCCACCGTGACTAGATAGAGTTGGTTGCACTCCTTGATCACAGCCATATTTCCCGGATTGAGCGACGGCGGAAGGTCGGCCAGAATGAACTCGTAACGCAGGCTGAGAAAATCAAGAGTCTGCGACGTTGCGATCGTCGGCAATTCTTCTCGCCCGGTCACGCTGCCCTCGGACGCCGGAATCAAATCCAGGCCGCTGGAGTGTTTGAGCAGGAAGCTCTTTAGAAAGTCAGCGTCTAAACGGTCGATGTTCTCAATCAGCTCGAAGAAGTTATAACGGGCCTTGGTCAGCTTTAGGTAAAGCGCCGCATCCCCAAAGTCGGGATGCAGATCAACCAGGAGCGTGTTCCGCGAAAACTCGCCAGCCAAAAGGGCGCCTATTTGAGAGGCCAGCGTGGTCACGCCGCAGCCACCTTTGGCGCCCATGAAAGCCAAAATCTGCGCCCGGGACTGGTCTACCTTCTCTTTTCGCTGAGCTCCAATGCGCAGCATGGCGCTGACCAGTTGCTCGCGGTCGATTGGTTTGCTCAAGTATTCACGGCAGCCGCAGCGCATGGCCTCCAGAATCGCCTCGGGATGGGCCTGAGTTGAAACCGCGAACAGAGCGACAGATGGCAGACCGGAATGAATGCGTTCGGCCAGCATCGCCGCGGCGCGGCGGTCTTGATCGAAGTCAATCAGGCAAACGTCCGGAGCGGGGCTGCCAAGCAGCTCCAGCATGGAATCTTGATCCTGAACCTCACGATAGCTGGCAATATGGCGGCGAACTCGAAAGACGGACGCGGTACCGGCAAGCAGATCAAGAAAGCGGCGGGTTTCTTCGTCGAGGCAAAGCCCCACCACCGACAAAGTCTCGCCCAGGCTCAGATCGTGGTGTCCGGACACGCGCATGGAGTCTTTCAGCAACGTCATTTTGCTCCCGTAGTTTGTGGTTGCTTCGGCTGTTTGCTTTCTGGGTACCGTTCATCAAATTTCTGGTTGTCGAGGAACGGCACCGACGGTGTTGGGGGATTCGGTGGGGGAGGGTCGATGTGAATAGGGTCCAAAATATGCGCCGTTACGAACACCAACAGTTCGGTATTCGTCTTATTGATCGACTTGGAGCGGAACAGTTGTCCCAGGATAGGGATATCGCCGAGGCCGGGCATCTTGCTCAATTGCGTGGTGGCGCGGCGGTCCAACAAACCCGCTATGCCAAACGATTGGCCATCCTTGAGTTCGATCTCGGTTTCAGCCCGGCGAGTCGAAATCGCCGGCACCGTGAAGCCGGAGAGCACCAAGGCGTTGGTGAAATCCAGAGTGCTGACTTCCGGGAAGACGTGAAGGCGAAGCGTGTTGTCTTCCTCAATGAAGCCGGTGAAGTCCAGCTTCACGCCGAAGGGCTTGAACAGAATGGTGACGGTGTTGAATCCCGCCGAGGGCTGAACAATCGGGAAGGGGAATTCGCCACCCGCGAGAAAAGTAGCCTTCTGGCCGCTGATTGCCATCAGATTCGGTGAGGCCAGAATCTGGAGAACGTTGCGGGCTTGCAGGTCCTGTATCACCGCTCCCAGGTGAATGTCCGGCCGGAACAGGAAGACATTCAACACTTGACTGATAGTTTCATCCGTGGAGAAGGGCAGGCCCGCTGTGCCCGGTCCAAAAATATCCTTGATCTGAATCGGTGCGAATCCCCCGTATTGGCCTGTGGTGCTGGTGCCGAGGGTCTTCCCGAGGCCTGTGGACAAAATATTAAACCCGAACTGCGAGAGCGCCGTGCGATCGACCTCGGCAAATTTCACCTCCAGCATTAGCTGGCGTTCGTGGGCAAGGGGAATCCGAACCGAGTTGACCACCTGCGTGGAGTAAACTGCCGCCATCTTGCTCAAATCCTCGACGACATGGGCATTGGGAGCCGTTCCCGTCAGCACCAGCCGCCCTGCGTCAGCTTCGACCTCCAGGTTTTCGCGAGGATAGGAGCGCTGAATCGCGCTCCGTAGTCCGGCAATGTCGAGGTCCACAGCCACGTCCAGAACCTGCGATCGCCCGGACTCATCCCAAAGAATCAGGCTGCTCTCTCCAGCCGCTTTTCCTTCGACCACGACCTGGGTGGGAGAAGTCGCCATGGTCTCGACAGCGGCGGGATTGCTTGAGAGTATGCGCGTGAGCGGCGCTTGAACATTGATGACCACCGACTTGCCGACCAACACGTGCACCGTCTCTCCCTCAGCCGGCGGCGCTGCCGCGGGCAATGCGTTCTGGCCAGCCGCGGAAACGGCGCCGATTGCGAGAAGAAAACATAGGCGCACAATCGTCGAATTCGTCTTCATCATTGTTGAGTTCCTGTTTCCTTCTTGCCTTCATCGAACTTATGAACCGTTTTCTGCGTTCCCTGAATAATCTCTAAGACGTAGGTTGGGCGCGAAGCCGCGGGTGCATGTTTTTCAGCCTTGGCCAGTTTGACGGGCGGTTTGGGGGAGGTAGGAAGCAACTGGTCGACGTGGGTGGGATGAAGATCCACGGTGGTCTTGTCGGTGCCGTTGCGCAGTACGAATTGGATGGTGCCCTGAGTGCTTGCCAGTTGCAGTCTCTGCGAATCCTGCGGACTGAGAACCAGCGTTACCACGTTGACCTGTTCCGGCTTGCCCTGAGGATCGGGTTCGATGGTCTGCCCCGCCGCCAGAACTTCCACATCCTGCAGCACCGTCTGGGTCAGGGTGCCCGCCACTCCGGGCAGAGCGTAGGTTGCCAGCACATCAACGTGCGAACCCGGGAACAGAAACCCGGCCACGCCGACGATTTCATTGGATCGAACCGCGGTCGCCCGCATGCCGGGAGGAATCTTGGTGGACAATCCGATGCCCGAACCTTCCAGGGCCAGGTCTCGCTGCAGAATCGGTTCCTTTGCTCCCAACCCATGAAGCAGCGGATGTCCGAGAACGTCATCGACCTTAGTGAATGATCCCGTGAGCGGTACATCGCTCGGCCAGTCGATCAGGGCCACATCTTTGGCGGCGAGCGCGACTCCCGCAGGCAAAGGATTCGAAGCGGCAACAATCTTAGTAACCTGCGTTTGCCCCATCCCGGCCCGCAGACGCTTGAAGACCAGCAGCGTGAGAAGTCCCGCCATTGTGGCGGCCATCACGAGTGCGAGCAAAATTCGCCGAGTGTTCGTAAATCACCTCCACCAAATTGCGCTGCCGGCGCAGTACAGAGTGGCCATGGCGATCGCCACGCCATACGGCACTCGCTCCGCGCCCGACTCGCGAACATTCAACAGCGGATGGGGCTGCAGTCCTGAGGTAAGACGAAAACGAATCAATTCCAAGAGATTCCACAGCGTCTGGCGCCCACGCCGGCCGAATATGACGTGCACCAGCGCGAGAAAGCCTCCGGCAAAAGCGGCTGCCAGTAGCACGGTGATCACTTGCCCGCTTCCCACCCACGCCCCCACTGCGGCCATCAACTTCAAGTCTCCACCACCCATGGCGCCCATTAAAAAAAGAACTAAGAAAATGCCGCCGGCCACCGATACTCCAACCAGGCCGCCTTTTAGCCCGGTCCAGCCTGATGCCGCGAGCCGCAGCACGAGCGCCGCCGCCAGGCTGCTGTAGGTCAGCCAGTTGGGGATGCGCGCACTGCGAACGTCGCACACCGCTCCCGTCGTGGCCACCAGGACCGCGCCGATCAAAAAATATTTTTCCATCTTGAGAACGCACCCCGGCCGGGGGATGGCCGTGGGTTGAAAGCAATCGCGTGCCGATCTTATCCTTCCCGACAACCACCTCACTAGGTGATGTAGGTCCCGAGAATGACTCCGATCTGTGCAAATGCGCTGTTGAGTCCGGATGCCAGACTGCCCATGCCCGCCGTGGCGGCAAAGGCAACCAGCGCCAGGATCAAAAGGTATTCCACCAATCCCTGGCCCGACTCATCACGGTGCAAACAGTAAAGCTGGTTCGCGATAAGTTGCATCATCGTGACCTCCTTGGTCTATTCGATCAGGGCTCCGGTTGCCTGTAACCGGCGTCCACCGGGGAACGCCGGATCACAGACGAAACAGGAGTCCGCTGGGCAACCGCTGGACTAGGTGATGTACTTGCCGAGGATCACGCCGATCTGAACGAAGGCGCTGTTCAGCCCGGATGCCAGAGAGCCCATGCCGGCCGTGGCAGCGAAAGCAACGAGCGCCAGAATCAGCAGATATTCCACGAGACCCTGGCCCGACTCATCCTGATGGAGCCGGTTCAGTGACTTGAGAACGAGGTTTGTCATTGTGTTTTCTCCTGTTTAGTTTTAGTTGTTCTCAGCGCCCTGGGGGCAAAGATGGGAACAGCTTGACACTTGGTGGGAAGCAGTTGCGTGGCCAATCGCCAGGCATGCAGCATGAAATCAGCCGCCGGCAGCGCATTTTACTGTTTCGATGGTACTTACAACGACTAGCCGCGGTTTTGCACGCGGCGCAAGAGGATGCGAAGCAGTGACTCAGCGTTGTAGATGGATTTCCCCTTGATACCTTAGAGGAACACTCGCGGAGAGCCGTGCGAGTACGTTTGTTTACAGTTGCCTGGGCATCAAACTTTGTCCGCGCGAAGCGGCGTCGCGGGTGATAGAGTATCGGCCTGACTCGGGTAGTAGTAGATGATGCAGCCCCCGACCATGAAACTCGTTCCATACTACGTCTTAGCCTTGGCGATGGCCATTCCGGCTATTCTGGTTGGTGTCGAGATTCCACGCTGGCTTTTCCTTTGGTCGCCGACTGCCGCATTGGAATCTGACCTTCGGGTGTTCTATACGCCTGGATACATGTTGCGAACCGGACAAGCGAAGGACATTTACAATTTTCCCGCCATACGCCGGAATCAGGATGAGAGGATCGCCCCGGACAACGGAGCCGTACCCTTCTTGCATCCCGCTTACGAGGCCGCATTTTTTGTCCCTCTTTCATTCCTACCGTATCGCGCGGCGTATGTTGTCTGGGCGGGAGTGAATTTCGGGATCCTTGGACTGGTTTATTTCTTACTTCGGCCCTGCCTTCCCTATCTGTCTGAGGTAGGCCCTGAGTGGATAGGGCCCGCGTTGCTCTTAGGATTTATGCCAGTGGCATTCACCATCCTGGCGGGCCAGGACTCATTAATTCTGTTGCTGATCCTAGTCTTGACCTATCGCCGCATAGAGTCGAACGAACTGCAGGCGGGAGTGCTGCTCGGTTTGGGCATGTTTCGTTTTCAGCTATTGCTGCCCATGGTCCTTCTGTTTCTGCTGTGGCGCAGCGTGAAGTTTGTTGCCGGCTGGGCGCTAAGTTCGGCGGCGGTGTTGAGCGTCTCGGTCGTGATCACTGGGGTGCGCGCCCAGATGCAATACGTTGGATTGCTGCGTCAAATGGGCACCGTCTCCCTCTGGCTGCTATTGCGGCGCATGCCAAATTTGCGCGGATTATTTGCGGCTTGTGATTTTGGGATGGTTCCGCTTGCGCTGGTGTCCCTTTCGTTTTTCCTTGTCGCAGTGATAATGGGCGCCAGACAACGGCCGCCACAAAGACTCCTTCTGGCAGTTTCCGCGAGCGTCATAGTGACCTACTACCTGTTCCTGCACGACCTAAGTATTCTGGCGTTGCCGGTACTCGTGGCAATCAACGGTGCAATCGGCCGTATGGTGTGGCGGCGTGCGGCTCACGCTTCAGCCGTACTGTTAGGATTCGCGGTGCTGTGGTTTGCTCCCGACCGGTTCTACTTGGGAGCGCTCCTGACATTATTTTTCTTTGTCACCTCAGGGGCTGGGCTGTGGAAGCAGGACACAGGAGCGAGGATGCCGGGCAGTTCTGCACCATAAGCCTGCCGCCTCTTCCGCAAGCACGATCCGGTCAGTGCGAAACACAGTCAGGCAGCGGAGCTCCTGCGAAAACATTGCGCATACCAGTACCACGAAACCCACACCAGGCTGCTCCAGAAATAAATCCCGGTGGCAAACGGGATTTTTGCCCGCAGCAGCAACAGCAAAAGCAGGTCGAGACATGCGAACCCGAAGATGACAAGTCGCGACTTGAGAGTCAACTTCGCCCTGGCCTGATACGCCCAGAGCACCCCCTGAAGAATTGCGGGGAGCACAATCGTCTCATCTGTCATCCACGCATAGGGCGTGGTAAGGACCGACGCCACTAGAAGAGCGGGGCCATGGGTTTTCCATGTCCATATGCCGCGGTTTTTCCAGTAGTACCATGCGCTCCACCCGAACCCAGCAACCATGGGAAGGAACTGGGCCCAAAAGAATTGCCGGAAAAAGATCAGGCGCACGACTCCGCTAACGGCAGGAATGAACTCGTACTGAATCGAAGCTTGGCGGAGCATCTCGCGGTACTGCGAGAAAACCTCCGGATCGAACGCCCAGGCGATTGCGACTGACGATGACAATGCGAGAGCGAAGCCGGCAGCCATGGTCCATTTTTTGCGGCTCGCGATCCAAATCGCCAGGACCGGCCAGAGCAGTGTAAACAAATGAGGCTTCGCAAAAGGGATTAGCAGGACGGCCCCTGCCAGCCACGGGCGCCGCTCCTCAAAAACAAAAAACAGAACGATGCCCAGCAGCAACACCAATCCCAGTTGTCCCGCTACCAGACACGCCGGCACCGGAGCGAACAGATAACCTGCCAGCAGAAAGACAGTCGGGGGACGGACTCCCTCGCCATACATTCGCCACGAAAGGCGCATCGAGACAAGCAGTGACACTAGCAAGACGGCCACCCAAAATCCCCAGGCCCAATAGGCATTGAGCCATCCGAGGGGCAGAACCATCCACAACGACCAGGGCGGAGTGCGCACGACCAGTGGTTTTTCCGCATAATATCCCTGACCGCGCTGCAGAGCCAGAACGCTTGGCGACGAGTAGGGATCTTGATGATCGATGAGCAGACGGGCGGCGGCCCAATAAGCAATCGAATCGCGGTCGGCGACGCTGGCCCGCATCTGCTGCTGGCGCGCAGCCAGAAACCACGCCAGCAGTGCAAGCAGCGAGAGGGCCGCCACAATTTTCACCGTCTTCATGCTTTTTGCCTATTCTGACCTCACGGGCACACTCGGTCGTTGCGAACCATAAACAAAAAGCGCCACCCTGCCGGAGACAACAGCACCCGGCACGCGCGATAGTTCCGCGAAATGTAATCGGCCACAGGATCTTGCGCAATGTCCGTCAAGGGCGTTCCCGGCCAGGAGTGTGCAAATTTTTCTGAAAAGCCCGGCTCGAATAGCACCGCCTCCAGGTGGCGCGAGGTCAGCTCGCGAATCATCTCGTCGGCCTGCCCGCGGGTATGCATGCCTGGTTGAAAGTAGTCGTAGCGGCCCGGGCTGAACGTGCCGGTCAGATAGTAGTAGAGCGGCAGATACGGATACACCAGAACTGTAGCTCCTTCCGGTACCTGCGCCTGGAGATAGTCCACCACTGTGTCCTTCTCGCGCGTGGTGACGGTTCCCCGACGCGTCGCCAGGCGCTCGCGTGCTGCGGCGGTTCCCGCCAGCGGCCCCAGCCCGAACGCGAGAAGCGTGATCACCACATAGGCGGCGAGAAAAGGCCGCACCGATCGGAAAAGACGGCTGGGAATATCGCTGCCATCGAGCAGCCACGCCAGCAGCAAACAATTCAGTGGCTGCAGGTACATGAAGTGGATAATGTCGGCCCGCGTGACGACCACGGAGAGCACGAATCCGAGGTAGACGGCGGTGACGAGGATGTAGTACGCAGGCTTCCCATCGAGAGTGCGCCGCCGCGCTTGAACGATCCAATACCCGAGCCAGCCGACGGCAACCAGCGGCAGCGCGGGAATCCAGAAGCACGGACTGACGGCCACAACTTTGACCAGCCGCTCCAGCACGGAACCGGTGCCGAACAAAACATGGCGGGTTTCATCGGACCAGTTTTGGTAGCCATAGGGTACGCGGTTCGCCTGCGAGTAGTGCCGCAGGGGCCAGAGCCAGTCCGCCAGCATGATGGAAGCCGAGTGCTGAGATGCAAAATAGGTAAACGTGATGGCGAAGGGAATTGCGAAGCCGATTATCAGAGCAAGGAATTCAGTGCGATTCAGCCAGCGCTTGCGCCCATCGGCGAACCAGATCGCCAGAAATCCCAGCCCTAGTCCTAGGCAAAGCCCCGCTCCCTTGGACTGCTCAAACAGCACCGTGAGAGAGGCAAACAGTCCCACTGCGAACGTCCACGTCCACGCTGGTTTTTCCAGCACGCGCACCGCGCAGTAAAGAGCCAGACAGGCCCACAGTGTGCTGTCCCAGTTATGCAGCACGAGGAAGCGGTAGGGCAGAGTGGTGAGCGTGCCCAGAACGGCCAGCGTCAACGCGATGGTGCGCGAGCACACCCGCCGGGCCAGCAGGTAGGTCACCACCGAAAGCAGAGCTCCGGCCAAAGCCACCGCCGTTCGGGCTACGGCCAGCGAACTCCCAAAGATGCGGAACACCAGCGCAACCGCATAGTAGGAGCCGGGAGTATAGAAGGAAAAGAAATCGCGGTAAGGAACCTGGCTGGCCAGAATGCGCTGCGCGCCTTGCAGCACGATCCCTTCGTCGGGATCCATGGTGGTGAAGTGACGGAAGATGCAGAGATAGAGGAATGAGAGCAGGAATAGAGCCCCAGCCAGATAAAGCTCCGAGCGAGATTGTTCCGGGAAGCAGAGCCGACGCGGGGAAATGCGATCTTCATTCGGCGCACTTGCAGCGGAATGTTGCAATCCCGGGCGCTTCGCAACCATCGTCATATGCGACTTCCCGCCGGCGCGCTTTCCGTCAGCTTGAGAGTCGCGATCATAAACATGATCAACACGGGAAACCACAGATAGACGTGATGCCAGGCCAGCAGAGCGAAGTAAAGAAACGGAATCCAGAACAGCGTGAGAGCCGCCGCCAGAGTCCAGCGCAGGACGGGCCGGTCGCGCCCGGGAAAATGCGCCGCCACCAGCAACATAGCAAGCAGGAGCGGGCTCAGGTCGTGGGTGAACATGTGGAATCCGGTGACCAGCGCCACCACCACGGACGCGGCCAACATCAGATCAAAGCTGCGTCCTCGTTCCGCTGCCTCCCGCCAGCGCCACGCGCTCCAGCCAATCAGAGCAATCGAGATGACCGCCACCAGAAGCGAGATGGCCGAGCGTCCGAGGATTTTTCCCAGCACCGCGTGCACGAATCCCTGCACGGTACTCATGTCAATCGCCGATCCATAAGCCATGTTATCGGGATGGGTGGCAACGCTGGCCAACAAATGAATGTAGCTCCAGATCCCCGGCCATCCCACCGCCACGACCGACAGCACGCTCAACCCGGCGGCGGTTGCCACGAAACCTTTCATGAACTTCCATTGCCTGCGCAGCAGAAAAATCAGGGCAAAGGGAACGATGAATTGAAACTTGAAGAGGCCCAGCCCAAGGATAGCGCCCGCGCGAAAATCGCAGCCGCGCTTCAGCGAAATGAAAGTCAGCGCATACACCAGCAGCAGGACGATGGAGGACTGCCCCTGAAACAGCGCCACGCCCAGTGGCGCAAACAGCAACCAGAGCGCAAGGTATGCCAGTTCATCGCGCGGCGCGGGAGCATACGGGCGCAGCAGCCGCGGCAGGCTTAGCCAGATCGCGACATTGATAAAACCCAAGAGCAGGTATGCCGTCTTGTAAGGCAGCGCGCCCAGAGGAGCGAGCATCAGCGCCTCAAACGGAGGATGCTCGTAGACCAGCGGCTCCGCGTATTTGAGCAGCGATCTCTTTAATTTCTGCTGCTCGGCCAGATCGTAGAGCCTGCCGCCCTGCCCCAGATAAACCATCCGGCTGCCGATGTAGGTAACGGAGAAGTCCGTCTTCTCGACTGTAGGCGACTGGTCCGCCCAGAACACTGCGGAGAGCAACAAGACCGCCAACCCAAAATAGCCGAGGATGCTGTCGAGTGCGAGGGGTTTTCCCGGAGCGACCATCGCGACTTGGGCAGGTTTTATCGGCACGCGTGAAACCGTCCTCATTGTATGCGTCGTGAGCAACTGAACAATCCTTTTGCCGGCAAAGGGTCGGGTGACAAATATATTCCGCCCCGCATTCCCGTTTCATTGATATTTTTGGGCAAACAAGGCGCGCAGCAAAAAATATTCGTTGACTGGGCGGTCATCCTGCAGCGGAGGAATTTTCGGGGAAAGGCTGATCAGTTGCCCTACCGTGGTTTCCGTCGAAAGCACGCGATCCAATTGCTCATTCGGAGTCCTCTCGGGACCCCACTCCATCAAGTCGAGGACTGCCGCAGCGGGCATGCGCGCCGATAATTCGCTCGCTTTACGAGTGGGAATTGGCTGCATGCTCGCAAGGAAGTGCCAGCCCCAGCCTTCGATAGATGTGTAAACTCGCACATACGGGAACGAATTATTTAAAGCGCGCGCAACCGACGCTTGCAGTGCATCGTCGCCCGCCGGAAGCCACTGCTGGAGGATACCACCCGTGCGGAGGTGCCCCTTGGCGGTAGCGTAGAACTCTTCTGAGTACAACAAACTGGATCCGGCAGCCTGCACTGGCGGAGGAGGATCAATGATGATTGCGTCGTAATTCTGGGTCGAGCGTTCCAGGTAGCGTCGTCCGTCGTCTATAACAACCTGCGATAGAGGCGATGCCAACACTTTTGCGCCGTCCTCATGATAGTAAGAAAAAAGCCGCGGTACGCTGGGCACGAGTTCCACTGCGGTGGACGGCACTCCCCAGGAGATCACAGATCTGTGAGTCGTACCCATGCCGAAGCAGATAACCAGCACGTTGCGAGGCGGCTGATCGAGCGAAGCGAGGGTCAGATGCGCCATCATTTTCGTTATTGGAGTCAGCGCCGTCATCCCCGTACCGTTCGTAATAAGCCGTCTCTCCATGCCAGCGCCGGTTGCGATGACGGTGGCGGTGCTATCTCGCAATACCTCGCGTTGCGGAAAGCTTGTTTCGTAGTCCCTGGTCAAGAGGAAGACCGCCAGCGTCGCCGCGACAGTGACGTAGTCCGAGACGTGGGACGCGGCGGGAAATCTAGGGCGTTTGATACGTACGCCTGCTATTGCAAACCACGGGAGGACGAACAAAAGCATGGACACACGCTCTCCCACGAGAGGCAACAAAACGAAACCAGAAACCAGAGGGCCGAGAATGCAACCTAGAACATTCAGCGCGTAGGCCCGTCCCGCGCGGTCTGGGTCGCCTGATGACCAACGATCCACCAACATTGGCGTGAGAAAGCCGATCATACCGGCAAAGGGAGCAACGCCCAGTATGACGCGAACCACGCCGTTCAAGGGCAGCCGGGGATCGGACGTGAGAAGTGGTAGAAGTCCCATTAGAGGCAGCGTTATCCAAGTGAGCTGGCGGTTCGGATCTCGGTTGCCGCCTGAATCCCGGTAGATGGCGGAGCCCACAAAAGTCGCCGCCAAGTAGGACACGAGGATGAGCGCAAAAGAATAGACAATTGTGCCGACATAAGGCGTGAACAATCGGACCCAAACGACCTCCATGCCCATGGTTGCGAGCCCGGTAAGGAAGAGCAGCAAGAGGACTCCCTGTGCCTGTGGAGCGGTGTTGATCTGTGCCTCGCGGGTCTCCGGACCCGCTGCGGTCCCCCGCTCCCGCCGCACAAGTGTCAGCAGAAATGCAGAAGAGGCTATTGCGGTGTTCAGCAGCGCGCCGACACGTAGCGCGCCTCCAAATCCGTATAGTTCAATGAGAAATAGGGGCCCAATCGCGCCTGCGACAGCGCCGACCACGTTGGATATGTAAAGAAAACTGAAGGAGCGTAGCGTCGCATAGCGTGAGTCTCTACGAATCGCGAACATCGCCAACGGGATTGTGGCGCCCATGCACGCGCACCACGGTATTACGATCAGTCCCACAGCGGTACCCGATATCAGACAGTAGGCGGACGATGACAAGGGTGCTGCTCCCACCATCGATTCCACCAGGCGGTGCCCCCAGCGCAATTCCAGAGGAACGGCCAGGGCCGAGAGGCCGATCAGGAGCTCCGCCAGAGCGTACAAGCGAAGTGCGTGAAAGCTAATGCGCTCGCCATAGCGCCGTACGAGAACCCCGGATGCCCAAGAACCTAGGCCGAGACCCGCCATGAACACAGAAAGCACGATGGACACCTGCGCGGTGGTGACACCAAATCGGGCCATAGTCAAGCGCAGCCAGACCAATTCGTAGAGGATGCTGCAGAAGCCAGAGGTGAAGAAAAACGCAAAGTACCATCCCATCTTGTATCACCGCTTTCGGAAACCGCACATACAGGTCTCCATTCGTTGCGTGAGACGCTTCGCCAAGACGATAGAAATAACAGCGAGAAGAATTCCACCAAGAACATCCACGAAGTAGTGCCAGCCCGTTGTTATGGTGGAAAGAATGACCATTCCAGAGACCAGGGCAATCGGGATGCGCAGCCAGCGAAATCCCCAAAGTGCGGCTGCGAAAAAAATGGCCCAAGCGACATGGAATGATGGAAAGCAGACTACTCCTGCCTCTTGCGAACCGAGCACATAGGTACCCGTAAGACGCATCGCCAGAAGCGGGAGCTCGCAGGACGCGGTCTGCGCCTGGCTCGGCGGAAAATGAAAATAGTGCCACGGGCCAATCGCGGGAAGAAGCGCGAACAGGGGGATTCCGATTGCGAAGGAGATCAAGTTTGCGACCAGAAACTCCCGGGCATATTTCAATCTTCCGGCCAGCACCGGCAGGAGCACGGACAGCGGGAGCAAAATCACAACCCACGCATAACTCCTGTTGAGGACGCTTCCCAGCCAATGGTGGTTCGCCCACGCCATGATGGCAGGCACGCTCACCCCAAGATGCTCATCGGCCCGGCCGAAGAACGAATCCTGAAGTGGCATGCGCAGCCGCGCCCCAACCTGCACAAGAATCGGGATAATCAACCTTACCAGCAACGCCCACAGCAGCGTCAGCGCGGAATCCAACAAATCCGCGCGGCCCCTCTCGTACCAATAGGCCGGTAGTGGCAGCACCATCGCCGATAGCACCAGGAAGACAATCGCCCATGCGCTAAGGTCTGGGAGCTTGATGCCTGTGAGCGCGCAGCCGGCAAGCGAGATTATTAGAAGGGTCGAGATGGCCAAGGCCATCCACAGATGGAAGCCGCCTATAAAGGCCAACGCCCGCGAAGCTCTGGTTTGGGCAGGAGCTTGCGCCATGAGCGTGCTCATTCGTCTTCTCCAGTTCGCTGGTGCGGAGAGCCTTTCTCCTCCTGCTGCGGCGATTCGTTACTGATCAAGGCCGAGCTCCCCCGCGCCTCCCGGAACATGGAGAGGTCCTGTTCCGCATAGAGCGCCAGCTGTGGCGGACTTGCGTCCGCCTTCAGCAACCAGACGCGCCTATCGCCGTAATAGCGCAGCAGTTCTTCGTTCTGCGCCGATCCCATGTCGCGCGCCCAGATGACTTTCGCATGGTCAATTTCGGCGCCGTTGTAAACCCAGTCCAGCAATGGATCGTGATTCGCTCCGTAGCGCACGAGCACAAGCTGGCCTTGCGGAAGAGTTCCTAGTCGCGCCTCAATCGCGGCGCGGCCTGGGCCGATGACGCCCTCGCTACCGGGTTCGGGTGGGGCTGCGAAAATTCGCACCTGCGCCGGGATCAGCAGCACGCACATCACAACCGTTGCCCGCGCATGGAACAGGCCGACGGGGCGGCCGTCCCAACTCCACAGGCGCAAATGACGCATGCATTGCACAACCAGCGCGACTATCACGGGGGCGATGGGAGCAACGTAGTGAATGTTGAAGAACACGACGATCACGGAACCGGCAAAGCCCGCAGCTCCCGCGATGAGTAGGAGGCGTATTCGCTTATCTCGAAGCGCCCAGAACGACCAACACAGTGGAACCGTGAGGACCGGAGAGAAGTAGAACACCCAAGTCATGCCGATTTTCTTGGCGGTCTGTCCGAGGACACCCCTTATCTTTTTGGACTGCTCAAATTCCTGGACTTCGAGCCCGTAGAAATCGCGAATCTCTTGGTGGTGATAGTCATGTTCGGGATACGCAGTCTGCCAGTAAAAATACCGCGCCACCGCGTAGTTTTCGCGGTTCACCTGCTGCGGCATGCGCAAGGGACTGCCGGTAACTTTCCAGAAGTAATAACCGGTGGCCGCGCCGGCCAGTCCGAGCACCAGCAACATGGGAAGCACTGTCTGGCGGAGCCACACTCCCGCGCTGACTTTCTGTTTGGCGATCCGACTTGCAATCCAGAAAATCAGGCAGCCGCTGGCCGCAACAGTCAGCACCAGGCCTTCGTAGGGACGGGTGTTGGCCAGCATGGCGATTCCAACCGCCATCACGATCGCATCGCGCACGCACCGGTGGCGCACGATACGTGGCATTGCGCCTAGCACCAGAGCTCCGCCCGTCGCGGCCAGAGCGCCTCCCCAATAGCTGTTGTCCCAGTAGCTGAACACGCCAAAGCGCAGCACCGGCAACATGCCGCCCAGCAGCGCCCACGAAGGTGGGAACCAGGCTTGCAGCATCCAGCAGATGGCGGCACACATGATGCCTGCGCTCAGCCACACTCCCCAGAAGGGATGCCCGAAAACAACCTGGCCGATGGCGAGGAGCAATCCCTGCAGCGGGGGATACATCGAGGCATAGGTCGGGTGAAAGATGACGTGGAAGGTCTCCAGATGCATCCACATCGCAGGTGTGGGATTGGCAAGTCGTGCATGGGCAAAAGTGTCGCCCGCGAGCAGAAAGCTGAACTCGTCGTTGCCGTAAGGATGAGGAATTGGCGCCCAGGGAAATATCGCCAGCCGCATTGCGAGAGCGGAACAGCCGCAAATCAGCACACTCAGCGTGCGGCGGCGAGCCACCGCGGCCAGCGCGCGCTCCGCTTTCGCGAACCAGTTCGTGGCTAGCCGCGGGGACAGCAGCGCCAGAAGCAGCGCGATCGACACCATCAAAGCTTCAAGCCCGATGTTGTGCTCGAACATCCTTACCCCAAATCTTTATCTAAAATTCCGGAGTTTCGCATTCACGAATACCCGCTGATGTTCCGCATATGGCGCTCCAGCCACTGGCCCGCCGACTGCAGCGATTCCTTAAGCGAGATCGGGCTCCACTCATACTTCTCGTGCCATATTCCCGACTCGTTCCACAGGGCTCGCAGCCTGATCCAATAGCGGCTGCGCAGGGCTGCATCATGGGCAGTGGCGCCTGCGTCTTCCACGGTGACCGCAAATTCCTCTGGCGGTTCGTCGGGCAGCCGGTGAGCATAGCCGTACTTCCACTGGATCTGTTCCACGGCGCACTTCCAATAAGCTCGGGCGGCCTTCTCTTCCGCAGCCATCCTCTCTTTTGGAACGTGGGAGGCGTCGAAGAATGAAGCAGGCATTCGCTCGCGCAAGCGAAACTCGGAACGGAAAGAAGCGTAAGCCAAAACGCACAGCACCACGACGATAATGCCAACGATGTCATGCTTGCGGTGCACAGCCATCTTGATTATCGGCGGTCCATCTCCGCCATGTTTCATCCCCGGTCCAGCGTTCGTTCACGGAGTTGCGGTGCTGGCCGCTCTCGAATCTCCAATGCCGACGATTATGTCTTCCCCGTGCGCGATATTGGCGGAATAATCACTTGTCCTTTCCAACAGAACGCTGATTCTGTCGCGGTAGACGACCTTCCATCCCGGATCGCGCTCCAGCACATAAGTAAGCGGTTCGTTGGGAGGGAATAGAACGTAGCGAATGCGGTACTTCTCCAGCAGCGGCTCCGACCGGCTGAGAGACAAGAGGTCCAGATAGTCCTGGAGTACGCCGCTGTATTCGAAGATGTCGACACGGCTGTCCAGGAAGATCTTCAGGCTCGGATCCCTCCAGTTGATGTATCCTCCCCAGAGATAAAAATTCAGCATGTGCCCCTGAGGGGGATGCGCCTCGAGATAGTCGACAGCCTGCACCGGGTATTGCTGGCCCACCGCAGCCTGAAGCTGTGCGTCCCGCGGCCTGAAATACACGGCCGCACCGATCATCAGCAGGATCACAAAAGTGTTGAGCACGGGAGTGTCTGCCGCCCGCCGATAGCGCGGAACGAAATCCAGAATCTTGGCCAGTAGAGGCGCAACCACGATGCCCAGCAAAAACAGAAAACGGCTGTAGGTCAGGCCGCTGTAAAGAGCAAACGTCAGCAGCCCCAGTTCCGCCAGAGTCCAGCGGCAGGAGCGCAGCAGCACACCGATCACTAAAATCAGCAGAAGGATCAGAACCAGCTTGCCCCGCAGATCGTGGAAGTTAACCGAAATCCATTCCGCCACGTGCTCAATGTTGAGTTTCTGTCGGAACGCGAGGTCGAAGGGATAGAACACCAGCCGTGAACCGAATGGATTCACGAACAGCGCAGCCACACTCGCGCCCCAGACCAGTAACAGCTTCTTGCGCTGCGAAGTTGTCCATGGCTCCGCTGAAACGGCGCCCCAGCTTCCACGCGCGAACCCCGCCGCCGTGATGATCGAAAACAAAATCAGACCGATCAGCCAGGAACCGTGCGTGTTCACCCACAGGCAGAAGAGAGCAGGAATCATCCATACCAGGCGGCTGTCTTTCTGGCGGAAGCGCTGCAACACGATGAGCAGCACGATCAGGTAAGCATAGCCAAACAGAATGGTCCGCGGGCCAAACGAGACCGAAGCGAGAAATACCGCGTAACAGCAAGCCGCCACCGATGCCTTGTAATGGCCGCTTTGGTGGTACGAGAGATAGAGCAATCCCATGAAGATGAAACTCAGCACCGACAATGTGACCGCGTCGATTCCGCTCAGGCCGAGGGCTCGCCATCCAAAATAGTAGGGAAGCTCCCCCAACCATTCATGATTGATCCAGGGATGCCCTTCAACCGTGAAGGAATACATGTCCTGACGCGGCAGGGCGTGGTGTTGAATCAGGTAGTCGGCGTTGTGCAGATGCCACCAGATGTCTGGATCGGCAACACTGCCGCGTGCCAGCACGAAGACTACGGCGAGGACGAGCAAGGTCAGCACGACCAAAAACGAAACGGCTGGACGAACCCGCTCCTGCCAATCCGATCCGACCGGCGATGGGCAATAGTCCTCCTCCACTCCGGCTGTGACTTGTCCCGAGCGCGGCTCAAGTTCCACGAGGCTCAACGACCGAGCAGACGTCACGTCAACCTCGCCCCTTGAGTCCACAGACACACTCCTCTCAGCAGTAGGGTGAAGCAATTCCGGCACCAAAGCCTGATTCTTCCCGGCGTAGGTTACTCACGCACAAGTATGGGGTGAAACGTCAGGAACATGCGGATCGTAACTAACCTCCTTCCCACCGCAGCCCTTCCGGCGGGAAACCTTAGAAAGCGACAGTTGATCGCCATGTGTGTGACCCTTTGTATACTCTGTGAAGATACGAACTGTCTCCACCTGTAGTGTCTGAAAACCCTTGTATAACCCTTGTATTAATAATGACCCGGAAGTGCCAGTTTTGCACACGACCGAGCCATAAACGGCACACGACCGAGCCATTTACAAGAACTCGGAGAAGCACCAAGATTAGTGCGACCCTAGGGACTGTATCGCAGGGGGAGTGGTTGAAAGGTTCGGGCCCAACTGGAACATCTAACGAGCCTGATCCCCTCCTAAATGCTAGCCATGCGATACGCGGAGCCCTTCCGCCTGGCAGGACTTATCACTTGCGGCGGCAGGATTCGTCGGAGGAAAACGGCTTTTTCGACGCGAGCCCAGTCAAAGGTTTAAAGAGGCAAACCATGCTGTCCAACGCAACTTCCACCAGAAGAATACTTCTTGTTGATTCTGACGAAGGCTTCAGCCGAGCCCTGCAACAAGTGCTGGGGAGTGAGTACTCTCTGCGGAACGAACCCTCACTGAGTGGAGCGCGAGCCCGCTTCGACACCGAGTACATCGATTGTGTCCTGCTCAACCTGGATCTTCCACGCGGCGAGGATCCCGCGTTAGGTCCTCTCGATTTATTGCGCGCTTCTACGGAGAGAACCGTGCCTCTCCCGGTCATCACCTACAGTTGGGAGGCACGCGGACAACGTGCCTTGGAAGCATTCCAGGAAGGCGCCTTCGACACTCTAGACCAACCGCTGGATGTCCAGCAGTTGAAGTTTGCCCTGGAACGAGCTTGCCGCCGCGTAGCTTTGCTCCGCGAACTGACTGAAGCTCATCGGCTGCTTGAAACCAGCCACATCGAAGGCCTGCTGGGCAACAGCAAGAGCATGGACAAGGTCAGCGACTTGATCCGGAAGGTTGCCGAAGTTGCCACCACCGTGCTCATTGTGGGCGAGAGCGGCACCGGCAAAGGCGTCGCCGCCCGGGCCATCCATCGCCTGAGCGAGCGGCGCAACAAGCCCCTTGTCGCCTTCTCCGTCTGCAACTTTCCCGACTCCCTCATCGACGACGAACTCTTTGGCCATGAACGCGGGGCCTTCACCAACGCCGGTCAAACTCGCCGCGGGCGATTCGAAGAAGCCAATGGGGGAACGATTTTCATCGACGAAATCGGAGATTTGGCGCTTCCCTTGCAATCGAAACTGCTGCGGGTGTTACAGGAGCGAACCGTCGAACGCCTCGGGTCGAATGTTTCACGCCCGGTGGACGTCCGCGTAATCTGCTACCTGCCCTTCGGGAGAGGAGAGAGGACATTCCCCTGTTGGCGGAGCACTATCTGCGCCTGTTTGCGATGGCTCATAGCAAAAAGGCGCGTGCCTTCACACCCGGCTTTGCCGCCGCGCTCTCGAGCCACGACTGGCCGGGAAATGTGCGTGAATTACAGAACGTCATAGAACGCAGCGTGGTGTTGGCGAATGGCAATGAACACTTGGGCGTCAACGACCTGCCGGAAGAACTGCGGGAGTTGACCATTTCCGATGACGCTCCCGTCCACCCCTTCCATGAAGCTCTGCAAGGCTTCAAGAAGGAACTGGTGCGGTCCGCATTGCGCGCCAATGGCGGGAACAAACTGAGAGCTGCCGAGGAGCTGGGGATCAGCCGCTGCTACCTGCACCGTATGCTGCATCAGTTCGGCATGGTGGAGAAAGACGCCGGCCAGGAGAATGACGGGCTATTAAGCTATGGGGAAACAGACCAAGCCGACCCGAATGCCGCCAGCGCCGATGCCGCCTAAGGATTGGAGTTAAGCAGATGAAAATCCGCAGGTCCATGTCCGCGCAGCGCGACTCCGGCCAGGCTCTGATGGAGACGGTGCTGATGATGCCGCTCTTGCTGGCGGTGGTACTGAACGCCATCAACTTCGCCTTCTTCTTCCTGATGGCGCTGAACATCACCTCCTCGGCACGCAGCAGTGGCACCTATTCCATCATGGGAGGGGCTACCCCGGCCACCATCGCGATGCCGCCGGCCGGTCCCGTGACCACGACCACGTCGGTTAGTTATATTGCCTATCAGGATCTGACCGGCGCCGTCTATACTCCTTCCACCGCCAACACCGGGGTGCAAGTCTGCTCGCCCTCCGTAGGCGTGCTCAACGCCGGCACGGCGACGCAGCAATCGAGTTGCGTCAGAGGCGACACAGGCTCGATTGGGACCTTTCCGGCAGCCGAGCCAGACCCGGAGCTCAATAGCGCGGGCACCGTACCCGCCTTCCTACTGAATCGGGTGGATGTGGCTTACCAGTTCAGACCGCCGATTCCGTTGATGCCTTTTAACATTATCATTCTCGCCAGCCCCGCCTGTAGCTCTTCCGGTGGAGTAGTAACTTGCTTGTTCTACCGGCACACCGAAATGCGGGCCATGAACTAAACGTATGCGCTCAGCATCCCATCGCCGTTTCTTTGTTCCCCGACGCCCTCGCCCTTCCGCTCGCGGCCAGGCTTCGGTCGAGTTCGCCCTGGTGGTGGTGCTGCTGATGATAATGGTCTTGTCGATTCTCGAACTCATTTTGCTGATGCACACCTACAACGTGCTCGCGGACGCAGCCAAAGAGGGTGTGCGCTACGCCGAGGTCCATGGAACCGGAAATTCTAAACCGGTCGTGCCGCCGTGCCCATGCACTGATATTGATGGGCCTGCCGTGCCGGTTGGAAATGCAACTGTGCCCGGTTATGGCAGTGGCTACGGAGTGGTCAAGACCTTCGCGCAGTACTCCCTGCATGACATCAGCGGCATGACGGTAACGGTGACTTATCCCGATACGGCCAACCCGCCCGCCAATCAACCTCCCAACCGCGTCCAGGTCGTCGTGGCTTATCCGTTCAGTCCGCTGTTTGGTATGGGTTGGCCTACGGTGACGGTCAACGCGGCCGCAGAGGGAAGGATCATGAATTGAAAACACAGTGTGCGAAGGAGGGATTCCCGATGACGAAGAATCGTGCCAATGGAATGAGACGACGAAGAGATCGATCAAGAGAGGCTGGCCAAGCCACACTGTTTTTAATACTCGCCCTCGGGATTTTCCTGTTGGGCGCGCTGTGTTTTGCCTTCGACATGTCGAACATGTGGTTCCACCGTCAGGCGGCGCAAACCGCGGCCGACGCCGCCTGTACCGCTGGCGCCATGGACCTTCTGGTGGACTCGCAAGGGGGCGCTACAGGCAATCAGGGCTTCACTCCCGGCACGAATTACAGCTGCACTGCCAGTTCCACCGATAGCGTCTGCCAGTACGCCGCCAAGAATGGCTACAATAGCAATGGCGCTTCGCCAGGCAATTCCGTCAACGTCAGCTTTCCCACTTCGGTCATCGGGGTCGCGACGCCGCCGGGTAGTATCGCTCCCAATCCCTTTATCCGGGTGGATATCACGGACCACGTTCAGACATTCTTTTTGGGCCTGTTCAGCGGTGGCACTAGCAAGGATGTCCTGACATTCTCGACCTGCGGGCTGGAGCTAGCCAAAGCTCCAATTCCCATCATCGTGCTGCATCCGACCCTGGCCAGTTCTCTGAGCGAATCAGGCACGCCTGTGATTAAAATTCTTGGTGGCCCTACCAAGAGCATTCAGGTCGATTCGAGCGACACAACCGCCGTCAGTATCGGCGGAAGCTCGATTGTCAACCTAGTTAAAGGCGGGCCCAATTACGACGGTAGCAGTCTTGGCACGTACGGCGGACCAGCCACTGCGCCCACCGGATTCACCACATCCGGCTCCGGGACTTGGATTTCTCCTGCTGCGCCAGTTAACGACCCGTATGCTCAGGTGGCGGCGCCAACAACGGTACCCCCCGACCCGGTAGTCCCCGCCCTTACATACGGCCTTGGGGGTAACGCCTGTCAAGGGAAAAGCCCCACAAAATGTACGGGGAGCCCCTGCATAGCTGCCGACATTCAAAGTGGAAATTGTTACGTCAGCTATGGCACACACGGCTGCCCGGATCCGGCCGCGACCACTCCTCCGCTTCCAAACAACGGATGTCAACTTTTCACCTGGGGTTACTATCCAAGCGGCATCGCCGTGAAGGGCTCCGTGGGCATTTTTGATCCGGGTCTCTATTATCTGAATGGGGGCCTGGCATTACAATCGAACTCCATGGTTCGACCTGGCACTGAAACTGGCGATGGGAGTCAGGGGACAGTCTTCTACCTTACAGGAACTCCTGCGGCGACGTGCAGTGGACAGGGGGGCTTGGTTTGTGTCGGGGCGGATTCAGGTAAGCTCGGCATTGATGCCTTTACGACGGCGAATGTCACGTGCTCCGGCGGCCCTGCTCCCGACCCTCGCCTTGGTCTTCCAACTACATTGGCCGGCAACGTGTTGCTCGCCCCGTGCACCGGCACCTATGGTGATCCTGCTGGTCAATACCGCGGATTTCTGTTTTTTCAAGATCGCTCCAGCGATGTTGGAGGGGGGTGGGGTGGAGGCGGCGGGTTCTTACTGGCTGGCTCCATGTACTTTCATATGTGTAACGCATCGGGAACAGGGACTAGTTGTTCCACAACCGTGTGCACCAGCCTCGGTAAGTGCGCCGCCGGCAGCAGCTTCGGCTCAAATTTTACCCTACAAGGCAACTCCGGATCGGCCAGCTACGTCTTGGGGCAGATTGTCACCGACACACTGTACATGGGCGGGACTCCGGCCATCAATATGTCGCTTAACCCCAATTCCTCATACAGCACCCTGAAGGCATCGCTTCTGCAATGAATTTCTCGAGGCAGGCTCTTGGAGGATTTTCGACCGAGCGCGGGACAACATGGCGATGAATGCAGACCTGCTGGAAATTTTGTGTCCGACCCCTGCGCGCGTAGTCCGGCTCGCCGCTCCGCCCCTCATTTACCGTGAGATTGAACAGGGGCACCGTCCGGGGCAAGGCCTTGGGCTTTCGATCTTTTTCCATCTCTCTGCGTTCTTGCTCATCATTTTCACTCGACCATTTCTTGCGCACTCTCCACGCGCAGTCGCCGTACAAACATGGAAACAAGTAGACACGGTTCCCGTCGCGCTGTATTTGCCGGTGTTGGGGGGAGGCAGCGAAGGCGGCGGCCTCGCTGGCGGCGGATCGAGTAACACCGCCAAACCTTCCTCCTCCGGACTGCGCTCCCGCAGCCGTCGCGGATTCGCGTATCCCGGACGACAGCCCATGGTCTCGAGCCCGCCGCGCGCCACCCTCGGCATCCAGACGATTCTTCAGCCCGCGCTGGAAAACCCGCCTTTGCTAAAACGAGATATACCCCTGCCCAATATCGTAAGACCTGCGGCCCCGTCCGTCGCCACCGCAGCCCAAGAAGTAATTGTGGTCAAGAGTGGCAGGCTCGCTCTTCCGCTCACTCCTGACACACAAGTTGCAGCCCCGAAAATAAGTTTGCCGGTGGCGAAGTCAAGCGCCATCCCGGACTTGGCAACCGTTAAGCCGGCGCTTCCAGAAAGACCACCTCCCCCCAGTGCGCCGCGTCCGTCCGATGTTGCGGAGATGCCTGCCGCGCGGCGGCACCAGGAAGGCCTCCTGGTATTGAACGCGATTCCCCCACCGCCTGATTTGCACCCCAACCTCCCGCGCGCGGAAGCCCGCGGATTATTTGCGGTCGCTCCCTCGGACGTGACCGTGATCGCCGAGCCAGCAGTGGGAGCGAAAGCTGGAGACGCATCCGCTCCAGCGGCGGGAACAGGTACGCGGTCTGACATCGCCCAGGGCGATGCTCTCGCTGAGGCCGCCACCGGTGGCGAAGGATCCAGCAGTGTTGCCGGCGGATCGGGCAGCGGCAGTGGCGGTCGATATGGCAGCGGGCACGGCGCTGGTTTGAATCCCGCAGGCACTGGCACCGGCACAGGCCGCGGCACTGGATCGGATTCTGGCGTTGGAGAAGGGTCAGGCGGAAGCCGCGGCAGCGGCGCAGGCGCAGGCAGCGCCCCCGGCTCGGGCGGATTCCCCGGCATCGCAATCCAGGGTGGCCGGTACGGCAACAATACCGCTTCAGGGTTGCATCCCAGCGTTGCACCGCGTCAGCAGACTTCCTACAACCTGACCATTGTCTCCACCGCAAGCAGCGGCGGCGGACTTCCCGACCTCGGCGTCTTCCACAACGAAAAGGTCTACACCGTGTATCTCGACATGAAGGCGGAGGATGCGGACCCTGCGCCTTCATGGATTCTGCAATACGCAGTCCAGCAGCCTCCATCGAGTCCTGGAGGGATCTCCAACAGGATTCAGGGCACGCCCACGCCGCCCTACGCCATGCTGAAACAAATTCCCGAGTTTGCTCCCGACGTTCTGCGGAAATATGCGCACAAGCTAATCATCGCCTGCGCCGTCATGAACGCCGCGGGCAATCTGGAACAGATCACCCTGCAACAGAATCCCGACACTCAGTTGGCCTCGCCCTTGGTCGAAGCCCTGAGCCATTGGATGTTCCAGCCCGCACAGATTGACGGCCAACCCGTTCCCCTCAGAATTGTGCTCGGCATTCGCCTGGCTCCCGGTCGCTGATGTTGCACTCGGTTGCATAACAGGCACCCGCTACTTTCGTTCCAGAAACTAACGGTTGCGCTTTTCCAGTTCGTTTGTAAACTGAGGCTCATGCAATCGTCTTTGCCCGAGCTTTCTAGTGGCGCAGATCAGAGAGAGTGGAAGGTGTTTGTCACGAGAGTGCTGCGCTCGCGATGGACATTCGCCGCGCTTCAGATTTTCGATCTAGTTACCACCTTGGCGGCATTCCACGTTGGAGCGTCCGAGGTAAACCCCCTGGTCTCGCATTTCACCGTTCAGTTCGGACGTTTTCGCGGCGTGCTCATCAGCAAGCTGATCGCAGTCGCAATCGCAATGGGAGTGCGACGACTCATCTGGGTAGTGAATCTGTTCTACGCGGTCGTAGTTGGCTGGAACGTCATCGTGATGACGCTGCTGTATCTGAAACGATATTAGCCGCAATCAGCGCCCCCTAATCTATTCATTGCCGGTCTCCTTTGTTTCATGCGCATCGATCATGTCAATAATTGGGGAGCGCATCGCGTCCCGGTCTTTTCATCCCATCTGTTTACGCATAATTACTCTTGATTGCCGTCAGCACCCTGGTGAAATTCTTGCGATTTGGGGGAACACAGGCGTAGAATCGGGCGCACTGAAGACAGAGGTGCGATATGAGACATCTTCTTCGCAAGCTGTGGCGGCACGATGAGGGACAAGACATCGCCGAGTATGCGGTAATGCTGGCCGTCATTCTGGTATTGGTGGTTGGTACCATCCGCCTGGTCGGAAGCAATGCGAACAACGCATTTTCGAACGTAGCCAGTTCAATTCAATGACCTGCTCGAACGAACAATCCCACTACCTGAGGAGGGTTTGCGTCGACGTGTTCCAGGTCAAGTTGTTCTGCAGATTCGTATCGGCAAGGACGTGATGGCTATGATGTGAAAGTCATTTCGTGGCCCTTGTCTCGGGCAGCCCTGAAAGCGGTGCGACGGCGGCGTTTCACTCCGTACAGGGATGAACAAAAAGCAGTTTGATGTGGCTGCTTACATCACATTCGAATTCAGCCTCGCAAATTCTCGAGGATAGTCGCAGCGAAATTCTAAGCCCACCCCACTGGATCGTGACGTCAGTTGGCGCCCATACTCACATAGTCACTTGGGGAACGAAAGGGTAATCACCGATTTGGATTTCTGAGACGCTACATGGCTGGCAGAATCCGGGCCGCCGCAATTGGTCCGCGCCGATTCGGCTGCTGTCTTGCTTCCTGGTGTTGATGCCGGCTGGCTGCTGGAGGCACAACTGGCAGGAGATCCCTGGATGGAGGCAATCATCGGCCCCTGTGCGGGTGGTGTGCCGCCGCGAACCGCAGGGCTTTTGATCGGAATTATCGGCCGGCCTCCCGTTTGCGAAGGCACCGGCTGCGAAGTTGGTTTAGGAACGCGCCCGGCAAGCTGCTTGACGCTTTGGTCGAATGCCGAACCCATAGCCGATCCGGCCTTGACGGTTGCCGCGGCGGAGTTCGCATTCAACAAAACAGATTCCGCAGCGGCCTGGGCAAAGGCTGAAGCCCCGGGAAAAGTCAGCGCCAAGGCTATTATCAAGAGCATCAGTCTCTTCAAGCTGCAACTCCTCGCCCCAGGCTCAGAACTCTAGCCCAGAACGGCCCGGCAGTCAACACTCTAACCTCAATGTTGACCGTAATGTCTGTGCGATTCGTCGGCGCCAGCATCGGAAACGATCATATAACGGCCTCTGTTTCCGTCGAGAAGCCAAACGGAATTTTCCGACTACCGCGACGACAGCTTAACGACATACAGGGATTCCCCGGCCATCCAGCCCCCCTCAAAGCAACAAGTTTTCCTCGACAATCCCTGCGTTCTCGGCGGTGAAAGCACCTTCTGGCAACGGCTCTCCGCCTCACCGGCAAGGAAGCGGAAGCGCGCATTACCTGTCACATAATGATAATAAATAAGTTACATGGCGGAGGCGACGGGAGCGGTCAATCAAGACCTCAGTGACCTGGCACGCGCCGATGTAGCGTGATGGTGATCGGATTATCGGATCCCTGTGCGGAAGGCGCCACGATCGTGGGAGAAGAGACGACTACAAAACCACCAGGAACCAGGAACTCACCGGGCACGACCTCCACGCGGCAGGGTCGCTTTCTTTTCTTCCGCAGGAAGAATTCTCCGGCCGAATTACTGAAGACCAAGTCGGTGCCGATGCGTAGTGCAACCCCCGCAACCGGCCGTCCGTTTTCATCCAAGACCCGTCCGCTGACGATGTATTTGGGTAGCCTGAAATTTGGCATCGGTCCAGGCCCGGGGTCGCCGCGGTAGACCATCGTGTTGCCGTAAGTCGTGTAC